>Ga0182747_1000222_pt1 | contig 59494 bp, 55 predicted proteins | sample eDN3rd30CBELigBY_FD_128526 | JGI IMG/M metagenome (GOLD analysis project Ga0182747, IMG submission 128526) | Enriched backyard soil microbial communities from Emeryville, California, USA - eDNA 3rd pass 30_C BE-Lig BY (version 2) (version 2) | ecosystem: Environmental > Terrestrial > Soil >... | reverse complement strand
AAGCGAAAGAAATGGAAAAGGACTTTGTAGAGATTGCGGATACATATGACATGACGTATCAATTCTATTATGTAAATAAACGTCAACGATCTGCTATTTTTGTTTCGAAAGAATTACATTGCTTACTAGAATTACTTTGGGAATGGCAAAATGGGGATCTTCCAACAGATATCGCGGTGGTCATTAGTAATCATGAGGAAGCACGTGCAATCGTTGAGTCATACGGAATTCCATTCCACTACTTACCAGCGAATAAAGATATTCGCGAAGAAGTGGAAGCACAACAAATTCAATTAATGGAAGACTATCATGTAGATGTATTGATTTTAGCGCGGTATATGCAAATCTTAACACCTAATTTTGTAAATCATTTTACAAATCGAATTATTAATATCCATCACTCATTCTTACCAGCATTTATTGGGGCAAATCCATATGATCGAGCCTTTAAACGAGGAGTTAAACTGATCGGTGCAACTTCGCATTATGTAACAAATGATCTAGATGAAGGTCCGATTATTGAACAAGATGTGGAGAGAGTTGATCATCGTGATGATGTTGCAACTTTAAAGAAAATTGGTCGTAAAATTGAACGCCGTGTATTATCAAAAGCTGTTAAATGGCATTTAGAGAATCGCATTATTGTAGAAGGAAATAAAACAATCGTGTTTCATTAATAAAAAGAGTTGAAATCTGAAATAGATTTCAACTCTTTTTTCTTAAATTTATTCGAACGATGGTTTTTGCGTAGTTTCTATCTCATGTAACTTTTCATAGATTCTTCGTTTGCGTTAGAGCATTGTGCCAGCTTCTGTTACGTCTCGCATCATGCCATTATTGATGATTGCTCCAAATAGCATTCCTGCTATTGGCACCATTTGAAATAACTTTTTCCAACCGAAATTATCCCGATAAGTGAAAAATACTTCCTGCCAGCCTTTTAACTGACTAATCATGTTTTCGGATGTATCTTTTTTGTCGTTCATGCTGGACAATTCGTTTAAGATTGCTTCTTTTCCAACAATATCAGCTGAAGCAAACTGTAAGCATTTCACAATGAAAATACGCTCTTCTTTTTCATTTGGATTATAGCCATGAATGATGGCAATTTCTTGGAGGGATTTTAAAGCCATCCCTAAAATCACAGGAATATCAATTACAAGAGTAAAAATTCCTCCAATCCCTGTTGTAGCCCCTTGCACAGTGGCGATTTTACCTCGTTCATTTTGTAATGTATGACTTAACACCATCATATCCTCTATTGGCATTGAGCTAATATCTTCAAAAGTTTCAATAGGATAGTCAGTGACTTTTTGAATTTTTTTCAGCATCTGTTTTTCACTAATTAAATATTTTCCACCTGTTTGTATATAGCTTCCAACTTCATTTACCAATAGTCCAATTTTCGCTTGTATGAATTTGGGAGTTAGCTTATCAATGACTTTAAAGGGAAGCCGACCTATTTTCTCCCAAAAGAATAACCCTTTTTGATCGTTTTCCCATTTTTCAATTTCCTCTAAATAGCTGACTAATTGTTCTCTCGATTCCAATGTCATTACCCCAATCCTTAACCAGGCATCTATATAATACTGTTTACGTTTAGAAGTCAAAAATGTTTCAATAAAAGTATGTTCTTTTTAAGTAGGTCTTACTATAAGTTAATTCAAGAGAGAAGAGAACATGAATGCCTTGAGCTTTCATTTCGTATATATAACTGATACTCATCAAAAGTTTATTAAAGTTGCAATGTTAGGGAGGGAAGAAATGGAGAAAGTTTCTCAAACAGATGTTACACTTCAGGAGCATTTCAGAGATTCTTTACTCATCGATCGGTTTGATCCTCAATTAGAGTTTTGGCGAAAGCATAAGCTTGAAAAGTCACAAAGTGAAAGTAATGAAGATGCGATCGTATGGAATGTTTTTCGTACATTTAATCAAATTGATCGTAAACTTTGGGTTGAACAATTATTTTTTAAAGCTTTTCATCAAGAGCTTGCACATCCAACAGAGCATATTGAAATGAAATTATGGAAAACAATTCACCCACCAAAAAGCCTCCCAATAAAAGAAGCAAAATCGGAGATAGATATTGTAATCGAGTCAGATACCTTTGTATGGTTTATCGAAGCGAAATACAAATCAGATATTTCGTTAGCATCAGATCCTCATTCCAATAGAGATCAAGTTCTCCGAAATATTGATATTGGTACGAATTATGCAAGGAAAAGAGACTTTTATTATTCGTTATTAATACTGGATAAATACAACAGTCCGATTGGCTTTCGAATGGTGAATGAGTATAAGGATTCAATTGGAAAAATAGTGGATTTATTACTACATCGACAAGAACTCACGAACCTTAAAAATATTAGTGTTTTCCAATGGAAGGAAATTCAATCATTATTTAAAACCGTTTATTTATATAGTAAGAATAAATACGAAAGATATATTGCTGACCAAGTCAGTTATTGGTTATATGACAAAATTCAAGATGATATGTAAATATTGTTAGCCGGTACAACTGTAAAAATTGTATCGGCTTTTTTGTTTGTATGTAAACGAATCCCTAAGGAAAGTTCATAAGAAAATCTTTTGAATTTTCATGTTTAATTTGTCTGTTTTAGTCCAATCTGTACATAAGAGAACTTATTTAAAGGTTGTGAGGCATTGAATATTCTCGTGATGGGTGCTAACGGTCAATTAGGGAGGCTTTTAGTTCAATACATAGTTGAAGGTGGAATTCATCAGGCGAAAGTGTTGCTGCAGAATCAGGCACAAGTCGCATTTTTTAAGGATAAAGGGATTGATAGTTTTATCTTCAATGCGAAGGATTCCATTGAAAAGTTTCTAATTGCCATCCGAAATATTGATGTTCTCGTTATTACTGAGCATAGTGTCACTGACTTAAATTCGGATACCCTAGAAGATATCGATGATACGATAAAACTACTGGAAGCATTAAGATATTCAAAGTTAAAACGTATCATTCATATTAGTTCATTCGAAACAAATAAAGAGGAATGGGTTCAATCTCCGCTGTATTTCAGGCCTATACTGATTAAATATTACTATGTAGATCAATGGTTAAGAGCATCATCACTTAATTATACAATAATTCATCCTGGGAATCTCACAGATAAAAAGGGAACAGGCTATGTAAAAATCATAGAAAGTGATATAATGAGCGGTGAGATTTCGAAAGAGGATGTAGCTAAAATAGTACTTGCATGTATAGAAAATCCACAAACTATTCGTAAAGAGTTTAAAGTGATAACAGGTAAATGTTCAATTGACGAAGCAGTAAAACACGTTCTTTAGTTGGTAAATCTTACTTTTTTGTGTTATACCTAATTTAAATAAAATTCGTGTTTTTCTAGTATTTGTCTAAAGAATGCTATTATTTCACACCTTTTATTAACTTGAACACTAATATATAATAGTAGATATTTTAATCTCAGAAAAAATGTATTATAATATTATACGGTTATAATTAATAACAAATAAGATGTGTTTTAGGTGCTTCATGGGAGCGCATACATCTTTTTTGGCAGATAAGCGTAAATAATAGCTTTTATCTGAATAAGTGCATCGAAGGCTATCGCTAGAAGGGCTTGGCGACAAGCCGTTTTCTAACAAATATAGGGGAGATAAGGAAGGTAATTATGAGTACGAAATATGAAAAAACAGACGTAATCTTAATTGGTGCCGGTATCATGAGTGCTACTTTAGGATCAATGCTTAAACAATTAGCACCTGACATGGAAATTAAGATTTTTGAACAACTTGATAAAGCTGGTGAAGAAAGTTCTAACGAATGGAACAATGCCGGTACAGGACACTCTGCGCTTTGTGAACTTAACTATACTCCACAAAAAGCAGACGGTACTATCGATACGAAAAAAGCTATCAAAATTAATGAACAGTTCCAACTGTCAAAACAATTCTGGTCTTTCCTTGTAAACAGCAAGCAAATCAGCAACCCTGAACAATTCATTATGCCAATTCCGCATATGAGTTTAGTAATGGGTGAAAAAGATGTAAACTTCTTGAAAAAACGTTTTGAAGCACTTTCAACTAATCCGCTATTTGAAGGAATGGAATATACTGAGGATCCAGAAAAACTAAAACAATGGGTTCCACTTATTATGGAAGGCCGTAATAGCAATGAACCAATGGCCGCAACAAAAATTGACTCTGGTACAGACGTAAACTTCGGTGCTTTAACACGTATGTTAATTGCTCAATTACAAACACAAAATGTTGAAGTAAATTACAAACATTCTGTTGCCGACATTAAACGTTCTAGTGACGGTATGTGGGAAGTTAAAGTAAATGACCTTGAAGGTTGCAAAATGGAATACCACAAAGCGAAGTTCGTATTTATCGGTGCTGGTGGGGCAAGTCTTCCATTACTACAAGCAACTCGTATTCCTGAATCAAAACATATCGGTGGATTCCCAGTAAGTGGATTATTCATGGTATGTAAAAATCCGGAAGTTGTTAAAAAACACCATGCAAAAGTATATAGTCAAGCTAAAGTTGGGGCACCACCAATGTCAGTACCTCACCTTGATACTCGTTATATTGATGGTAAAAAATCATTATTATTCGGACCATTTGCTGGTTTCACACCTAAATTCTTAAAAACTGGTTCAAACATGGATTTATTTGCCTCAATTAAACCAAATAACTTATTTACGTTATTGGCTGCAGGCGCTAAAGAAATGAAATTAACTAAATACTTAATTCAACAATTAATGCTTTCTAACGAACAACGTTTAGAAGAATTAAAAGAATTTATTCCAGATGCGAAACTAGAAGATTGGGAAATCGTTGTAGCAGGACAACGTGTACAAGTAATCAAAGATACAGATGCAGGTAAAGGTACTCTTCAATTTGGTACAGAAGTAATCACTGCTGCTGATGGTTCTATTGCTGCATTACTTGGAGCTTCTCCTGGTGCATCTACAGCTGTTCCTGTTATGCTTGATGTAATGAGCAAATGTTTCCCAGACCGTATAAAAGAATGGGAACCAAAAATTAAAGAAATGATCCCATCTTATGGCGTTTCTCTATTAGAAAACACTGATTTATTAAAAGAAATCCAAGCTACTACTGATGAAGCTCTTGGTCTTAACAAAGAAAACGTAGTTCATAACTAATTTTGTTATCAGTAAAACACCATTAATCAACAGATTAATGGTGTTTTATACGTTAAAGACTAAAGAAGAAGTATGTATAAACAACATGATTCTAATAGAACCGTAAAAACTGTTTGTATATTTATAATTACTCTCTTAGAAGTAATGTAAAGGGTTTAGGAGGAAGTCTTTTTTGTTTACTGCTATTGTTGCAACACTTATTTTTTTAGGTACATTAATCTTCGTTATTTGGCAACCAAGAGGACTTAATATTGGTTGGACTGCATGTGCAGGGGCAATTCTTGCTTTAATCGTAGGGATTGTTGATTTTAGGGACGTTGGAGAAGTTGTAGGTATCACTTGGAACGCGACAATAACGTTTGTAGCAATTATCCTTATTTCTTTAGTGTTAGACGAAATTGGTTTATTTGAATGGGCAGCATTACATATGGCTAAAGCAGCCAAAGGTAATGGAATCAAAATGTTTGTTTATGTGAGTATCCTTGGTGCAATCGTTGCAGCATTATTTGCTAATGATGGAGCTGCCTTAATCTTAACACCAATTGTATTGGCGATGGTACGAAACTTAAATTTCCAAAGTAAAATGATATTTCCGTTTATTATGGCGAGTGGATTTATCGCAGATACTACTTCATTACCGTTTGTGATCAGTAACTTGGTAAATATTGTTTCAGCAGATTACTTTAATATTGGATTTTTAGAATATTCAACTCGAATGATTTTACCAAACATCTTTTCACTAGTTGCAACAATACTTGTTTTATTAATTTATTTTAGAAAAAGTATTCCAAGAAGATATGAACTATCTCAATTAAGGGAACCAAAAGAAGCCATTAAAGATTATAGGATGTTCCAACTATCCTGGTATGTTCTTGCCTTATTATTAATAGGATACTTTACTAGTGAGTTTATAGGCATTCCCGTATCATTTGTAGCGGGAATTATTGCAATTTTATTTTTAATCATGGCTAGTAAAAGTGCTGTTGTGAATACAAAGGCTGTTGTAAAAGGGGCTCCTTGGAACATTGTCTTTTTCTCAATTGGTATGTATGTAGTTGTTTATGGGTTAGGAAATGCTTGGTTAACAAACTCCTTATCTGGAGCTATTGAAGCCATTGCACACCAAGGATTGTTTGCAGCTACAATAGGCATGGGCTTTATAGCAGCATTTCTCTCTTCAGTGATGAATAATTTACCGACAGTTATGACGGATGCTTTAGCTATTGCACAAACGGACACAACAGGGGTTGTTAAAGAAGCGCTAATTTATGGGAATGTAATTGGGTCTGATTTAGGTCCAAAAATCACACCCATTGGGTCGCTAGCAACACTTGTATGGCTACATGTCCTATCACAAAAGGGTATTAAAATTTCATGGGGAACATATTTTAAAACGGGCATCGTCTTAACGATACCAATTTTATTTATCACCTTAGTTGGTCTATTTGTCACTTTGCTTCTCTTTTAAAAACTGGATTAAATAGTAATGAAACTCGAAAAAACATGTCGATAAACAAAAAAATCAGGTGGGAGAATGTATTGTTCCTCCACCTGATTTTATGTTTTTACGGTTTCTTATACTTCTTCCTCAAAATAGATTTTATAGAATTTACGATTCGTAGATTCATCGTAACCTACTTCAATTAACTCGTCTATTTGTTCAATGTTTTGAACGTTTACCTGAATTTCAATATTCGTATCTAGTTTGATTTTTCGTTTATATGTTTTTTCTACTTTATCAATTGCGTTATCTGAAATAATTGTTTCAAAGGGTTTGACTGTATTTACCAGTACATCTTTTTGGGTAGAATCAGCTTTTTCAAAGACCGATTCAATATATTCATTCACATGGAATTCTTCTTCGTTTCTAAAATAATCAAGGGTTTTGTTTAAAAGTCCTAATTTCTCCGTATTAGAAAAACTATCTTCTTTTAATATATATTTTTTACATTCTGTTAAAGCTAAGTTTGTTTTATAGTAATGTTCATCTGCTACCTTAATTTTTAAGAAGCGCTCTTGCCAATAAACAACATCTTCTTTTCTTTTTGTTTTCATGAATACAGCAGGCGCTTTATCAGGGCCCATATCTACAATAATTGCCATATTATTTATTTTCTTTACATTTATGCCATCAATTCCATTAACAATCATTTTATTTTGATCATTCTTTACATCTAAAAATATTTCTTTTTCATCAATTTTAACGATAGAGATGACTTTTTTTACTTCATTATTCCAAATACAATTTTCGAAGAAGCCGATAAATAGTTCTCCATTTTTAATATTTGGATGTTGTGATGCACTATGTAAATGGGTTGCAATATTTTTTGATTGTTCTAGGAAACTACTTCTTTCTTCAAAGATTGATTTTGAATAGGTATAAACCTCATTTAAATCGACATTTGTTTCATGAAAGAATTCATATTGTTGCTCTAAATCAATTTTATTGAATGCTAATTGTGTAAAGGCTGCTTCAAGCAATACCTCAGGTTGAGAAAAGACTTCTTCACCTAATACCAATGAATCTCCTACATAATGGATAACATATTGAGTTAATTTACTTTCACTTACTTCTAACAATCCTTTTCACCTTCTAAATTATTAGTCTCTAGGAAATCTACCATATCATAACCTGCATAATTTTTCATAGCTTTAAACAAATACAATATTACTCATAATTACCAGTTAAGGAATTATCTTATGGGTATACGTAATTTGATAATTAATTTATAATCATTTATAGAATACAAGTGATTCGAATTAGAAAACCGTTTCCGTTAAGTGCGTGGTAACACTAAACATATGGAAACGGTTTTTTATATTTATGCAAATGGATTTAACCGGTAAATTAAAAATCGCTCATATGGATTTTTTTCATATAGATCAAGTAGGGGAATCTCTTTTATTAATTTAAAATTGCTTTGTTGGTCTAAATAATATCGGTAATCATCTGATGCATAATATAGGATTAAATCTACTTCTCTTTCATGCTTTTCAACAGATAACTGGATATTTTTAATTACCTTCATAAAAATCTGCACCGAAAAAGGATTGAAAAAGTAAAAGCGATTGTCCTTTGGTTGAATTTCATATTGTTCTGCTAAACAACAGCAAAATTCAATCGTTTCTGAATTGCGATGCGTCTTCTTTAAGTAACTTTCTCGATTTTTCATACCCGCTTGAAAAAAGAGGGGATTCATTTCGATTCCCACAACAGGTACTTGAAATGTATAGTGTAAATAAAAATTCAATCGACCTTTCCCACAGCCAAAATCAACAATATGATCATTTGGGGTAACTTCATAGTGTTGGAATAATACTTCTAATGCAGAATAGGGTGTTGGTTCGTAGGGATGATAGTGTATCGAATGATTGTTTTCACTTTTATTTCCTCGAGTATTTGTATTCAGTAATTTCTCATAATACTGCTCATCTTTCATTAGGTGATACTCCTATCATTACTTGGTTGCACATTATATAGTAACATAGTATAAAAAAGCTTGTTTATTTTGTTGATTTATAGAGACGAACGAAAACCACTGATGATTCAGTGGCTTTTTTGATGTTTAAATTTTAGGTGTTCTTGACCTTTTAAATAAAGCCAACTCAATTTCGAAAAAAGCAAGTACTTCTAACATTAAGTTAAAATCTCGTCCGCTAATAGCTTATACGATTCCAATCGATACTCTGGTGAGTGGGTAATGGTTAAAATCATGAATTCATTCACCTTATATTTGGATTGCATCTCGGTAAGAGCCTCATTTACTTCAACGGGATTACCAATTATCATTTTCTGTTTCATATGCTGAAGTTGCTGTTTCTCTTTTTCTGATAGTTGGAAGTCCATTGCATTCTGTACGGAAGGAATGGTTTGACCTTCTCCACGAAATTGTTGAATTTGCCAAATCAGCCAACTCATCGCAATTTCCTGCGCTTTTTCAGATGTCATTGCACAAACAACCGGAACTGTGATTAAAAGTTCAGGAGATTCTACAAAGTTTTTATTTTGAAAAGACTTTCGGTATTGATCGATTATCTCACTACTATCATTGTCACTCATAAATTGTCCAAATGCATAGGGTAGACCATTTTGTGCAGCAAGGAGCGCACTTTTTTCACTAGTACCTAACATCCATGGTAGTGGAGGCATTGTTGGTACTGGAGTTGCGTTTATTTTAGAAAACGAGTGGTCTTTCGGAAAATCTGACTTCAGAAAATGTAGTAAATCTCCAACTAACTCATCCATTCTAAATACCTGTTTTAAAAAATTATCTGATAGGGCATTTGTTGCTTCTGCAGAACCTCCAGGTGAGCGGCCTATACCAATGTCAATTCGTTTCGGATATAGAGTTGCTAGCATATTATAGATTTCAGCCACTTTAAATGGTTTATAGTGAGGCAATAACACAGCTCCACATCCAACGCGGATCCGTTTAGTCTGGGAGGCTATTAACCCAACCATTACTTCAGGCGCGGAGCATGCTAAGCCTGGTAGGTCATGATGTTCCGCTATCCAGTAACGAGTATAACCTAACTCATCAGCCGCTTTTGCAAGCTGAATTGATGTATTTAGAGCATCTTGAGCAGATTGATTAGACGAAATAGGGGATTGATCTAAGATACTTAATTTCATAAAGCCACCCTCCTTATCCCGCAACTTCGATTAATGACACACAATAAGTTCCAACTTGACCTTTTTCATATAGGTTTGTAATGGATGTTGAGTATTTTTGAATAGTTCCATTAAATGTTAGATCCTTCTCTGGAACGGAAATGTGAAACGTGCCTTCATATAACAGTACAGCAATGTCATGATAATCTTCACTTTTTACTTCAAATTCAATGTCAATTTTATGTAAACCATTTACCAATTCTTCATCGTATTTCACTAATGGAATCACGGTATGATTTAACTTAATTTCTTTAACCAAAGAAAATTCCTCCTTTAAATTGGTTGGAAGTGTAAAGAGAAGGGATTGTAAAAAATCGATACATCAAGGGCAGAAAGAAGTATTGGAAATTCCCCTCCACTTCAATTGAACTTATTCTATAGTACATCTTTGTTATCGCTTTTTCCTCTAATAACAATTCAAGTTAGATTCACTGATACAAATTAGGCGATTTTTAGTTTTATATAAATTTATTTATTAATAATGATATTTAACTATATCAACTATTTATTTATCCATATTCTATTAATGTCAAGTTGATAATAGGTTACAGCTTGAATCTACCAGGAAAGGAGGAGACATAAATGGGACGTTGGAATTGTACGAATTGTAATCATAAGAATTCAAAGAGCAAATCAAAATGCAGTCACTGTAAAAATCCTTATGTATCGATGGAGGAAGGTATGGCAGGTAATCACAATCATCACAACAACTTCTTTGATGACGCTTTTGTTAATCAAGAAGCTGACCAAATTTCTAAAATCGAGCAATTATCAGATGAAGTTATTTGGATTAAAGATTGCTGCAATGTTGAGGTAAGAACTACTGATACACAAGGTGCGCTTTCTCTTCAAGTGGGGTTACAGCTTGCAATTGCTCTAGTGATTAGTATTTCACTTGGAGATTCAGATCAAGGCCGTGCCGTAGCACAAGAAATCTTCCAAAAATTCGATGATGAACAATCAAATAAACAAAAAATCTACGTTGAAAACAGTAAAGATGTTGATATTCATACAACTGATACTGATTTATCCGTTAATATTCAAGCTCTATTAGATGTTTTACTAACATTAGTAGCGAAAATCGACATTCTTTAATTTTTTAAAAAAGGAGGGGAACATAATGGCAGAAAAAAAGTGGAGAGCTTTAGATCATTGCGATGATCACTCACATCATGATACAGCTGACGTTGATCAAGAGGCTGTCCAAAAACAGGTAACGAAACAAGAATCCAACGAATGGATCATTGTTAAGGATTCAGAAGGCGTTGAAGTTACTACTACAGATACACAAGTAGCGCTTTCTTTACAACTAGCTATCCAAGCAGCTATCGTTGCAGTTATCAGTGTAACAATTGGCGATAATGATCAAGGAAAGAATGTAGCTCAAGACTTAAAACAATTTATGAAAACAAAACAAAGTAATAAACAAAAAACGATTATTGAAGGTAGTAGAAATATTCGTGTGAAAACTACGGATACAGATGTCGCTGTAAATATTCAAGCACTTCTTCAAATCCTAGTTGCAATCGTTGCAAAATTGGATGTTCTATGATTTTAATATAGTCCTATTTTTATAGGACCTATTCACTCTAAAATAAATAATAGATTTCCAATAGATAAAAAAGTTTTCCACGCAACATAGATGGATTTTATGTTGCGTGGAATATTATTTTTTCTTATATAAAGTTGTTAAAGATACTTAATTTATTTTATTTTTCAAATTATTAAATAAGTAATCTTTTAAGTCTTCATTACTACATTCACATACAAACCCAAGTGCATATACTGATAAAAAACGGTCATTTTGAAAAGGAGTGATAAAAAATGAGCGAACAACCAAAAGCAATCCCAAATAAGGTTGTAGATTTACTGGTTAGTGAAGTATTTCGAAAAAATAATGTAAATGTTGAAAATGCTAAAACAAAATTATCCGAAGATCAAAAGCAAGCAATTAAAGATTTAGTAGAAGAATTAAAATCACAAGTTGATACATTTGTGAAACAAACACCAGAAACACCAGAAACATCAGAAACACCAGAATCAAAAAAAACAAAAAGAACAAAAAGAACTAGATCAAAAAAAGACTGAATATGAAATTTTCAAAACGTCTCGAAAGGAGGCGTTTTTTTGTAGAAGTATCACTTTTTAGGATAGTTGCCATTAAGTATTGGACTGTTCTTTTGGTAGAAATACATACTGTTTGAAAAATTAACAAACTATTGGTCATAATATTTAATAAGAAGGTTATTTTAGGAGGGCTTCCATGAAAATTACGATTGAATGGACATACAAGACCAAAAATGGTGTTGAGACTGTATTTCGCTCAGATGAAATGCCACCAGCACATGCTTTAACAATTGGAGAAGATTTAGAAAAAACAGGACGCGCAAAAAAAATTATCTATATTGACCAGCATGATAGTACATGGATGACCAAAGAGCTTAAAAAATATATTAAAGAAATCGATACAGAACCACATAATGTTCGAGTTTACTTTGACGGGGGATATGATATTCAAACGAGTCATGCGGGTCTTGGAATTGCCATCTATTATGAGCAAAATGGTAAGTCTTATAGACTAAGACGGAATGCCCCAGCTTCTGGACTAAACTCAAACAATGAAGCTGAATATGCGGCACTACACCTGGCAATTGTTGAGTTAGAGTTATTAAATGTACATCATCAAACCGTTCAGTTTTTAGGCGATTCTCAAGTTGTAATTAATCAAATGAGTGGCGAGTGGCCTGCTTATGAAAAAGACCTTGCAAGTTGGGCAGATAGAATCGATGAAAAGTTAAATGCTATAGGTATTACACCAGAATTTGAACTTGTTCCACGTAAATTGAATAATGAGGCGGATCGATTAGCAACGCAGAGTTTACAAGGAATTGAAATCAAGGGACAAATTGAACTGCAATGAAATGTAAGTATTAAATAATTAAATTATGTAAACTAATTCCTAAATCTAGGTTAAATTTCCCTATACCTATGTTCTATTTTATATTCTAGATGCATAAATAAAATAGGTGAGAATATAGTAATTTATTTTGATAGAATAGGGGGAAGTGTAATGGAAGAAGCGGTTGTAAAAAGAATTGGGATAAGTAATTTAGTGAATAAAGTAGTATCTGCAGAAGACGCAGCAGCATTGATACAAAACGGTGATATTGTTGGTATGAGCGGTTTCACTCGTGCAGGGGATGCAAAAGTTGTTCCTTTAGCTTTAGCAGAAAGAGCAAAAAATGAAAAACTACAAATAGATGTATACACTGGTGCATCATTAGGACCTGAAGTTGATCAAGTTTTAGCTCAAGCAGGTGGGATACGAAAACGAGGCCCATATCAGGGGGACCCTGCGATTCGAAATTTAATTAATACTGGTGAAGTATTATATGTTGATGCTCACCTTTCACATAATGCGGAGTTAGTCCGTCAAGGAATTATCGGCCCGGTTGATTTTGCTATCATTGAAGCTACTGCTATTACAAGTGATGGTTATATAGTTCCAACTACATCCGTTGGGAATTCACCAATATTCGCAAAATATGCAAATAATATCATTATTGAGTTAAATTTGGCTCATTCAGAATCATTAGTTGGCGTACATGACATTTATATTCCTGAAGATCAGGGCGAGAGAAAACCGATTCCAATTTCAAAGCCAACGGATCGTATTGGAGATATTGGGATAAAGGTTAATCCAGACAAAATAAAAGCTATTGTTGTCTCGAACGAACAGGATGCGCCTTCTCTAATTGTAGATCCAGACAACGAAACTCAAGAAATGGCAAATCACTTATTGAATTTTCTTAGAAACGAAATTAAAGCTGGTCGCTTAACCAATAAGTTAGCACCTTTACAATCAGGTGTTGGTTCCGTTGCAAATGCTGTTTTAGAAGGTTTTAAAGTATCAGAATTTGAAGATTTAATTATTTTCTCGGAAGTATTACAAGATGCAGTATTTAATTTAATCGATGCAGGCAAAGTATCCTTTGCATCCTGTACCTCTATAACAATTTCAGAAGAATTACAGAAAAAAGTTTATGGAAATATTGAAAAGTACGCAGATAAAATAATAATTCGACCACAAGAAATCTCAAACCATCCAGAAGTCATTCGACGTTTAGGCCTAATTGCCATTAATGCGGCTTTAGAAGTCGATATTTATGGAAACGTAAACTCAACGCATGTTGGCGGTACAAAAATGATGAATGGTATTGGTGGTTCAGGTGACTTCACGCGTAATTCTCGTTTAAGTATTTTCGTGACAAAGTCATACGCAAAAGGTGGCAAGTTGTCTTCAATTGTCCCTATGGTTGCTCACCATGATCATACGGAACATGATGTGCATGTCATAGTAACAGAGCAAGGGGTAGCAGATTTACGTGGTTTAGCCCCAAAAGAACGTGTTCCTTTAATTATTGAAAACTGCGTACACCCGGACTTTAAGCAACAACTTTGGGATTATTATAATGAAGCAGTAGAATTAACAGGAAATGCACAAACACCACATAACCTCGAAAAAGCGCTTTCATGGCATGTAAATGCAGCTAAAACAGGGACAATGAAGTTATAACTAATTAATAAGTATCTTAACCCTCTACTGAAGTATTTCAGTAAAGGGTTTTTCTTATTGAGAAAAGTAAATAATTTCATGCCATTCAATAGTGAGAAAGGTTTTCTATTGTAATGGATGGTGTTCTTTACCAGGTTTTTGCAGCATTCTAGCAGTATTTCATGTTATGTTTAGTCAATAATTTGCTACAATCATGTTAACGAACACTAGAAAGCGGGATTTTATGTTAAAAACAATTGGTATACTTGCACATGTAGATGCAGGGAAAACAACATTTTCTGAACAGCTACTTTATCACACGCAAAGTATAAAAGAACTTGGTAGAGTTGATCATAAGGACGCTTTTCTCGATAATCACGAGATAGAACGAAAGCGCGGTATAACAATTTTTGCAGAACAAGGTAGAATTCACTATAAAGATGACACATATACATTAATCGATACACCTGGACATGTTGATTTCTCTCCAGAAATGGAAAGAGCAATAGGTGTAATGGATTATGCCATTTTAATCATTAGTGCTATTGATGGAATTGAGGGGCATACTGAAACTGTTTGGAATCTACTTCGACAATACCATGTCCCAACCTTTATTTTCATTAATAAAACTGACCGTGAAGGGGCAGATATCCAAGGGGTGATGGCATCGATTCATAAAGAATTATCCAAAGAGGCCATCTTATTAACAAAGGGTGTTACACCGGAGTTAATACCAGAAGATATAATTGAATGGCTTGCCGAACGGGATGAGCGATTATTAGAGCAATTTATGGAAGGTCGGGTTGACAGTCTTGCCTTTTTCGAAGCCTTCCTTTCAATGATTCGGAATGAACATGCATTTATCTGTATGGCGGGATCAGCTTTAAAGAATATAGGAATAATGGAGTTCTTCGAGCAATTTTCTATCCTTACTCCTACAAAATTTACATCGGACGGTTCATTCAAAGGCCAAGTCTTTAAAATCCGCCATGATGATAAAAATCAAAGAGTTACCTTTGTCAAAGCTTTACAAGGTGTATTAACATTGCGAGATGAATTAATATTTGATGAAACTACAGAAAAAGTGACTGAAATACGACTATATAATGGGAAACGCTATCAGACTACACAGCAAGTAGAAGCAGGTGAGATCTTTGCAGTGAAGGGTTTATCCGAAGCGGAAATAGGCCATGTAATTGGTGATCAAGCGAATATGCAGGAGCAAGATGAGTTCGAGCTTATTCCAACCTTACAAGCTAAAGTAGTATACAACGGAAATGAACATATTAAAGAGATACTTAAATATTTCCGTATACTTGAAATAGAAGAACCTACGTTAAAGGTCCTGTGGAATGAGAAATTTCAGGAAATCAACGTTCATATAATGGGCGTTATTCAATTAGAAGTATTAGTTGAGGTGACAAAAGAACGTTTTGGAATTGACATTCGATTTGGCGAACCAAAAATTTTGTATGCCGAAACGATACAAAACAGTTGCATTGGTTATGGGCATTTTGAACCTTTAAAGCATTATGCAGAAGTACATATTAAAATTGACCCTGCGCCTAGAGGAGCTGGAATCTTATTTAAAAATGAATGCCATACAGATGACTTATCTATTGGACATCAACGGTTAATTGAAAAACATTTGTTTGAACGTGAACATCATGGATTACTTACGGGTTACCCTGTAACTGATCTTTGTATTACGTTATTAACTGGAAGGGTACATAATAAACATACAGAAGGTGGCGATTTCCGAGAAGCAACATTCCGTGCACTACGTCAAGGCCTTGAACAAGCTGAAAACGTATTATTAGAGCCTTATTATCGGTTTAAATTGAAAGCGTCAACAGATTATATGGGTCGAATGTTAACAGATATACAACAAGCAAGTGGAACATTTGAAACACCAATTATGACCGGTGATCAAGTTACAATAACTGGCAAGGTTCCAATATCTACATTTATGAATTATAGTACAACCTTTGCAGCCTATACGAATGGAAAAGGCATGATTTCACTTCAATATGATGGATATGACCTATGTCATAATTCGGATGAAGTGATTGAACGAATCGGTTACGATAAAGATGCAGACCCTGAATATACTTCTTCCAGTATCTTTTGTGCAAAAGGAAAGGGTTATTCTGTTCCATGGTATGAAGCAAAGGAAGCAATGCATTGTATAAAGAAGTAATACCTTATTAATTAAAATGTGCAATTATTCGAGTATTATTTAAAGGGAGTATAAATGAAACAAAGAAAAACAAACTAATTTTGTACATTAAAATTAGGAGGTTATTCAATGAAACAAAACCCACAAGATGTCGCAGGTCGACCTAAAAAGTTTGTTAGTAAAGAAGAAGTAATTAACAATACATTAGATAATATGCGTGAAGCGGAAATCAGTATGGAGTTTGCTGGAGAAGAAGAGCTAGAGAATCTACAAGAGAAAAACGAACGTCGAAAACATGCCATCCAACGAATGAAAAATAAACCGTTAACTTAACTTATGAAGCAGTGTTAAACTACCATTAACACTGCTTTTTATGTTACTTAGTACTACGAGGGACTATACTTTGTATTTACAGAAAATATCTATTTTATTCACATTTAAAAAATTGTAATGTCTATCTTTAACATTACCTTGTGAAAAATGAAAAATATGATAAGATGGAATTAATTAGAATGACCAGCTAAATTATTACGTAAAAAAATAAATAAAACTAAACTTAAATGTAAGAAAGTCAGGAATTATGTTAAAATAATTGAATGGCAAACCACATTAAATTGGGTTGGATGTATTGCTAATTGAATATCAGATATACTTTCGTGATTCTAAACGGTTGAATAAAGGAACTGATTAGATAAGAAAGTTTTATTGGAGGCTTATGATGAATTATAGAATTATTAACAAACCAGTATTTGAACAAGCACAGGTTCGATCAGTATCAGATGTAGAATTTACTGAAGAACAACTAAAAGAAGGGATGAAATTAGCGGTTTCAAAAGTAGACCCAACTCTTGCGCTATACTTAATCGATTCTGATGGTAAAAAGAAATTTGAAGTGCGTTGGGATGACTCTTCAGAACTATTTAACGGATGGTATTCTGCGTGGGATAATTTCACATGGTGCTTAGGAATAGTTGAACCACCAAAAGAACAATAAAATATACTTCTTACAAAAACAATTAGACGGGCTCTCACTTTATTAGAAGTGGGGGCTTTTTAATGTGAGAAAATATAAGTGACGCAATTATAATGTATCACTTTAACTTATTTATATATGAAATTTGAAAATCTTAATATGCTATGTATGTAGATTATTAATATGATTATTTTAAAACTAAAATGTACTATAAATGACATATATAATCTTTGAAGTCTATGTGAATTTCACTTTATTTATGATATTTTAGAATAGTACATTTGGAATAAAATAGTGTAATTGGTGGACGTTGGTGCTTAATAAAATTTAGCGGAACTAATTAAAATTGCTCAAGATTTGTATGTCGAAACCAATTTCCGAATGTTTGAAAAAGCATTGAAAGTAAATTAGTATTGAATAATTATATTATGTCTACTGAAATCTTTTTCTCTTTGTATTAATTTTTTTTCAAGTTAAGCGATATATAACTTGGGAGAGTTTTATTAAAATCATAGATATAAAAGGGTGTGACATTATTTGAAAATTAAAAATACCTTAACTTTTCAGCTCGGTATAATCATTGCTGGTATTCTAGTGGTGATGATTTTGATTACATCGTTAGCGAATTACAAGACTGCTTATAGCGAATTATACGACGCAGCAGGGGTAGAGGCATATGGATGTGCAAATATTACGACAGGTTTAATTGATCCTGTTGAACTCGTTAAAGCAATCTCTGGAGATACTAAGGCTCAGGCAACTATCGGTGAACAACTAAATTGGACAACTGCACATAAGGATATTTTTGAAGACCAATACATAATTGATTTAGAAGGAAATTTAGTTGCGGTAGACGATCATCTAATAGAAAATGGATTTAAACCTGGAGATTCCTTTAAATTTGATCAAGAAGCTGTATCTGAATTATTAGCAATGGGGCATCCAACCTACTCTGAACCATATGAGTATGCAGGGATTGAACGACTTTCAGGTTATGCGCCAATTTTTGAAGACCATGATCCATCAAAAGATATCATCGCCATTAGTGTGATTGACTTTGATGCAAAAATTGTAACTGAACGTACTTGGGCAGTAATCAGTGACGGAATTATGATTAGTTTAATTCCTATGATTCTTGCCGCAATTATTACAGCATTTTTAATCCGTCGTAAAACGAAACCGATTTCTCAACTAATAGAACAAGCAAAAGAAATTACAAAAGGCAACTTAACTGTTGAACCGACTAATGTAAAAAGTAAAGATGAAATTGGTGACTTAGCTACAACCTTAAATACAATGACTTTAAATTTACAAAATATGATTGCAACAATGAGCGCGACATCTCAGCAGATATCAGAAAATGCAAATGAAACCGCTGGCACACTTACTGAAATTAATGATTCGATGCATGCAGTTTCTAATAATATTGATGAAGTTTCAAGTGCAATGACCGATGGAATGCATCACGCTGATCATGCATCAAATGTACTTCAATCTTTAGCAGAAGACTTACAAAATATGAAGCATAAAGCAGATATGACAGTAGAAAGTTCTCATCAGACAATGCATGTTGCTTCTGAAGGGGAACAAAGAGCAAAAGAAATTCATCAAGATATGGAAAAAATCCGTAATGGCTCACAAGATGTAAGTAGAACTATTCAACAACTTGTTAATTCAGCAGAAAAAATTCAACATATTACTGCTACCATTGCAGGTATTGCCTCACAAACAAACTTATTAGCCTTAAATGCATCCATTGAGGCAGCACGAGCTGGAGAGCACGGTAAGGGATTTGCCGTAGTAGCAGAAGAAGTACGTAAACTAGCAGAACAATCTAATGCTGAGGTAAGTGAAGTTGAAAAGTTAGTAAAAGATATTATGGTACGTATTGGTGATGTACTAATTTCTTCACAAGAAAATGAAAAATATATCGTTAAGGGGAGCAATACAGTCCAATTAACAACAGATGCATTACACAAAATCTATAATGCAGTATCTGAAACGGTAGAAGAAATTACGAAGATGTCGCAATTGCTATTTACTGAAACAACCAAATCTGATGAAGTTGTTCAAATTATTCAAGGATTAACTTCTGCTATTCATGAGATTGAAGATACGATGACAAATATTGCAGCAGCATCAGAAGAATCAACTGCTAGTATTAATGAGATTTCAAATCGCTCAAATGAGTCAACACAAATGGCCGAAGAACTAGAGAAATTTGTAAAAACATTTAAAGTGAAATAATATAAGAAGTTTTATAAAATAAGTAGTAGAATAATAGAATCAAGCATAAATAAAAGTGTACCTTCATGAAAATGATGCGTACACTTATTTTATACAATCAAGATCACAGAATGACAGAATAATTACACAGTTTATAAAACTATATACAGCAGATTCTCATAAATATCGAACAAGTAAAAAGAAGTATTAGGGGTGAAGCTATTTGATAAAACATCAAACGAATCATGTTACTATTTTTCAAAGTGTACTCTATAAAACAACATCCCTTGTTATCCGAACAGAAGATTGCATTCTTGTAGTAGATCCAAATTTACTTCCTGATGAAGTCCTAGAAATTCGCCAACATGTTGACAGATTCAAAGGTGAGAAACCAATTTATATTATTTTTACTCATTCAGATTGGGATCATATTGTAGGTTATGGAGCTTTTCAGGATGCAATCGTCATTGCACATGAGGCACTTCATGCAAGAAGTGATCAAGAAGATATCCTTCAGCAGATTCATCAATTTGATGACCAATATTATATCGATAGAGACTACCCAATCATTTACCCCTCTGTTGATATTACAGTTAAAAATGATGGTCAAGTTTTTGAAATCGGTCAAACAAAGTTAACGTTCTATAAAGCAGAAGGCCATACAAATGATGGTATCTTTGTCGTGGTCGAACCATTAGGACTCTGGATTGCAGGAGATTATTTGTCTGATGTCGAATTTCCATTTATTTATTATAATAGCGAAGAATACGAAAAAACGATTGGAAAAACCGATAAAATTCTAGGTTCTCATTTTATAAATTTACTTGTGCCCGGACATGGTACAGCGACAGATATTAGAGAAGAAATAATCTTTAGAAAAGTCCTTTCTTATCGATATATTCAAGAACTTCGAAATGCCATACAAGATAACCTTGAGCATGAGTTTTTAATAAAAGGATACAAGTATAAAAAAGATCAAATAAAAAGTCACATGGACAATGTGGAACTAATTAAACGTGAATTAGATGCGTCAACAAAACAAATCCATAAAGCTTAAATTCCTTTTGTATATTAACTTTCTTTGTACCTTCTAGATGAATGTCGCATAAACTAGAGAGGTGTAAAAGGGGGGTGTGGCGTTAATTGGGCATATACATCAATAAGGAGCACCCAGGAGTGTTTAGTAATACCCAACCAATTAAGGAGCCGAATCAAGTGGAATTTAGAATTGATTATTTAACAGAGTTAATCGAGCAACAAATGGTTGAAAATCGTAAATTACAGAAAAGCTTTGCCAATATGCAGTTTTCACAAATTGATTGGAACCAGCACCAGGCTATTCAGCTTAGAAAATTAAATAAGCAAATCACTGAGATGAAAAGTTTCCAAGAACATCAAGAAAAAATAGACCATCTAGTGATCGATTGGCTTGAAAAAATCGAAGACCAAAATAATATAATGCAACAAACGATTAATTATGATCGAAAATTCCATAATGACCTACTACAACAAGTGAACCAAATCGATCAACGAATACAAAATGAAGTACTTTCACAAGTAAATCAAATTGATCAACGAATCGAAAATGAGGTAATCCCACAAATAACTCAAACAGATCAACGTATTGAAAAGGAAGTACTTCTACAAATTGATCAAGTAGATCAACGAATTGAAAATGAGGTAATCCCACAAGTAACTCAAATGGGTCAACGGATTGAAAATGAGGCACTTCCACAAATAACTCAAATCAACCAACGAATTGAAAATGAGGTAATCCCACAAATAGCTCAAACCAATCAACGGATTGAAAATGAGGTACTTCTACAAATTGATCAAGTTGATCAACGTATTGAGCATGGGGTAATCCCACAAATAGCTCAAAGTGAACAACGGATTGAAAATGAAGTAATCCCACAAATAGCTCAAACCAATAAACGAATTGAAAATGAGGTAATCCCACAAATAGCTCAAACCGATCTACGGATTGAAAATGAGGTAATCCCACAAATAACTCAAATCAATCAACAAATCGAAAATAAAGTAGTTCCTCAAATGTCTCGAATCGATCAACGAATTGAGGATAATGTGCTTCCACAAGTAACTCAAATTGAACTCCTAGAAAATGTTATACATCAACAATTAAGTGAAATACAAAAAGAAATGGTCTCTCGACTTGATGGGGTGGGGGATGGTAATAAAGAAGTTATCCAACTGTTAGCTGACTTCACTTTGATGAATGAATTACTAATTTCTAGAATTGAGCAGATTGTTACGGCAAATGAAAAAATGGAAGTACAAATTGAAGAACAAAATAATGTGAATCAAATAATGGTCGATCAAATGGCAAGTTTGGAAGAGACTCAACAGGATGTTTTAAGTCGTGTGGATAATTACGAAGGTCTAATGGAGAAAATCGTACGGCAAGTTGATCATTTACGTTCCATTCTATATGAGCGTACCAACTTCTTAGAGGAAAAAGTAGCAGCGTACTTTCAAAAAATAAAAAATTAATCTTTAAAACAAACCACGAATCTTTTCTAATAAAAGGATTCGTGGTTTTGTAGTTAGACTGAACATTCACGGTTTACCTTCGTATGTCTTTTTAAACATCCAACAGTTAAATTAAAATGAACGATAGTAAAATATCATAGCTATAGAAAAATTTATGACATAGATTGAATTATTTCCTATTATTTGATACAGTATAGTAAATATGGAATCTATGATGTGACCAAGTAAATAAGAATTGTGAGACAGAAAATATAGTGGATGCTGAGAGCTATATCACCGCTTCTTATTGAAACCTATCACGGAGAAAGCAAGCCAAACTTGCCGAGTCGTTTCGTTACAAACGCTAGAGGGTAATTATACGGTTAGTCGATACGAAAACATTTCACTAACACAATTACCAAACTAAGGTGGTACCACGTCTATTTTGCACAATGACGTCCTTGTTAAGAGGGCTCTTTGTGCTTTTTATTTGCGTTAAATAAGATTAGAATAGATACAATTACTAAGGGCCAATACTATATTGTGTTTTATTGATGTAAATAAAAACAAAACTTAGATAAGTTACCATAATTTGTAGCAAGACGAAACATAGTTCACCAACAATATTCGTATTTAAGGCAAACAGATATTTGTTATCTGGAGCGTAATTATGGCTTATGAAAATGATTGGCGAATAAGCCATGTTTTGAATTTTAGGAGGAAAAAAGATGTCACAACAAACAAATGATTTTTCAAAATGGTATATTGACACAATTCAAAAAGCAGATTTAATGGACTATACACCAGTTCGTGGATGTATTGCATTTAAACCAGATGGCTATGAGCTTTGGGAACATATCCAAGGTGAGATGGATCGCCGATTCAAAGAAACTGGACATCGTAATGCTTATTTCCCAATGTTAATCCCTGAATCTTTCTTCCAAAAAGAAAAAGATCATATTGAAGGCTTCTCACCAGAGCTTCCATGGGTAACAGAGGCAGCAGGGGAGAAACTAGAAGAGCGTTTAGCACTACGTCCTACATCTGAAACAATGATAGGTCATTTATATTCTGACTGGATTAAAAGCTATCGTGACTTACCAGTGTTAATAAACCAATGGGCTAACGTATTCCGTTGGGAAAAGAAAACACTTCCTTTTATTCGTACTTCAGAATTTTTATGGCAAGAAGGGCACACTGCTCACGTAGATGAAGAAGATGCTCGTAAAGAAACAATGCAAATGCTAAATATTTATAAAGAAGTAGTTGAAAACTTTTTAGCGATTCCAGTTTACGATGGACAAAAAACGCCATCAGAACGTTTTGCTGGTGCTGTTGATACGTATTCAATCGAAGCTATGATGAAGGATGGAAAAGCTGTTCAAGCTGGTACTTCTCATTATTTAGGCACAAAATTTGCAGAAGCTTTCGATATTAAATATCTGAACAAAGAAAATAAACATGTGCATGTTCATACAACATCTTGGGGTACATCTACACGTTTAATTGGATCAGTAATCATGGTCCATGGTGATGAGCAAGGTCTTGTTCTTCCTCCAACTATCGCGCCGACACAAGTTGTGTTAATTCCTGTAGGTCCATGGAAAAAGAACCCTGCAATTATTGAAAAATTAGATGAGATTTTCGCTACATTAAAAGCACAAGGCATTCGTGTACGTCTTGATGATTCAGATCAATCACCAGGTTACAAATTCAATGAATGGGAATTAAAAGGTGTTCCAGTTCGAATTGAATTAGGACCACGTGACTTAGAAAACAGCCAAGTATTATTAAAGGCTCGTGATGAAGCGGAAAAACAAACAATTCAATTAGATTCTGTTGTTGAAGCAATTGAAAATGAATTAAAAGTGATGCAAACACGTCTACTTGAAAAAGCAAGAGCATTCCGCGATGCAAACTCACATACGCATATTGATTCATTAGATCAATTAAAACAACACCTTGTGGAATCAGAGAAAAATGATACTATTCCAGGTTGGATCCTTGCAGGATGGTGTGGCGACGATGCTTGTGAGTCAAATGTAAAAGACGAAACAAAATTCACAACACGTAATATCCCATTCAATCCACCAACTGAAAAACATACATGTATTAACTGTGGCAAAGAAGCAAAACACACTGTTTGGTTCGGTCGCGCATACTAGAAATATCAGTAAACACTGCTCTCTTCGAAGAAGAAGGCAGTGTTTTTCTTATTTTTATAAATAAAATAGTTACCCAAATAATTAAAATAAAAAAATATCCACCAATAAATGGCGGATATTAGTATTCATACTATAAATTTATTTTCTTAGCAAAGGGAATAAATTAGAGACATTAGTAAGGATTCTAATTTTTCTTGTGTCATTTTTATCAACTCCCTTAGTTGAATAGTAAAAAATGTAGCAAAAAAAATTGAGAGATAAATATTATAGTATGAATTACACTATTAGTTTGCTTTCTGGAATAAAATTCATACGTACTAAAATAGAAAAATCGCCCTTACTTAAAAGGGCGATTTAAATGGATTTAACTATAATTATTACAACGATGATGTTCGTACTGGTCGAGTTGGGCACTTACACGCTCTACCTGAATGGTAGCGTGTTCAATATGAAAATCATCATGTAAAATTTTTAAGGCATCTTTTATTACTTTATCATGTTCATTTCGGACAATTTCTAAATGACAAGTGACCGTTGGGAAATCGGAAGTAATGCTCCAAACATGAAAATCATGTATCCCAACTACACCTTTTATTGAAAGTAATGCCTCTCGAATTTTCTTTACATCCATGTTCATTGGAATACCTTCCATTAAAATATGGAAAGAGACAGTTGTTATTTCCATTCCATTTCTTAAAATAATGATAGAAATAAGAAGGCTGGCAATTGGATCGGCGATGGACCAGCCGAATAATAAAATTAAAATGGATGCTATAATTGCACCAACAGATCCTAGTAAATCTCCCATAACATGCATAAAAGCAGCTCGTAAGTTTATATTTTCAGTTGTATCGCCTCTAGTTAAGATGAATGCAACGATAATGTTTACGATAGCACCAGTTATGGCCACACCTAGCATACCAAGACTTGAAACTTCTTCGGGGTTAGCAAATCGTTGTAATGCTTCATAGATAATGACCAAAGCAAGTCCAACAAGCAATAAACCATTAAAAAAAGCAGCTAAAATTTCTAAACGTTTATAACCAAAAGTCATATTACTATTTACGGCTTTTTCTCCTAGCTTAAAAGCCAGTAACCCAATACCTAAAGACAAAGCATCACTTAACATATGTCCTGCATCAGAGAGTAGCGTTAAACTATTCGTTAATAAACCGCCAATAAACACAACAATGACAAATGAAGAGATAATGAAAAAACTGATTAATAGAGCTTTTTTATTTTTATGATGATGGTGGTTATGAGAATGTGAATGAGTATGGGCCATTAATTCGTCCTCCATTTTAGTTTATTGAAGAGGGGGATAGTAGCAAGTTCTTGAGTGATGTTTTCCGCTCTTTTGAAACCTTTTATTTTTGTTATTTATAAAAAGGTATTCTTTTTATAAACTCAGTATGACTATTAAATAGAAATTGTGATTAGAGAAGTTCACTTATTGATAGGAGAAAAGTAAAATAAGCTACGAAAGGAAATATTAATAAGCTATTCATATGGGGGACTTAAAATATAAAAAAGACCCAAAGAAAATTGGGTCTTCATAATACTCTCTATAATTATTGATGTTTGTTTTGGAAATTGATCATGAAGTCAGCAAGTGCTTTACATGCTTCAAATGGAACTGCATTATAAGCAGATGCACGGCAACCTCCAACTGAGCGGTGACCATTCAATCCAACAAAACCAGCTTCTTTTGCTTCAGCTAAGAATTGTTTTTCTAACTCTTCATCCGCTACACGGAAAGTAATATTCATTAATGAACGAGACTCTGGAGTTGCATGACCTCGATAGAAACCATTGCTTTGATCAATCACATCATAAATAACTTTTGCTTTTTCTTCATTATTTTTTGCGATTGCTTCAAGTCCGCCTTTTTCTTCCACCCATTTTAATACTTCACCTAACATGTAAATACCAAATGTTGGAGGAGTGTTATATAAAGAATTTGAATCTGCATGTGTTGTATATTTTAACATCGTAGGGATTTTTGTATTTGCTTTTTCAAGTAAATCTTTACGAATAATAACAACTGTTACACCAGAAGGTCCAAGGTTTTTTTGTGCACCTGCATAAATTAATCCGAATTTACTAATGTCTACTGGTTTAGAAAGAATATCACTAGACATATCAGCAACTAATGGAACATCACCTGTTTCAGGGAACTTTGTCCATTCAGTTCCGTAAATCGTATTGTTCGAAGTTAAATGTACATAAGCATCTGTATCATTAAATTGAATATCTGATAACCCTGGAATATTACGATATGCGTTTTCCTTTGTGCTCGCAGCTTCATTTACTTGTCCAAATAGTTTTGCTTCTTTAAGTGCTTTTTCTGACCAAGAGCCAGTTAAGATATAGCTAGCTGTTTGACCTTCACCTAAGAAGTTCATTGGAATCATTGTAAATTGAAGACTTGCCCCACCCTGTAAGAACAATACTTCATAATTTTCAGGAATAGAATATAAAGATTTTAAACGAGCAATTGCATCAGTATGTACAGCATCATAATCTTTACTACGATGACTCATTTCCATAATAGACATACCAGAGTTATTATAATTTACTAGCTCTTCTTGCGCTTTCTCTAATACTTCAAGAGGTAATGCAGATGGCCCTGCATTAAAATTGTATGCACGTTTTGTTGAAATCAATTTGAACACTCCTTAGAGATAAATAATGAACTGAATAATTTAATTATATACCTTTTTTTACAATAGAGTATTTGATTTTTGAAAAAATGATGAATTTTTTGATATTTTGAATTTTCTTGTACAAAAAATGAGGAAATTCATGCAAAGAAGTAGAATGGATACATCCTTTTCTACTTAGCTTTAACATATAATATGAAGTTTTCTGGAGAATTATGGGAGAAAAGTAAAGATAATCTTCTTATAAGGATTCTACAAATCTTTTTACAATCTTTTTTACAATATAGTATCTATGGAGAAGAAAAAATTTCAATCAGGTGATTAAAAGAATTCCAATTTAAGTAAAATAATAATTATTTAATAGATTTCCACTGCTGTCCATAGCAAATTTTAGTTTTATACATAAATTATACTATCTGAATGGAAAGGAGGGAAAATCATGGGAAACTATAACGGCGGAGGTAATGGCAGCGGTTTTGCGCTAATTGTTGTACTATTCATCCTTTTAATCATCGTTGGTGCTTCTTTCTTCAACGGTGGTAGCTACTAATCAACATTATGTAGAAAAGTAGTTATCTAAAGCATAAAAGTGGATTCTCATCGATTGAATCCACTTTTATACTTAAGAATTTATTGAAAACTGAGCTTTTGTCCCTGTCATGATTGAGTGACCTACATAAATTGTAATATATCGATTCAAAGGGGGAGAATTAAATGCATTGCAACATGGGTTATCACAAAAATAGTAATGAGTTTGTTTTAATTGTTGTATTGTTCATTCTTTTAATTATTGTTGGTGCTTACTACTTCAATAACTATTAATAGTAGGTCCTACAAATGTGGATTGTAACGACAATCCATAAGATTAGTAGACAAAGTTGCTTACACAACTTTGTCTACTTTTTTAATGTCATCGAAAACTTTTACATATGCTTTTGTTAAAGGGGGGAACTAAGGGAAAAGTGCTACCTTTTACTTCTTGTAATTGAAATAATTTCAATTACAATAAAGGGGCAATTATTAAATAACAAAGGAGTACTTTAATGCAAAATGAAACGGATAAGCGAATCGAAAGATTGGAAATGGAAGTTCGAGCGCTACGTTTAGAATTGAATGCCTTAAAGGGGGAGAACAATAGCTTAATAGATACATCGATCCAAACAGAATTACAAAACCAACAAGTTCAAACGAAACAAACTGACGAACCGGATCGATTAAAAAGTACTGAGTACTCAAATCAATTCTTTCCCCACAATCAAGGCGACCCAACAACGCAGGATTTAAGTAATTCTGCAGATGCTGAAAATCATTTAATTAAATTAAATAAGGCAGCTTCTGCAAAGTTGAAAAAACAAAGTAGTGATGAACCTGTTAATCATCAAAACTCTCTAATGACATCATCCCAACCAAAGAAAGAATCGAGTTTTGAGGAAATCATTCTTTGGTTATTGCCGAAAGTATTTATGCTGATACTAGTTTTGGGAGTACTTTGGGGCCTTAAAGTGATGAGTGACTTTGGTCTTCTATCAAATGGCTTGAAAATTGTTCTAGCTTATGTTTTATCGATTGCTCTCATTGTTATCGGTAGAATAATGGAAATAAAAAAACCAAAGTCCACTGAAGTATTTACGATTGTACTGTATGGAGGAGCCTTTATTATTGGCATCTTAACCACAGCTGCTGGAGCCATACTGTATGAAGTTTTAGGATTATATTTAGCCCTGTTCATTACAGTTTGTTTTATTGCCTATGGATTAACCATTTGTTATCTAAAGAAAAATGAAGTACTTTCTGTATTCGTTATCTTTACATCATTACTCTTACCATATCTATTAGAATATATGGACTTCAATGGAATGATTATATTATTGTATGTGCTGTTCGTTTATGGAGCCATGCAGCACATACTAGTGAAGCACGAACAATCAATTACTTTGTTTTTATCGTTTATCTTTTCGAATTTCACCGTTGAAATAATTTGGAGTTTGAACAATGATGGGGCATTACTATATGTGTTTAGTTGCATCCTTTTACATCTGATATTCATTCTTGCTTGGTGGCAACTATATAAACCATTCAGTAAATGGCACTCTTTATATGAGGGGCTCTTATTTAGCTTAAGTGGAATTACGATTCTTATAATAAATAGCATTTCAAATGAATCAGTCATTCCATTTATACTGCTATTGGTCATATTTGCTAGTCTTGCTTTGTATGCAAATAAAAGAAGTGAAAAAAGAGTTGTCGATATTGCGGGGACGCTTTCGATATTAGCAATTGTTAATATCATTATTGTCATCAACGCCATTGATCAATTAGAAATCGTACTTTTACCTTTATGTTCATTTTTAGGGCTACTACTAGGGGTAAAACTAAATGCAAAGCTCATGAAAATTTTGTATAGTATTTTATTTGCATTTTTTGTGTTCGTCCACCTCATAACTGATGAGATAAAGCCTTTCTGGACGATGGAACATTTAAATTACCTGTTAATATTCTTTTATTTAATTGCTTTAAATTATTATTTAAAACAATCTTCTAATGCATTAATAAATAAGGATAGAAAAGTAAAAGTAAACTTTACTTTTGATATATTGCCAGTTTTAATCGCAATCTATTTCTTTATCTATGTATTTAAAATAGATATTACTTATTTAACAAATAGTCATGCCTATTTGACTGCATTTGTTGTAGCATTTTCAATGATTATCTCACTGTTCATTTCAGAGAAAATAATCGGTAAAGGGTTAAGAGTTGTCTTAATATTAGCTTTCTTCTTAACCTATATAAATCTTTTACCTACACATTATGTCGAAGGAATAGATATTTGGTGGAACCTTTTAGTTCGAATCCTATATGCGGTTATCATAATTGGTATAGTCATAGATGTATATAGAAAAGGGTATTTACATCAATTATGGTTTTCAAATTCAAAGATCGATATTGATGGCTTTTTAACGGTTGGAGTTGTGGGAGCTATGGTATTTTTATATGCTCTTCTAAGTCAACTTCAAGCCGATTGGTTAATGAATCATTTCCTTATCGTCACAAGTAAAACCATTTTATTGTTCCTAACTGCCAGCATTTCATTAGGGATGAGTACGAGGAATGCGTATCGCAAAGTCAAAATAATGGGATATATCGTTCTTGCGATTGCAATTATTAAACTAATATTCTTCGATCTTGATACATTAAACCTAATTATCAGAGCGCTTTTATTCATGATAATCGGTGGAATTGGATTAATCTTATCGAACAGATTGTTATCAAATCAAAATAGTAAAGATAAAGAATAGATAATAGAATAGAATATTCGCACAAGTGAGACTTTTCTTATATAATTTATCTAGTATGTATTTAAAAGGAGCTAATGTACATGGACTTAGGATTAAAAGATAAGGTGGCAGTAATAACAGGGGCTAGTAAAGGCATCGGTTTATTCACAGCATTACAATTAGTAAAAGAAGGCGCAAATGTAGCGATTGCTGCAAGAGGAGAAGAAGGTTTAATTGAAGCGAAAGCATTCATAAAGGAACAAACAGGCGTAGAAGTTCTTACAGTTTCTACTGATGTTTCAATTGAAAATGAGTGTAAAAGATTAATGGAAGAAGTAGTTGCACATTATGGTAAGTTAAATATTGTGATTAATAACGCCGGTACATCTTCAGCAAACTCATTTGAAGATGTAGATACGGATCTTTGGCACTCTGACTTAAACTTAAAGTTATTTGGTGCAATTCATTGCTCCAAATATGCTCTTCCTTATTTAAAGGAACAAAACGGAGGTTCTATTATCAATTTAACAGCTGTGCTGGCGAAAACACCACCTGCAGATAGTTTACCAACTACAGTGAGTCGCTCAGCAGGCCTTGCATTAACAAAAGCAATGAGCAAAGATTTAGGAAAGTACAATATTCGAGTAAATTCAGTATGTATCGGTTTAATTCGCAGCCGACAAATTGAGGAAAAATGGCAAAAAGAAATGCCTAATAATACTTGGGAAGAGTATTCTAAAGAAGTTGGAAAAACCATTCCACTTGGTCGTATAGGCAATACTGAAGAAGCAGCGAATGTCATTACATTTTTAGCATCTGATGCTGCCTCTTATGTTTCTGGTACTGCCGTAAATATAGATGGTGGTTCGGGTGCGGCTCTATAATTAAAAAGTAAAATCCTGTTTGTGTACACAAACGGGATTTTTTTAACTACATTGTCATAGTTCATCCAATAAATGTTCTTATTTTATTAAGTAAAATGAGAAGAAGTGTTATCATTATTTATAGAGATCCAATGAAAATGAAACTTTTTCACTTGCATATCGTATGTTTTTTATATGAATAAATTGTTAATGATAAGTTTGGAAACTGTATTTTAGTCTTATATAAGACTTTAGTATAAATGGAACGGGGGATTACTATGTCAGAAATTAAAAATTCATTATTCGATGATTTAGATTCGAAAGTAAACGAAGGGAATAGCCTTTCTGAAATACCACAACAACAGCTTGTTAGTCAGGAAGAATTATCCCAGATTAAAAAGCGACAAATTGCGTTACGAGAAGAACCTCAAGTTCAAGCACTAGCAGAAAAAATTGACGTTAAAAATCAAATTGCTGTGTTAGAGTTTGGTAAAGAAACAGCGACAGCCATTTCAAAATTCTCAGATAAAATGCTAGCATCTATCAAAACAAGTAAGCTAGAAAAATCAAGTGAACTCATTAATAATCTCAATAAAATAATGGACCGTTTTGACCCACAAGATTTCAAAGAAGAGAAAAAGTCTGGTTTTTTAAAGCGTCTTTTCAATAAAGGAAAAGAGCAACTTGAAAAAATCTTATCGAAATACGACACGATGAATAAGGAAATAGATGTTATTTATAATGAAATACAAAAATACGAGCTTGAAATGAAGAAAAATACAATAGAACTTGAGCAAATGTATGACCAAAATCTAAACTATTTCCAAAGCTTAAGTGAGCATGTGGCAGCAATTGAAGTAAAATTACAACAATTACAACCACAACTCCCTGCACTTGAACAAAGTGCGAATGCAGGTAATCAAGAAGCAATTATGCAACTAGAAACGTTAAGAAGAAATATGGAATTATTGGAACAACGTAAATACGACCTAGAAATGGCTCAACAAGTTTCATTCCAAGCTGCACCACAAATCCGTATGATTCAACAAGGAAATAACCATTTAATCGGAAAAATAAATTCAGCTTTTGTTACGACAATTCCAATCTTTAAACAAGGGTTAATTCATGCTGTTACAATTCAACGACAAAAATTAGTAGCAGATTCTATGAATGAGCTGGATAAACGCACAAATGAAATGCTTATACGAAATGCAGAAAATATACGACAAAATAGTATTGATATAGCTAGATCAGCTGGAAATCCTAGCATCAAAATCGAAACAATTGAAACAACTTGGCAGACAATCATGTCAGGTATTGAAGAAACAAAACAAATCCAAGCAGAAACAGTTCGTAATCGAGAAGAAGGTAGAAAACGTATTGAACAATTACAACTGGAATACGAAAAGTTAAAACGTATGTAATTAAACTGATACTACGAGTACAAAAGACTAACTTCGAGCCATAAACTTAATACGTGTGGCAATTATAGAAAGTAAATTTGCCAAAACAAAAATATCAAATTCTCAGTGAGAATTTGATATTTTTTATTTTATCTTGCCTCATTTTGAAAGAGTTTTCTCTAATAACTAGTTATTAGAAAAATCTTCTTCTACGAGTACCCATGTTACCCATGTTACCCATAGTACCCATGTTGCCCATAGTGCCCATGTTACCCATATTACCCATAGTACCCATGTTACCTGTATTAGCAGGATATGGTGGGTAGAAATGTTGATCTTCGAAGTATTCATTCACAACAGATTGTGTTTGTGGGAAGAAATGTTGATTGTGAATGTTGTGTCTATTAACAGTAGTCGTATGAGTAGGATGATAATGTGGCACAACTGTGTTGAAAATATTTGTTTTTACAACTTGTTGAGTTGGTGATACTCTTGCAGGTGCAACTTGTGTTGGATGAACAACTGGTGGACAGCAAATTGGATTATTGCAACGTCCTCCACAATGATGACGATGACGCATGAACTTTCCCCTCCTCTTTCGTAGTAGTTTTTACATTACTAATCTATTCATAAGATAGAAAGAGAACTAGATAAATTACCTATTACAGAGTAAGAATTTGAGAAATTGATTGATCAAATATATAAATCGTGATAAATTACTTACTATTTTGTCGTTTTACTGTGTGAACACCTATAAAGGATGGATGCATATAATAAAATCATGATAATTATCGCTTCAATAACTTAATTTGATGGGTATCAAAATCCTAAGAGAAGCAATAAATTTATAAGATGTGAAAAAAGGAGCGTACAGATGAGTTCATCAATTGATTTTTCATCACCAGCTACTCAGTTTTCATTTGACGTAAACAAAAGTCAGTTGTTTAAAAAGGATCAACAAAATTTTATTAATGTGTTAGGTGTTAGCCAATTAAATTCATTAAAAAACATATCCATGCTAGATACATTTTTAAGTAAAGGAAACATTGTCGAGCCACATTATCATCAAAATGCGGCTGAACTAGTTTATTGTATCTCTGGTTGTATTACGGTATCGATTTACCATCCATTTATGAAACAATTGATGCAGTTTACATTAACACCTGGTCAAGTAGCCAATGTTCCACAAGGTTGGTGGCATTATATTGAAGCACTAACAGACCACTCGCATTTTTTAGCCATTTTTGATTCGAATACACCTGAAGTGATTCTTGGTTCTGAAATATTGAAATTTACTCCACCGAGTATTATGGCAAGGACTTATTGTATGGATGAGCACCAATGGAAGCAAACCGTTGCCCCAATTAACCCGCCGACATTTATAGGACCAGACAAAGATTGTCAAAGTAATCATCATTATCAACAACCATATCACTCACATACCCCACAATATCAAATTCCAGTGCCTATGCAACATCATCCAAGGCATTATCCATATTATTCATAATGAGTAGACAAAGTCAAAATCGACTTTGTCTTTTTTAGTTCTGTTCCCAAGCTGTTTTTAGGAAAAGTTAGTAGGGAAAAATATTTTATATATTTCAAATTTTATATTTGATAATTCCGATAAGATTACTTATACTTAAAACTAAGTAAAGTAATCGGAATTAGAAAATATTATTAAGGATAGTGATAAGAATGGCAAATTTATTAGATAGCACGAAAAAATATTTATCTCATGCACAACAACAACGCTCTTTATATACGATGACACCAAAAGAGGTTAGAAGATTGCGTGCAAATGCTCCAAAATTTGAATTAACTGAAGAGGTTCCATTGAAAATAGAAGACCGTGATATCGTTGTTCGAGATGGGGGACAAATCCTAATTCGTATCTATACACCTATTGGTAATGGACCATTTCCAATCATTATTTATTACCATGGTGGAGGATGGGTTTTAAATGATATCGAAACATGTGATGCGTCGTGTCAGCTTCTCGCCGCTGAGACAAATTCCATCGTCATTTCTGTGGGTTATCGATTAGCTCCAGAATTTCAATTCCCTATTCCATTGTATGATGCGTATGATGCATTTCTTTGGACTGCTAAGACTGCACAATCAATTAACGGCCTAGTAAATGAGATTACAGTGATGGGGGATAGTGCGGGAGGAAATTTAGCGACGGTTGTAACCATCATGAATCGTGAACTTTCTGGTCCAAGCATTAAAGGACAAGTGCTACTTTATCCAGTGACAGATTTATCCTTTGCTACAGGTTCTTATCATGAGTTCGCAGAAGGTTTTGGTTTACTAAAGAAAGATATGGAATGGTTTGCACAATATTACTTGCATGAAACGGAGTCTTATAACAATCCATATGTAGCACCATTACAAGCAGAGAACTTAGAACATTTACCTAGCTCTTGTATTATTGTTGCAGAGAATGATGTATTAAATGATGAGGGTAAGGCTTATGCACAACGACTTAAAGAGTTTGGTAACCATGTTGAATTACACATTGCAAACGGTTTAGTACACAGTTTCTTTACAAAAAATGAATTCTTTAGTAAGGAAATTGATGAAACGATTAAGAAAGTTAGTACTTTTTTAGCAAGTAATAAAGACGGTTTAGATTCTGCTGTTTGAATCAATCCATTATAAATATCGATCGTCAAGAATCTGGCGCTTTCCTTGTGTATAAGGAGAGCGCCATTCTTCATGTATTATGTTGTTTTAATTTTCAGAAAAATGTTGACTATTCAGTTGAACTGTATTACCTTATTATTAAGTTGAACTATATAGTCTAACTGAATAGAGGATGAAATGATGAAACATAAATTATTACCGTTGTCTGAGACGATGCATTATATTTTATTAGCTTTGCGGGAACCACTCCATGGATACGCTGCAATGCAGAAGATTGAAAAAATGAGTAAGGGTACTGTTACTTTAGCTGCTGGTACATTATACGGTGCAATTGAAAACTTGAATAAGCATGGTTGGATTGAACCTGTTGGAGAGTCAGGAAGAAGAAAAGTATACATGATTACTGAGGAAGGAAGGGCAGTTTTGGAGATGGAACAAAACAGATTATTGCATATTCTATCCCTTTACGAAGGAAGTGAATTGGATGAGGAAATTTAAGATATTTTTTGATATTGAAAAAGAGGAGAAATGGTTGAACGAACAATTACAAAAGGGTTATCATTGTACACATATTAGTGGATTAGGGGTATACACTTTCGAAAAAAGCAACAAAAATTATGTGATGCGTCTGGATTATCAAGATTATTTATCAAAAGATAAGTTTGAAGAGTATAAAGGGATACATGAAGACTTTGGTTGGAATTTTATAAAAGGATCATCAATTGGTGGAGTACACTATTGGCAAAAAGAAGATGATCATCAAAATGAACTCTTCTCTGATCGACAATCAACAAGTAACTATTATAAAAGATTGATGGGGTATTCATCTGGGTTAGGGATAGTGTTTTTACTATTCTCTTATATGCTTTACAAGGATTCAGGGTTATATTTAACGGAAGGTCTTTGGAATATGAAAGGGGATTTATTTTGGAAAGCTCTTTTATTTGAAACTCCATTTGTCTTTTTAAGATTACTTCCCGCTCTGATGGCTATTTTCTATGGAATCAGTTTCTATAATGCTTTTCGAAAGTACGCTGTAACAAGAGAGAAATAAATGAGCAAGTAAAGGTTTCAGTGTTGTAACAAATCAGATGCATAGGAGGCAAATACAACAAGATACATTTAAGAAAACTTGGAATTTATGAAATCGTTATGGAAACAATCCTTTCATATATGGAAAACAATAATCAAATAAGTTACTCTATCCTCATATGAAATGCACGAGCTGCTCAATAACTGAATTTATCTATATAACAGATCTAAATTTATCTATAATGGGAATGCGAAAATTTATAATTTTTATCAAATAGTTATTGGAAGTATTAAGGGAAATGAAAATATGAGGTGGAATATGGATAAAACAACAAAACAAAACTTAAGTTATGCTTTAATCAAATTAATGGATAATTATGAGGTGGAAAATATTCAAATAGAGATGCTAGTGAAAGAGGCAAATTGTACTCACGCTACTTTTAATAATCAATACGACTCGGTGATAGAGTTACTATATGAAATCATTGACGAAACACTTGAAGAAGTTAAATCTAAAATACGAGTACCTTATCTAAATATGAAAGAAATTGATTTTGCAAAGTTCCCTAAAAAAGAAGTTATATTATTTGATTATTTAAAAGAGCATCAAGTTTTATTTGATGTGTTGATGAAACAAAGAAAGTTGCTCGACCTAAATCGCTTTTTTGCCGACATTATTGAGGAATTATATGTAGAAGAATATCAATTTCATTTAAATAATACGAAAGTGAATCCAGATATGTATAAAGTGTATGCGGCCAATGGGATTGCCGCAATTATAATACGCTGGATGGAAACAGGCTATAATGAAACACCTGAGTACTTAGTGGATCAAGCAATTGAATTACTTCGTACAGCTTCACTAGGATTTGAGCAAATAAACTAGAAAATAGAGATTACCTTAAGATAGCGAGTTTACTTAACTGCTATTAATAGGAGGGGTTGTCTCTAATAAGCCCCAAAAATAAACAGGTGGAGAAAAACAATTTGTTTTTCTCCACCTGTTTATTTGCTCTTGTTTCGAAAGTAGCTGGGAAAGCCCAGCTACTTTCAATAGATTGTGGGCCATCGCCACGATGCCAAACTCCGTTTGGACTTTCGTTAAGCCCCGAAGTGAAAAACGACGGAACGACCGATTGCCCTTGATGTGACCAAAAACACTCTCTACCTCGATTTTTCTTCGAGCGTAAATTTGTGCATTTGATTCAGACCAAAGGCTAGTTTTTGCTTTCGCTTTTAATTCTTCGTAGACTGTATTGTAATGAATCTGCCGATTCCCCTCAGCTTTTGTACATTTTGATTTTAGTGGGCAATCCGAACAATCTTCACATTCATAAATTTTGAAATCTCGCGTAAAGCCATATTTATCTGTGCGTTTTGAGTAGCGTTTAAATTCAACCTTACGGTTATTTGGACATCTGTACGTATCCGTTTGTTCATCGTAATTCCAGTTACTGGCGTGACGTATATCTTTTTTATAGCTTCTTTTTTGCTCTGTTAAATATGTATTGTAAGGAATCAACGCCTCAAATTCATTATCAATTGAATATAGATAGTTTTCTTCGCTTCCATAGCCTGCATCTGCTATAACGTTCTTTGGAAAAGGTAAAGATGAATTTTTTAAAGTTTCTAGATGGGGCTTGAAACAACGAATATCCGTTGGACGTTGATGAACCGTATAAAAAAGAATAAACTGATTTTCGGTTGCCATTTGAACATTGTATCCCGGTTTCAATTGTCCGTTTTGCATATGATCGTCCTTCATGCGCATAAATGTGGCATCTGTATCTGTTTTTGAATAGCTATTTCGTTCGCCAAATAATTCATTCTGATTTATATATTTTTGTAATCTTGGACGGTAGTCTTCTCGAACTAATTTTAATAATTTTTTGAATGGGCTAAGAGACCGGCGTTTTTCTTTTCGTTTCTCAACATCTTTTTCAGCCTGAAGTGAAGATGTTTCAGCTATTACTTTTTCTTCTAACATTTCTTCTAGTGCTACTAGTTTATCCTCTGTACTAAGTAGAGACTGATCGTCTTTGTGATGTAATTCCTGTTTTTCTTCATCCGCAATCGACTTAATTTCTTGGTATACGCTATCAATCTTCTCCTGAAGTTTTGCTTCGAATTTAGTGGTTGCTTTCTTCCATACAAACGTGTACTTATTTGCATTAGCTTCAATCTTTGTTCCATCTAAGAAATAGTTCTCCATTGTGATGTGCTTTTGTTTAATTAGTTGATGAATCATTTCTTCAAAAAGCTTCGGAAGAAGCTTCTCCATTTGAACTGTCCGGAATCGATTAATTGTACGATAATCAGGTTTTTGTATAGCAGCTAACCACATCATTGGAAGATTTTCTTGTACAAGTTTAGCAATGTCACGACAAGAATAGACTTTCTGAGAGTAGGCATACAAAATCACTTTTGTCATCATTTTTGGGTGATAGGAACTCCGACCACCACCCTGATAATGCTCGAAAAAAATTTCATCGTCTACACTTTCAACCATTTCGTCAATTACACGTGCAACGTGATTTTCAGGGATGAGTTCTTGAATATCAAAGATAACTGCGGATTGTTTATTGTTATAAGGAATAAATGTAGGCATATGCTGTTTCGGAGAAACGCAAGTTTCTCCTTGAATTGATAGTAGAAGTGAAGTTTGTTCAGTGTTATAATTTGCATTAGTAATCTTTTGATTGCACATAAAAAATCGTCCTTTCGTAAATGGTGGTGTGGTAACTTTCATTTTACTAGAAAAGACGATTTTTTTATATTCATTTTTAATCATAAAGAGGTTGCCTCAAAAGGTCAGTATTCACTGACTTTTGGGACAACCCCTTTTTTATTTATATGATAACAAATAGATTTTAAATAAGACCACAGATGTAGAGAATATTAAGACTGTGGCTCATTCAATGTTTGTCGCCTCACATTTATAATAAATTCTGCAATAAGAATATTACACTTTTGTAAAATGGAAAGTGTTGAAAAGCTATAGAACCATTTTATTAAAGTAAAAAATAGTTGGGCAACTTGGGGGTTATGATCATGAAAAAAATTGGACCAAAAGGTATGAAGTGGCTGAAGATTATCCACGTTTTTCTTGTCGTATTATTTTTCGGGGGAATTATAAGTTCTGTAGCTTTAAATCTACATATTGATTTCACAAAATATGATGAGTCCTATCTTGGTTATAAAAGTATTGTCGAAATTAGCGATAATGTTGTCAGATGGGGGGCAATTGGAACTTTATTAATTGGGTTCATATACGGATTTTTTACCAACTGGGGTTTTTTCAAGCATAGATGGGTTGGGGTAAAATTTGTTCTTTATATTATTCAAACAATCGTTGGAATTTTTGTTGTGGATAAGTTAATGCTAGCGAATATGGAATTATTGGAAGTACAAAAAGAATGGGCATTAGTTAATCCAATATTTATCCGAAATCATGAGATAAGAGAAATTGCAGTCTATTTCCAAGTAATTGTGACAATTTTCATTTTCATCATTTCATATTTAAAACCTTGGAAGAAGAAAAAACTTCGTTCAAATCAAAGTTAATTTTTACTGTTTAATGAAAAAAGGAATTCCGAATAAATAATTATAGATTCGATTATTATTCTTCTACGAAACTAGCTAACAGAATAAAAACAATCAATGCAATGTAAATAGCTGGGGAGGTATTGTGGCGATTGCTGTGGGGAGTAATCATACTATCGGCCATAAGTCAGACGGTACTGTGGTGGCTGTAGGTTGGAATAGGTATGGTCAATGTAATGTAAGTGATTGGCGCGACATTGTAGCGATTTCGGCGGGATGTGCACATACTGTCGGGCTCAAATCGAATGGCACGATCGTGTCTGTGGGTGATAATGAATATGGACAATGTGATGTAAGCGATTGGCGAGGAATCCAACTGCCCAACAGAAGTAAGAGTAAATTTTGGTTGTGAATACTACCCTCTACATTAATTATACCATACAAGAAAAGGTCATTATAGACTATATATACCCATTTACTACTGCTAAAATCAATAGAACATTAGTGGATGGGAGAGATTTATATGTGTTCTATGGTTCTCGGATTTAATGAAGTAGGAAAAACACAACGTATGCTTGTTGGCGGGAAAGGGGCGAATTTAGGCGAGTTATCAAAAATTCATGAAATTCAAATACCTGAAGGATTTTGTGTGACAACAGCAGGATATCAAAAAACGATTAACCAAAACAAAGCGTTTCAATCATTAGTCAAACAGCTTACATGTCTAAAAGTAGAAAATCGAAATCAAATTAGTGAGATTTCAAGAAAGATTCGACAAACCATCATTGAAACAGAAATTCCATCCGATGTTGTAAAGGAAATTGCCGACTATTTCTCCCAGTTTGATGACAAACATGCATATGCAGTGCGTTCTAGTGCAACTGCTGAGGATATGCCACATGCCTCTTTTGCCGGTCAGCAAGACACATATTTAAATATTATTGGCGTAAATGCCATCCTGGAGCATATCAAGAAATGTTGGGCGTCTCTATTTACAGATCGCGCAGTCATCTACCGTATGCAAAATGGATTTGACCACCAACAAGTGTATTTATCTGTTATCGTTCAAAAAATGGTTTTCCCACATGCTTCAGGCGTTTTATTTACAGCTGATCCACTTACTTCCAACCGAAAGGTATTATCCATTGATGCTAGTTTTGGACTTGGAGACGCGTTAGTTTCCGGCTTAGTATCGGTCGATAATTATAAAGTATTGAATGATAAAATTGTCAGTAAAAACATTGCTGCAAAAAAATTGACTGTTACTGCTGTTGAAGGTGGTGGAACCGAGACACAATCGATTGAAGCTGAGTTACAAAAGATGCAAACACTGACTGATCAGCAAATTCAACAATTGGCACGAATCGGTAGACAAATTGAAATTTATTTTGACTGTCCGCAAGATATTGAGTGGTGTTTAGTTGACGATGAATTTTATATAGTTCAAAGTCGTCCAATCACAACACTTTTCCCCATCCCTGAAGAGAATGATCAAGAAAACCATGTCTATATCTCCGTCGGCCACCAACAAATGATGACAGACGCTATAAAACCATTGGGATTGTCTTTCTTCCTGTTAACTACGAATGCACCAATGCGTAAAGCTGGAGGATGGTTGTTTGTTGATGTCACAAAACAACTTGCTTCCCCTGTTACAAGAACCATGTTTTTAAATGGCATGGGCCAACATGATCCTCTCCTAAAAGACGCACTCATAAACATAATTGAGCGGGGAGATTTTATTAAATCATCACCTACATCTAATGATAATAAAGCGCCGAGTCGCGTAAGTAGCAATACAGGTATGCAAGCACAAGTCAAAACTAATCCATCCATTGTTTCTGATTTTATTAAGCGAAGTCAAAAATCAATTGAAGAGTTAAAACAAAACATATTAACCAAATCAGGTTTCGATTTATTTGATTTTATTCTGGAAGATATTCAGGAATTAAAAAGGATATTATTTGACCCACAAAGTACGGCTATATTCATGTCAGCCATGAATGCTTCAACGTGGATTAATGAAAAAATGAACGAGTGGTTAGGCGAAAAAAATGCATCGGATACACTTACACAATCTGTACCAAACAATATTACTTCTGAAATGGGTCTAGCACTTTTGGATGTTGCAGATGTGATTCGCTCTTATCCAGAAATAGTTGATTATTTGCAATGTGTAAAAGATGATAACTTTATGGGTGATTTAGTCAAGTTAGATGGTGGAGAGGAAGCAAGAGATGCAATACTTGTATTTCTTAACAAATACGGAATGCGGTGTGCTGGAGAAATTGATATAACAAGAACTCGCTGGAGTGAAAAACCAATTACACTAGTTCCCATGATTCTAGGTAATATAAAAAACTTTGAGCCTAATGCAAGCAAGCGCATTTTCGAGCAAGGACTTCGCGTCGCAATAGAAAAGGAAAAGAAACTCTTAGACAGATTAAAACTGTTGCCAGATGGTGAGCAAAAGGCTAAAGAAACAAAACAGATGATTGATCAAATTCGAAACTTCATCGGTTACCGTGAATATCCTAAATTTGGTATCATTAATCGGTATTTCGTTTATAAGCAGGCATTACTGAATGAAGCCGAACGACTCGTGCGAGAAGGCATAATTTATGAAAAAGAAGATATATACTATCTTACATTTGAAGAATTCCGCAATGCAGTATGCACAAATAAACTGGATTACCAGATTATCGATAAGAGAAAGTTAGATTACAAATTATATGAAAAGTTGACTCCCCCTCGTGTGATAACATCTGAGGGTGAAATCATTGAAGGGAAGTATAAAAAAGAGAATCTTCCAGCTAAAGCACTTGCCGGTCTAGCTGTTTCTTCAGGAATTATTGAGGGGCGTGCACGTGTCATATTAAATTTAGAAGATGCTGATTTACAAGATGGGGATATATTAGTTACTACCTTTACCGATCCCAGCTGGACACCGTTGTTTGTTTCAATAAAAGGCCTAGTAACTGAGGTTGGTGGACTTATGACTCATGGAGCAGTCATTGCACGCGAATATGGATTGCCAGCTGTTGTCGGAGTGGAAAATGCCACTAAACTAATAAAAGACGGACAAAGAATCAGAGTTAATGGTACTGAAGGTTATGTAGAAATACTATAATTCATTTCATTTAAATTATAGAAGAATACATTCTAAATTGTAGAATGGTACTTATCTTAAAGGAAAAAGATAAATAATAAATGTTATAGTATTTAAGATATATAGAAAATCAATAATATTGTAGGTCTATTGAGGGATGCTTTTAAGAACTATTAAAAGTACGGGATAAATCCTATGTTAAGTGAATCCACTTAGCATAGGATTTTTTTGTTTATTACTGTGAAGTATTTTATATTATCTATTCTACCTTCATTGATGTTCTTCTTAGAAATGAAATACTTAATATGAAAAAATAGGTTTTCTAAACTAATAGAAAATACCATTTCCTATGTGTCCATCTTCGAACTAGTATTGAAAAATATAATAGTAATATCAAACAGTAAAGAAGGGTAGATATGTCTAAACGAAGCAAATGTCATAAAAAAGATAAAGTAACAAAAAAGCATGTAAGTGGTGGCGGCGATATTAATCTCAACATTACTTTCAAGTTTAATATTAGTGACAATGAAATCCAAATAGAACAAAGAGCTGAGGGCGGCGGTCAGATCAATAAGGACGTCGGAATCAACGCAAATCAAGGTGGTCAAAATGCGTTGGATCATAGCAATACACGTAATGACCAATCTAACTTTGCAGATGGAAACGGAAGAAGTGGTATCGCAGGCAATGAAAATGATGAAGCGGGTGGACAGCAAGGAATTAAAGTAAGAGATAGTATTCTGAATAAGAGTAAAATCGAATCATCTTCGGAGCATGATGAAAGTATAGATCCGTCCGATGGAGATGTTGAAGAATCAAGATGATTAAATAATTATTATATAATTGCAATTTCGTACATTTTCAATTGATTATTTAACAAAAGAAGCAATTGAAAGAGCCCACAGTATGAAAAAAACCTCACTTTGCGGTAAAAAAAGTAAGTGAGGTTGGTTTTTAGAACGATGTTTACTTTGATAACAGGCAATTTTGCAAAAAAATAGAAAGAATGCGAATAAACCTTTTGTATGAGGTTTATTTTTTTGCCTTTAGTAACTAGGAAATAGGATATAAAATGACCTATTCCGCTGAAAAATGTGACTCCGAGGCACTAGAGAGTATGACTTTTAAAAATACTTAAAAATGGATTTGTTATCAAAGGAGGAAACGAATTCCTTTAATAAAAAGGCTTTACTGGATATTACGGAAGGCAAATATTATTCAAAATTAAACTTGAGCACTGAAGTGGCTAGATTTTTGGAGAAAGTGGCTAGATTTCGACAAAAAGTGGCTAGATTATTTCGAAAAGTGGCGAGATTTTCAGTAAAAGTGGCTAGATTATTTCAAAAACATAATTTCTTCATCTTCAATAATGGGCACAATTCTTGTGGTTTGGAATTGTACTTATTTTTTTATGTCCTGATTTTCTATATATAAAACGCTTTCATAATCATCCTGCTCTGCTCATAAAATAAAACATTATTCAGCTTTTTTAAGTTAGTACATAAATTAGGGGGAATTTTGAATGGAACATATTCTTATCGAAACGAAAGACGGGGTACGTACTCTGACATTAAATCGACCGGAACGCTTGAATGCCGTAAATGATACTCTTAGTAAAGAGATTATCCTGGCAATATCAGAGGCTTCAAATGATGATGATGTTCGTGTTATTGTGATTACGGGTAGCGGTCGAGGCTTCTGTTCAGGTCTTGATCTGACTGATAGTGCTAAGAGAAGTTTAGATGAACAAACTCGTTCTCAAAAGTTGGATGAATTAGGTTGGGTAGGTCACCAAGCATTGGGGATTGTCCAATGTGATAAGCCAGTTATCGCTGCCATCAATGGTACTGCTGCAGGGGCTGGATTTGCCTTAGCACTAGCGTGTGATTTGCGCTTCATGTCTGCTACCGCAAAAGTAACAGCAGGATACATTCGACGTGGTCTTAGTCCGGATGCAGGAATGAGTTACTTTTTACCAAGATTGGTCGGGCAGACAAGGGCAGCCGAACTTATCTTAACCGGTAGGGATATTAACTCTGATGAGGCAGAACGAATTGGCTTGGTCAACGGGGTATTCGCTGAAGAAGAATTTCTAGAGCAAGTAATAATTTTTGCTAAGGAATTAGCAGAAGGACCACCAGTAGCAATGACATTTTCTAAAAGATTGCTTACAAGTAGCCCTGACACGGATCTTACAACAATTCTAAAACAAGAGTACGCTTTGATAAAACAATGTTTTGGAACAAAAGATGTGCAAGAAGGAATTAGAGCCTTTGCTGAGAAGAGAAAACCTGTGTTCCGAGGAGAATAGCTCATCCTTTCTCTAGCCATATGTTCAATACTATGCATATAATAATTACTTTCTAACAGTGTAGAGAGATTTTAATAAGGAAATATAATTATACTTTTAATGTACAATCCGTTCAAAGTATCTACTGTAATAATAATAATATTGTAATATACTATTAGTAATAGGTTAACAATGTTAATCTATGTTATGTATCAATATTACTAGATTAAACAGAATGAAACTATCATAGGGAGTCTTGAAATGAAAAAGAAAATAAACTATCTTTTGTTACTTTTAGCGGCCATCTTTGTGGTTGGTTGTACCAACGTTGAAGATACATCCGTTACAGATATCGAAACAGATTCACAAGAAGCCTCAACAGATGAAACAAATACAAATAGTGAAAAAGAAGAAACAATCACTACAGCTGTTGATGAAACAGAAGTAGAGGAAAACTCTACAAAATCAAAGAACGACCTGTTCTCAGGATACAAACTTATTGAAGTTGATGGTGGGGATTTATCTGGATACCGTGAACCGAACGTGGTCGTTGATATTGGATTTGGGGATCGTGAATATTGGGCATTTACAAATGAATATGGTCAACTAGTACGTGTCATTGCAGATGAAATTATTTTACAAGATGATCGTAACGAACCGGTTACTTCATCAGGCAGATATTACGCTGATGAGGCAAAAGTTCCTGGTGTCGAAAGAAAAGATTTAGATGAAGGACATATCATTGCAGATTCTCTTGGAGGGGTATCAAATGCGTATAACATTACCCCACAAGAAAGTACGCTCAACCGTCACGGTGATCAGGCTTATCTAGAAGACGCGATTCGTAAAGCGCGGGGAGCCACTAATTTCGAAGCAATTATCACATATCCAAATACGAAAACGCAAATTCCTTCAAGCTATCAGTATACTTATACTTTAAAAGGCAACGTAATCGTTGATATATTCGACAATGTAAACCCAGATAAAGTTAATTCATCACTTGGTTTAACAAGTAGTGAATCACCATCTAATACAGCTAGCTCAAACACTAGCTCAAACTCAAAAGGTGATGTATCAAGTGTGGATACAGACGGTAATGGACAAGTAACGATTAAAGAAGCAAAAGCAGCTGGCTATAAGATGCCAATAACGAAAGATCATTGGTTATACCAGTATATGCAAGATAATGATCATGATGGTATGGTAGGAGAGTAATCTTCTAGAAGTTTGAGATAATTTATATTAAATATGCTATTTTTGAACTGATGGTAACTTGGTTCAATTCAATAATCATGTTTTACTAACTGGCGCTTTCCTATTACAAGGATAAGCGCCGTTTTTATTTAAGAGATTAATCAGACGCAATTCTTGTGACAGCAATTGTGCTTTTTCAGTAATAGTACCCTATTAGAAGTCATGTATATGTTCATAAAAGCACTACTTACAAATGGAGAAGCATATAAAAGCGTGATTGAATCATACATAGATTAATTGTCTCACATAATTCACCTTTTTATAGGGGTTTTAGGGACTATGTATCTAATAATATATTTGTACTTAAAAAGATTGATGCATTTAATTTTGTTTAAAATGGGAAAAATACATTTTTTTCAAAAATTTTTGTGACATAATGAGGAGAATAGGAGGTATCCATATGAGGAAAAAATTGGGTAGTATTAATACATATATATCTACAATTATTTTATTGACGCTTACAATGTTTGATCCAGAAGAAAATCTTATGCGGGATGTCTATATGGCGGCTTTAACAGGTCTAATTTATATTGTCTTTATATTTGGATGGAGTAAGCTAGTGCAGAAAACCAAATTTGAAGCCTTACATAAATGGCTATTTGTATTAATCACATGGTATGCATTATTAACGATTGGAGATATTTTAATTTTTCAAGAAGTTTTGAATGCGTTGGTTTTGCTGGGGTTGCTACTTTGTTTACTAATACGCCTTTATGTTTATCCTACAAATAGGATGATTGTAGATGCGTTAACTGCAGCTCTATTACTCGTGACGCTCTACATTGCAATGCAATTTGACCATACGATTATTCCAGGAGGGGTGATTGGTGGCATCGTCATTTCAATGCCATTTTTAATACTTGCGGCAAAGAAATCCCTAAGTGTCACACAGATTGTAGGACGTCTTGTGTTTTTCTTAATGGCGTTTACTATTTTATTTCTTGCACCTGCAACACCTATCATCGCAGAGGGAGGCTATTTGTTGTATTTAATAATGGTTATTTTCATTGTGGCATTTTTATTTAGACGCAAAATCGAACTGCTATTGCCTCAGCAAGCGATGCCTGTATTATTAATAGTTACTTTTATTATGTATGTTGTAAAGTTTATTTAATAGCTCATAAAATGGGGGGACTTTTAAGAAAGTAAAAGCTTTCTCATCAGCCCTCCTTTTTGAATTTATGCAACACCAGGTAATCTTCCTTTGCACAACTTGCTGCTCTTGTATAAATACTTGTAAGGTAGGTAACGATTTCCAAAACTCCCGAATAATATGTAACGATAGAAATTATTTAGGGAGGATATAGATATGTATTACGGAAATTATAATAATCCTATGTATTTACAAAATACTCAAAGGATTTCTCCACAACATGCACAACAAATTGCTCTTGGAAGAGTACCTGGTCAAATTGTACATGTAGATTTGGATATGGATAACGGTGTTTTTAAATATGAAGTGTACATTATGACACCACAAAATAGAGTATATGAAGTTGAAATCAATGCAAAAACAGGACGTATTATTAAAGTAGAACAAGAAGATGATAATGAATTTTATGATTAAAAATTACGGCTAATAGAAATTCTTCGGGCACAATTCTTGGAAAAAGAATTGTGTTTATTTAAGTATTCAGGCCATATTTTACCAGCCCACCGATTAGGCGCTTTCCTTGAACTGCGACTGTCTTCGGTTAAATGCTTTTTCAAAGTAAACAAACCTTATCTTAATAGTTGACATTACAATTGATTTAATTTACCATTAATTCCAATATATAATTTACCAAGCTCACTAGACAGACTAGCGGCTCCCCTATGAACTAGATAGGGGAGCCTTTCGTTTAATGGAGAGGAGAGATGTAAAATAGTGAGTGGAACAATTATTTAACTTTTTTAATCATAAACCTACTATAAAAATAATAATTGGCTTTATTTCTTATTTCATAATATATACTTGTTTAGCTTACTAACAGACTAGCGGCTCCCCTATCGAAATTGATAAGGGAGCCTTTTGTTTAATGAAGAGGGGAGATGAAAATAATTGATCGGTCAATATTCAACAAAAAATAATACAGGAAGTTTAATAGTTTCCCAAAGTCCCTATTTAACTTAGAGGGATTATTAGAATAGGAGTGTGGGAGGCTTGGAACAGAAGCTTTGGACGAAAGAATTTATAGTTACATCATTAGTAAACTTTTTATTAACCATAATGTTTTTTTTATTAATGGTGACGATGTCTAACTATGCGGTAGAAACATATAGCGTGAACGTCAGCACAGCTGGGTTAGTAGCGAGTATATTTGTTCTTGGATCACTGCTAGGAAGATTATTAGTTGGGAGATTAATTGCAAGATTTGGCATGGTGAATGTACTTGTTGTCGGGCTTTTAGGGGCAGTACTTATTTCTTTTAGTTACTTTTTTGCTAATGGAGTTGCTACATTACTACTTATTCGTATTTTGCATGGATTTACAATTGGACTTGTTAGTACAACAACAGGCACAATTTGTGTGCAAATTACACCGATTTCTCGAAAAGGGGAAGGGATTAGCTACTATAGCTTAAGTGCCGTCCTCGGTACAGCTATTGGTCCATTCATTGGCATGCTATTAACCGATTTAAAAAACGGATTTGAATGGATGTTTGCTTTAAATGTCATGACTGGTATTGTTTGTATTTTCGTTATTAAAATAGCACGCATTCAGCTTCCTGAGGTTGAAAAGCCAGCAATTACTAAGAAAGCGAAAGCATTTAGTGTTTCCGATTATATTGATAAGCAGGCAATCCCGATTTCTATCTTGATGTTAACCATTGGATTTGGTTTTTCAAGTGTAACTTCGTATTTAACACTATACGGAAAAGAAACGGGACTAATTGAAGCGGTAGGTTACTTCTTTTTTGTTCATTCAATCTGTGTGCTTTGTTCTAGACCTTTTACCGGGAAAATGATTGATGCACGAGGGGCAAATATTGTTGTCTATCCATGCATGTTATTATTTGCAACAGGTATGTTTGTTTATAGTCAATCTACAGCAACTTGGATGATAGTAATAGCAGCTATCTGTATGGGGCTAGGTTTTGGTAACTTCAATTCCGCAGCACAAACGATTGCGGTAAAGAATGCTGATCCATCTCGACTAGGCACTGCAACAGCAACGTACTTTATGTTTATCGATTTAGGTTTTGGCTTAGGACCGTATATTTTAGGTTACGTAATAGAAGGTGTCGGCTTCCGTTTGTTATACATGGTAGCATCCTGTATCGGATTAGTCTGTTTACCGATTTACTATATAATTTATGGAAAAAAAGAAAAACAGGCATATGTATTAAGGCAATGGAGGAGAGATTTCTAAGGGCAAAAACTGATAGACAAACAGTCGAATACACGTACAACTGAGTAAAAGGTGCAACGTAACAATATATTTAAGAAAATTTTGAGGATGTAATACCTATTCGTGGTTTTATCGAATTGCTTTCTGGAAATTCCATATTTTGTTATGATGATGTTAGTAAATAAAACAAATAGAGGGTATAGGGGGATTGCTAAAATGGAGTACATTACATTAAATAACGGAGTAAAAATGCCAATTGTTGGTACAGGTACAAATACGTATGGAAAAGTAAATAACGTGTTTACAGGTGACTTAAAAAATGAAATACCTGAACTAGTATCAGCACTTGAGTTAGGATATCGATCTATAGACGCAGCCATTATGTATAGAAACGAAGAGCTGGTTGGAAGAGTTTTAGCAGAAAGCGCGGTGCCTCGAGAAGAGTTATTCATTACGACAAAAGTTCCAGCGGACGAAGAATATATTTCTTCAAAGGAAGCTACTCGAGCAGCAATCGATAATAGTCTAAGAAACTTCCGAACGGATTATCTAGACCTTCTACTTATTCACTTCCCTATTGAAGACAAAGACCAACTTAAAAATACTTGGGAAGTCTTTGAAGAATATTACGAGGCGGGCAAACTAAAGGCAATCGGTGTTTCAAACTTTGAAAAGAATCATTTAGATGAATTGAAAGAATTCGCTAAAGTGAAGCCAGCTGTTAATCAAATACAGATTAATTTAATAGAAAGGAATAAAGACCTCCTTGACTTATTAAAAGAAGAGGGCATTACACCTGTGGCATGGAAACCTATGAAAGTCGATGATCATCAAAAAGAAATTTTAGATGAAATCGGAAAAGCCTATAAAAAATCCGGTGCACAAGTATTATTAAAATACCAAATAGAGCGCGGAGTAATCGTTATTCCTAAATCACATAACCCTGAAAATCAAAGAGCCAATTTAGATCTTTTCAATTTCGAATTAACTACAGAAGATGTAGAGAAAATCGAAAACTTATAATTAGTTAACCCTTTATCCTAGTGATATGAGTAATGTCACTAGGATTTATTATTTTCAAACAATGAGTTTGTTTAGGTAATTAGACAATTATTCATTATTTAATGAAGTAATTGAAACCAAATATAAGCTCAATCGTAGAATAAATATTAATTTTTCTGGGGTGATACTAGAAATGTTAGAAATAATTGTAGGATTTTTTTTATCTATTCCATTATATGGAGTACTGATTTGGAGTTATTTCTGCCCTCAAGAAAGCTTACTATTTGGAAAACGGTGGGTGTACAAAGAAGAACCTGAAATATCTGATGGTGCAATTCGTTATATAAAAGTTGCATCATTAACCAGCATAATTGGATTGACATTATTTTTTATTATTTTTATATTAACACAATTTAGAAGTTGATTTTTTGTAGGGAGATATAGAGTGGGAATTCACTTAGAATATAGTCAGAGAAGTTAAATGAGAGAATCCTAATTACTAAGGAGAGACTATGCAAAAAGTAAAAAAAATGATTGCTATTTTCGTATTTATATTGGCTATATTTGCTTTTTCTAATGATAAGTTTTATTGGTTAACTAATATTATTTTTATTCTAATAGGGATTAATTTAATCATTTTAGGCATAGAAACATTTATGCAAAACAAAAGAACAATTTTTCCATATTTCATTACAGTAATGGCGATAATAATTATGTTCCTTACTATCTATAAGTTAGTATAATGGAAGCTTTAATTTGGTGTCTATCATAAGAATTATAACGAAATCAATTCTAGCAATATCCATACTAAGACATAATCTCAATCTGTGCTTTAATAAGGAGTTGTATAAGATGAATGAACATAGTGGTATACAAATAAAACGCTCTTCAAAGGCAGAAAATATTCTCCTTCAAATCAATAGTAAAACAAAGCTAGGGGATTTACGAAAAATCGCAAAAGACATTAAAAAAGATCACGAATTAGCGATAGAATTGTGGTCAAGTGAAGAGTATTTGCCTAGACAATTAGCAATCTTAATTATGGATAAAAAACTTCTCTCTGAAGATGTGCTTAATAAACTTGTTGAGGATATGCATACGCACAGTTATGTTGAGCGAAATAATTTGATGGATTGGTTAATGGCTAATCAGCTTACGAAAGACAAGAAGACAATAATATTGATGGAGTCATGGGAAAATAGCCCTTCTGCTCTTCAAAGGAGAGTCTTCTGGTATTATCAAGGGCGATTGAGATGGACTGGACAAAGATCGCCTGATAACACCGCAGATTTACTATCTAAAATAGAAGCAAATATTATGCAGGAAGTACCGGAAGTTCAATGGGCTATGAATTTCACTGCAGGCTGGATAGCCGTTTATGATGAAAAGTATCGTGCACGATGTATTCAACTTGGTGTGAAAACGGGTCTTTACAAAGATGACAAAGTATCAAAAGGATGTACGCCCAACTATTTACCGGAGTTCATTACAATAGAAGTTAATAAAAGACATAAAGACTAGATACCACTGAAAGATTTATTAAGGTTTAATGCGAAAAATAAAGAAACTAATATATTTATGATTTGGCGTGTTCGTTGAAGAAGAGACAGCATTGGCTGTCTCTTCTTCAAATTTATTTAAACCATTCAAATTGTGAAGAAGTTCTAAGAAAATTTAAATGGCCAAAAGGGAAAATGTTATTCAATCGAATTTGCTATGTCTATCAGAAGTTGTGGTGAATGAAGATTCGTTAATTCTTTGTCAATACTGACTACATACTGTAAGTTGTTTTTTTCAAAGACAAAAACGCTAAATGTATTTTGTTCAGAATATATACCTGTTTGTTCATTATTAAGCGGATATATATTTCCTTCATAATCACTCGGATTAGTATGGATATCGATTTTTAGAATATTATTTCTCATTTCTCTATTTACAAATCGAATTTGCAGTTGTATATTCTCACTATTTTTCTTATCTTTATACACTGCACCAAACTCGTGTGTAAATTGTTCATCTAGAATCATTGTTGGCAGCTTTACCACACAATTACAATACTTTTCAAATTCTTTAACAGCTTCATCCACACTTTTATATCCCACTCTTTTTGAATGATCCTCATAATATGGAGTCGTTTTTTGTGGATTATTTGCAAAAGCTATTCCATCTTTTGTCTCGGCAAATAAGCAAATCCCTATTAGTATTAATATTATTAACCTTTTCAAAATTCATCTACCTATCTTAGTTTTAGGTTAGTTTGTCCATGTTTAGTATAAATTATTTCTGGCTTTACATTAATTAAACAAAACACTCATCTATACTCTATAATAATCATAATGTTTAACCACCGATAATGTATGTTATTATTTTGGGTTTATCAAGATTTTAGCCTGGATTCATAAAAAAATAACCACTTGAAATGTTGATTAGACAACGTTCCAAGTGGTTTAGATTTAATCGTTTTGTTTATATAAAAATCATTTACTAGCTGATGTATTCTATAACCGTTTAAGCATCTTTCTCAACAAGGTATGTTATTAAAACAAACAGTAAAAATGCAAGTAATAGTAGCGTTCCGCCGATGATGAATAGTATCATGACGAAAGTTTCATTTAGGTTAAATGGGTTTAAGTTATACATCCACATACCAAACGTTAAGCCGAATGCGCCGGTCATCGCTAATATCCCATGTGCGGTTACTAATTTTTTATATTTTACACGATATATCTTATAGAAAATCCCCCAGGCAAAAACCGATAGCCATCCAACGAGTAGAATGTGAGCGTGGATAGGGCGAAGTGAATAATCCATATTGCCTGACATTTGTGAGCCTAAAAATGTACCAATTAAACCGAAAATCGCTGCGAAGCGAATTAAACGAATACTCCATTTCTGTTCCATTATTTCCCCCCTAGAATATGTTCTTCTTATAGAATAGCAGATGAATATAAACTTAAAATGAACAATTGGGAGTTTATTACCATTCCAATGACAAGAAGTAAAATGAGAGTTTGAGACTATTAGAATTTAACCTTTACTCTTAAAGGAACTAAAGGAGAATTGAAACTTTAGTGTCTGTAATTCGTATATTACAGTTATAACTAGAAACCAAGATAAGACTTGTCCAAGCAGAATAATGATTTATCATCCATATAATTGTGAATTTATCGGAGGTATCAAATATGTCTATAAGTATTATTTCTATAATTACTATTATTCTATGGATTGCAATATCCAAAGAACTTGAAAAATCTTCAAAAGGGGAAAATAAACAGAAATTAATTATTTTTATGGCTTCTGGTTCGTTATCGACTCTAATACTTACTATCTCACTGTTTCAAAAACTCCAGTTTTAATAAAATTGAAAACGTAAATATTTTAGTAGGAAAGCTAAGAAAACTCAGTAAGTATGAAGTGTTTTAAGCGAAGAATGTAATTATTCAACATCAGGTGCTTTTCATCAATAAGCAGAGCGCTTTTTTATGTTATAGGGCAACATTGTTCAATTATAAATAGGGTATTTGTAAATTTTAAATTAGGTTAGAAGTGGGGTGTGTTTGTAAATGACTTTAAGACCGTTTTTAGCATTAGTAACAACCGTTGTTTTTCTCGCAGGATAGGGATTGATTACTAATAGGGAAATGATAAGAAAAAAAGACTCGATTCATTTACTGTGAATCAAGCCTTGAATAAAGTAGGGTAATGCAAACAATACCAAAGTTTACTGCTATTTATACAATTCCTTATATAAAACATATTTTAAAGCTGAAATTTCATCTTCAGAGAGTTTACCCTCAACTTCAGATACTACTTCATCTATACCAATTGAACTGTTTTGCGCTTGTTCCTGAATATCAAGTAAACGATTAACGCCCACTTTTTTTATTAACACACGTGTTGCTTCTTCCTTAGTCTGGAAGGGAAGAGTTTCAGGATTTGTATTTGCAGCCTCGTTTACGATTTCCTGAATTCTTGGATCACTCTCAATATAGGATTTTACTTCTTCTAAATCTTCGTCATCTAAAGTAGATTCTGCTTTTTCGATGATTTTTTCAGAAGCGATATTTGTGCCAAAATGCCACACAGCATAACCAGCTACGCCGAGTAACACAAGAATTATTGCGGTAATTGTTAAAAACTTTTTCATCAACTCACTCCTGATAATTTATAAACAACTTCTCAAAACCACGAGAAAAGTCATTTCTAAGGTGAATGCATTAAGTTATACAAATATAAAGACTACATTCTTAATAAAAAGGTTGCTAAACTAAAGTTTGGGAACCATTTATTTACTATTCCTGTCTATAATGGTAAAGGTTGTGGTTCTTTGGGCAGAAAATATAATTTGTGGTCCTTTATATTATGTTTGTTTTTAATAGTGCTATCATTCCAAGCACTTTATGCAACCTATACCCGAACATGGCAAGTGGCACCATCTGCTTTAACTTTATGGATATTTACAATTGTCACTTTCGTTATAGGTTGTATTGGATTTAAAGATAAGAGTAGTATATGGGCACGGTTGAGGAGTTGGTTTACAGTATCAACTTCAATCCTTCTCTCAATCATTTTTCTATTAGGAGTCTGTGTAAACGCAATTGCGACTGAACATATTGAAACAGTACAATCACCTGACGCAAAAATTATCATCGACTTTTACACTTTAAATGGTGGAGCTGCTACATCTATTAGTGTAACTGGAATTGTAAATGGACCCCTTTGGTTTAAAAAGCGGATTTATTATGAAGGCCCTATGGACAGGGTTGATGTTGAATGGATAGATAATTCTATTATTACAATTAACAATCACACTCTAAACTTGGAAAAGGGAGAGTTTTACTCGAATTAGTTTTTTACTGACTGGTGATTAGGTATTAGTAAAGCTAAGAATTATTTAACAAATAAAAGAAAGCACTGGCTTGATGCCAAGTGCTATCTTGTAAAAAAGGATGGAAACAATATTTCCATCCTTATCAATAATCTTCATACCTATGACAGTAGATTACGATCAGATGCTTTTTTCATTGCATCATCCCAATTTGGGAAATAATACAATGCATTTTTCATTAACTCTGGATTTGACTTTTTTACTTCTTTCTTTCGTAGTGGCTGTCCTTCTTGTTGTACTAATTTAGCAATTTGATCCACAACTTCTTCAACACTCATATTGACTTCCATATGAATTCCTCCCTTTTGTTACTTGTACTATTTTTTCCTAAAACATAAAAAGAAATACAATTCTGCTTCAATTTATAAAAAGAAATATAAAGGTAGGAAGTGGGGGGGAATATGGAATTTAATCAAAGGGGAATTCTACAAGAAATTGTGCTTTTTTTTGTTTCCGCAATATGGCATATCTCTAATAAAAAAATAAAGTAATAAAAAAACCAGCTGGTACATTGAGAACCAACTGGGGTTAATATCACATCAAAACTAAACTTAAGTTATTGTAGATATTTTTCGGATTCCTTTGTGTAATGATGTACTTGATTTAGTTGGCCATTTTTGAGTTTTAGAGGCCATTCTGAATCAGCTAATACTGCACGACCGACAGCTACATAGTCGTACTCTCCACCTTTGATTTTTTCATCGATTATTTTAAGATTTTCTTCTATTGACAGGTCATTATTATCCTTATTGCTTAAATATGCGCGGTTAATACCTACAGAACCAACAGCAATCGTTGGTTTCTTAGTAATTCGCTTCGTCCATCCAGCTAAGTTCAAAGAAGGATCTTCTTCCATAAATTCAGGCTCCCATACGCGTCTAGTTGAGCAGTGGAAAATATCTACTCCTGCATCAACTAAGGGGGCAAGCAATTGCTCAAGCTCAATAGAGTTCTTCGCTAATTTCGCTCCATAATCGACTCCTTTCCATTGAGAAAAACGGAAAACAATTGGAAAATCGGGCCCAACTTCTTTACGACAAGCACGAACAATATCTGCTGCAAATTTTGAACGCTCACTTATATCCCCGCCATACTCATCATTACGTTTATTCGTTACGTCCCAAAAAAATTGATCGATTAAGTATCCATGAGCACCATGCAATTCAATTCCATCAAAACCGACTAGTTTAGCATTTGATGCAGCCTCCGCATATGCAGCAATCATTTCTTTTACCTCTTGGTTTGTCAGCGCCTTAATTTTTTCATTTTCTTTACCTTTTAAAGTAAACCCAGACGGACTTACAGGAGGGGAGTCAATATTTGGTGGGCTACCTGCTTTTCGGGCAGCACCTACATGCCACAATTGTGGAATGATTTTTCCTCCTGCTTCATGTACTTGAGAAACAACATTTGACCAGCCCTTTAAGGCATCCTCACCATAAAAACGAGGTATATTGTTACTTGCTACAGCTGCTGGGTGGTTAATTGCAGTCCCTTCAGTAATGATAAGACCAATTCCATTTTCTGCACGTTTCCGGTAGTATTGTGATACATCTTCTCCTGGTACCCCATCCGGCGAAAAGTTTCTTGTCATAGGGGCCATTACTAACCGACTTTTTAATACGTCATTACCAAACGGTACGGAATCTAATAAAGTATGACCTGCGAACTTTTGATTCAAAGTGTGAACTTCCTCCCCTTAATTGGTTTTATCGTGCTACCTTAATTTCACCATTCAAAAATAAGTAAACAAAGAAGTACTGATATATATTCATTTATTGTTTCCACATTAAGGTGCTTGTCCTTCCTGAATGGTCCGTACTCACAGTATATTCGGAAACAAAGAGAAAAATTATAGAATGTTACTATTAAAATAGGATTGTTATCAAAGATTAAGCATTTTATATTTCCAATGTAGCTATAATGTTTATTCCCTCTAGTTTAAACTTTAACATTTAATAAAACCGGTACTTTACCTCTAACGAATACGTCTTCTAACTTAAAAGGGGCCGTCTTCTAAAATTAATTGAGGAGAAGAAGGTGTAAACTTACTACATCATAATGAAATAGCATAAAATATAATATTTATAGATTAAGTTTGAAGCTGTGGGGAAGACCATAAAGAACAGCACAGGGGGATAAATATGACACGATCGGGGAGGCTTTACTTTTTTTGTGGAAAAATGGGGGCAGGAAAATCAACTACATCTATACAATTGGCTAAAGATAAATATGCAGTACTGTTATCTGAGGATGAATGGCTTTCCTCGCTTTACCCGAATGAAATCACAACCTTTGACGATTATTTAAAATACTCAGCCCAGTTAAAGCCCTTGGTGAAAAAACATGTCCAAAACATATTAAGTGTCGGTACAGATGTCGTAATGGATTTTCCAGGGAACACTCAAAAACTGCGAAAATGGCTTTTGGACATAGCAAAAGAGGTCAATGCAAACCATCAACTAATTTACCTTAATTTAAATAATGAGCAATGCTTACGTCAAATTGCAAAGAGGAGTAACGAACAACCCGAAAGAGCAGCTTTTGACACGGAGTCTGTGTTTATGCACGTTACTAAATTTTTTGAAGCACCAGAAGCATCAGAGGGTTTAAATATATTAGAGTTAAACGGAAAAGAATAACTGGTTTCCATACAAAAACAGCCTATTCAAGCGAATAGGCTGTTTGCTTTAGTAGTGGAAGGTCTGGTTGTATTCATATGTAAATTTAATTAGACCTTTAATAATGGATGAATATTTGAAGAAGTTTTTTTTGAGCTTTATTCATTTTCATACCATGGATTTAAGTGAACAAGTACTTCTTTTACTTCAGGGTGTTTATCCATTATTGTTTTTTTAATCTTTCGGATAATATCATGGCCTTCTTGGATGGTTAAATTACCTGGTATACCCACACGAATATCTACCAATACATAATGACCGAGTTCTCTTGCACGTAAACGGTCGATACGTTTCACTTCAGGAATAGTTAACAATAGACCTTGAAAGTTATCTAAAATCTCTTGGCTTACGCTTTTCTCCATAAGTATAGCACCAGCTTCTAACAGCATTCCATATGCAAGCTTGAAAACGAGGATTGTCACAATAATTCCAGCAATTGGATCTCCGTATAGAAGTATCTCTATATGTTTGGCTTCCCCATATAGTGCAAGTGAAATGCCAATTACCGCTGCAAATGAAGCATAAACATCTGCCAGATGATCGTAAGCAGTGGCAATCAAGCCTTTACTATTCGTTTTCTTACCCATTCTCATCGTATATACATATAAAACCAGTTTCCATACTAGTGAAATAATCGCAGTGATTAAGGCGATAATACTTGCTTTTTCGGGTTCATGAAAAAATACTTTGATGGATTCAAAAGCGATATAACATGCTGCGAACATCAAAATGATTCCTACAATGGATGAACTTATCACTTCCGCTTTCCCATGGCCATATGGATGATCCTCGTCAGCAGGACGTTTAGAAATGCGCATAGATGTTAATGTTGCTCCACTTGCGATAACATCTCCTGCATTATGATAACCATCCGCCAGAAGTACCGGACTTTGGAAAATCGTGCCCACTACAATTTTTAGAACGGTTAATACAATGTTGCTCACTAAACTAACCCATCCAGCAACCATTGAAGCACTTGAATTAGTGTGTTGATTCATAAATTTATCCTCCACTAAAAATCTTTCCTTAAAGAAACAAAACCCTTTGACTAGTCTTAGTCAAAGGGTTTTATATTAAATAATATAGGTT
>Ga0182747_1000221_pt1 | contig 59551 bp, 53 predicted proteins | sample eDN3rd30CBELigBY_FD_128526 | JGI IMG/M metagenome (GOLD analysis project Ga0182747, IMG submission 128526) | Enriched backyard soil microbial communities from Emeryville, California, USA - eDNA 3rd pass 30_C BE-Lig BY (version 2) (version 2) | ecosystem: Environmental > Terrestrial > Soil >... | reverse complement strand
TTAAAAGGATCTACAGATTGAATCTGTAGATCCTTTTTTATACCTCATGAAAGGACTAGGTATCCCCTAGCCAACTGTTATGGGCGCAAAAAATTCGTCGTAAAGTGCACGTAGAATTTGATTTTCAGTTTGAGAAAGAACGCCAAATACTAAGCTTACTTCTGAAGAACCTTGGTTAATCATTTCGATATTTGCACCAGTTCTCGAAATTGCAGATGCTGCACGAGCCGCAAGACCCGTATTATTGCGCATCCCCTCACCAACAATAACAATCATAGAAATACCATGACGGAAGTATACGTCATCTGCATGTAATTCATTTTTAACTCGTGAAACAATGCGTTGTTCTTTCTCTGGTGTCAACTGTTGAGAACGGATAATAACAGAAATGTCATCTAAACCAGAAGGTGTGTGCTCATAAGAAATTTCTTCTTCTTCAATAATTTGTAGAAGCTTACGACCAAAACCAATTTCACGATTCATTAGATATTTAGATACATATAAAATCGAGAATCCGCTATCTGCAGAAATACCAGTCACAGGGCGGCCTGTTAACGTACGTGTTGGTAATATTTTTGTTCCTGGAGCAGCCGGGTTATTGGTATTTTTCACATTTACTGGTATACCTAATTTATATACTGGCATTAAAGCTTCATCGTGGAATACAGAGAATCCTGAATACGATAGCTCACGCATTTCACGATAAGTAATTTCTGAAATACCGACAGGGTCATTTACAACTTTTGGATTTGCTGAAAATACACAGTCAACATCTGTAAAGTTTTCATAAAGATCCGCTTTAACACTTGCTGCTAATATAGATCCAGTAATATCAGATCCTCCACGGTCAAATGTACGTAATACTCCACTTTTTGTATAGCCAAAGAAGCCAGGGAATACGACGATTTCATTGCCACTTGCTAAATCTTTTAGATTTTCATAAGTTTCTGGAAGAGCATACGTACGCTCAGGGAAGTCATTTAACACTAATCCTTCTTTTGGACTTACGTATTTTGCATTTAAACCAATGGATTTGAAGTACTCAGCAATTAATTTTGCATTATTGTCTTCTCCACTCGCCTTGATATTATCTATGAAGATAGATTCGTTTGACTTATCATAAGCCACACGTTCTTCCAAATCCTTTTTGATCACTTCACTGATTGAATTATCTAATCCAAGGTCTTCAGCAATTTCCTTAAATCGATTCACAACAAATTGTAACTTTTGCGCTACATCGCCATGATTAAGAGCCGCATCAGCTAATTCAATTAACAGATCCGTTACTTTTATATCGTCGCCGAAACGTTTTCCTGGAGCTGATACTGCAATAATCTTTCTTGCAGGATTGGATTTCACAATATTTGCTACTTTTTTAATTTGTTCAGCATTAGCAACGGATGTACCACCAAATTTACATACAATCATTTCACCAAATCCTTACTATTCAAAATTGTATTTCCCGAAAAAACATTTGATTGTTCACAGTGTACAAATTTTACAACCTACAGTCAAGACTATTTATAAAAAACGATACGATTTGTTTAATAAAATCCGCCTAAAATTCAAGAATTTAACTATTATTGTAATATCAAAATATAAATTTTTTAAATTATTCAATATATTGTATGTAAGTTCTATATAACGGAAAGCATAATGGCCTAAAACAATAGAAATACATACATAATTCTACAAATTATTAATGCGAAAAGAAGAAAATCGTGTGCATCGTTTGCAAACGATGCACACGATTGATCAACAATACGGTAACATGTATCATAATTTAATCACTTCAATTTATTATATAACATATTAACTGTTTCGCAAGATACAAAAATTGTAATTTGTATACAAATTTATTACTCTGCAAAAGTTTTTGGATAGATAACTTTTTACGAAGAGCCAATCGCTGTTTCCTAGACGGAAGTGAGACACTAATAATACATTTATAAAGGATTAATAGATATTAAGTGATAGTATATTAAAGAGATGAGAAAACTCTAAATTAGGATTTCTAAAAAAATCCCCTTTTTATATTCTCTATATATTAATGTAAGAAGACCAATAGACCCGCCTTAAATAAGTACTAAAATCACCTCAAATATAGCTGTTAATTCCCTCAAAACAAAAGACTAAAAACTATTCTAGAAAACCAATAAGGCATCTCCATTAAAAGAACACTATTTGATAAAAACATAATAGTGTTTGTTCTTAAGGTAATTCTCTTATTTTATAATTATCCAAAGAATAATACAAAATGGATTTTAAATTATAAATTTTAAATTCCATAACAAAAAATTGTGCCTAATGCCCAAAATTGCTTGAATGCTAATGGAATAACCATTTATATTGACTTTCTATAATTAATTTATAGATTTGTATATAAAGAATTGACGATTAATCCAGATAATTGAACAGCTTGAAAAAGCATTAATAGAATAAACACTGCTTACTTATCATAGGAATCTCTCATTATAAATGGCCAAATCATAATCAAACTAGTCACTATAGAATTAACCATTAAATTTTTTCAATATAATTTAAAATTCGGAAAAGTTACTTTATTTGACCGATAGTCAACCTTTTAAAACATGAATTATAGCCTCACGTATTAATTCGAATAGAACAGAAGAAAAACTAGATAATGCAGTTGCATAGCTTAACTACTAATCATCAACTATCTTATTCAAAACATTCGATTAGGGAAGCGAATATTAATATTTATTGAAAAATTATCTGAATGGACTCGGTTAGCAAAAAAATAATACTTTTAATGGATTCTTTTTGTTAGAAAAGGCTACTTAAAGATCGCAACATTGAGGCTATTAGCAATATCGATTGATAAAATTTTTTGGCAATGGAGTGAAGATATATAGAGGTAATAATGGTAATAATTGAAGCAAATACCTAACATGTATTCTAAGAATTACTAATAGCTATCTGGATAAGCTAAAAGAAGGAAGAACAGAGTGTGTCATTGTAACTCATCCTTTCCTTCTTTAGACTATTTTTCTTTTGTCGACCCTGAGAAAACAAATTCAATTTTCTCGCCCACTAGTTTTAATTTTGCTTTTCCTTTCTTACCACTTTTCCATGTGAATCGAATTTCACGTGTTTCTTTACCCGTTAATAGCTTTTTGGCATCGGTTGGGGTAATTTTCCCTTTCATAATGGTTTTACTTATAAAGAACTTACATGCTTTGTTTGAACAAGAATAACCTTTAAAACCTTCTACAACGGGTTGTCCACAATGAAGGCACTTCCCTACTACCACATGTTGTTTCTCTGCCACTTTCATATTCAGAGCAACAAAGCCATCTGTCGTTTGTTTCACATAATCGAGCATTTCTTTATAAAATTGACTTGAACTCAAATGCCCATCCACAATATCCTTTAACTTTTTACTCCAAATCGCCGTCAATTCGGGAGAAATAATATCATGTTCACCAATACTTTGAATGACATCTATTCCAAATTGAGTTGCCTTAAAAGATTTCCCTTCCCTGGTGAGCATACCGATAGAAATTAACTTTTCTATAATTTCAGCACGGGTCGCAGATGTCCCAATACCCTCTGCATCCTTTAATATTTTCTGCAATTCTTTATCTTCTATGAATCTACCCGCATGAAACATCGCATCTAATAACGTACTATCTGTATACCGCGCAGGAGGCTCTGTCATTTTAGATAATATTTTTGTATTTCTAATTGGTAGTTCCATATTCAACTGAAGAGGCGGTAATGGAACCTCGTTTTTCTTTTTAAACGCTTCATAAAGTACTGTATAACCTTTATCAATTACCATATTACCATTGGCTTTAAAAAACGACTCATTTGACTGCAGAATGACTGCTGTTTTATCAATAATATAAGCAGGCATAAAAATGGATAACAATCTTCTCGCAATAAGATGATAGATTTTCAATTCCTGAGCAGTTAGCTTCTTCCTACCAATGGGTACCTCTGTCACCGTAATGGCATGGTGATCGGTTAATTTCTTATCATCGACATATTTCTTTGAATTAATAGTTTTTTGAATTATATTAGGACGGCTCAAAATTTCTTGAACGGCTGTGCCATATTCCGCTAAAGATGCTAAGGCTTCCAAATGCACACTTATATTTTGTGCAAAACTAGTCGGCAAATGCTTTGACTCTGTTCTAGGATAGGTAATGAGCTTTTTTTCATATAGACTTTGAGCGATTTTTAGTGTCTCTGAGGAAGTAAAACCAAAAAACTTATTTGCTTCCTTTTGTAGTTCCAGCAGAGAATGTAGGGGTGGTGCACTCATTATTTTTCGCTCTGTTTTAATATCACGAACAATAGCTGTGTTCCCGATATTTGTTTGGACCGCCCTTGCTTCTTCAACTGTTTTCAACTTATTTTCTTGTGTTTGTGGGTTAAACCAAAGTGCCTTAAATCGGTCAAGCTCTAGTTCAATTTGAAAATAAGGTTCAGATTTAAATTGCAAAATCTCTAATTCTCTTTTTACAACGATTGCTAAGGTCGGCGTCATAACTCGTCCAATCTTAATTATCCGCCCACCTTTCACAGTTGCTGCTCTCGTTAAATTAAGACCAATCAACCAATCGAAAATCGAACGATACATTGCCGCATTTCGTAAATTACGTATTAATAGATCATGTTCATCGATTAAATTTAAAAGTGCCTTTGAAATAGCACTGTCCGTTGTTTGAGATGTCCAAAAACGTTTCACTGGAAGCTTACATCCTACACGTTTATAGAAGGAATAAAAGATATTCTCTCCTTCCATTCCAGCATCACAAGCATTAATAATAAAGTCATACCGATTCCTTTGCATGACTTGTTCTATTTCTTTATAAACTTTATAGGCAGTTTTTTTCACCCTAAATTCATAACGATCTGGAATCATCGGTAAGACATTTAAATCCCACTTTTTCCATTCCGCTTTATATTCATGTGGTTCTTTTAACTCCACAACATGACCTACGAAAGAAGTAAAGTCAATTTCGTATGGTAGCTGCATCTTTTTATACACTTTTTGTATATCACGCATGAGAGACGGCTTTTCTGCGATTAATAATGCTTTCATTAGCAGATACCCCCTTTCTATTAATAATAGTATAAAACTGGTTGATTTTTTAAGAGCTTTTATGAAATTAATTATTTCGAAGCAAAAAGAGACTATCCATCTGGACAGTCCCTTTGTTTAATTAATTGAAACGTTTAATCGTATTTCAACAATTTGTAGAAAATTCAATCTTTGAAACTAAGCAAATACTGCAATTTTACGAGCAATAGATTCAGTTAAACGTGAAGCTACTTTCGGAACAGCCCATTTAATTACTGGTGTTAACACTGCACCCGATAATCCACCCGCGTGGACTTCCACCGTACAAGTCATTGTTGTTTTTCCGTTTCCTTCAGCTGCAGTAAAGTGACCACTACCTGTAAAATTATCAGATAAACCCTTTAATTCGAACTTAATATTAGAAGGTTCATTCCATTCTGTAATATCTACTTGCGCTTGTATTGTTTTTTTAATCCCTTTTACACTGCCTTCAAATGTCCAAATAGATTGTTTGTCATTGATAATTTTATGTTCTTTATAAGCTGGTACTGCCGTAGCCCATTTTTCAAGATCACTAACATAATCCCATACTACTTGTACATCTACTGGAATTTCTACTACATGTGTTCCCGTTGCCATTACGATTCCCACTTTCACTAAGTATAAATTGAAATTTTATATTTCTATGAAATATTATTATTACATAAAAAACATTAACTTACATCAAAAAATATACATAGTTTTCTTTTTATAAGAACACATTCATATTTCACCAAATCTTACTATCCATCTATGATTTCGGAATGTGATTCATATAAAAAAAATACCTGTAGACTAGATCTCTTCAAGAGTTCTTCCTACAGGTAGACTTACGCACATTTCTTTTAAATTCTTATTACCATACTCTCTTACTTTCCAACATCCTTGGCAAATTGGTTTATTGACATTCCTGGTTCGATGCCCAATCGATTCAACTGTAATTTGTCGTCACCTAAGTGAACCTTACCGTTCTTCGTTGTTACAGCCATCGTAAATCCTAAACTCTTTAGTATATTAATAGTTTTAGAATTATATTGACCAAAAGGATAAGCAAAGTAATTTGTTTTTAATATGTCTTTAGATATTTTAATATCAGAAGTTACTACACTATCAGATACTAGAAGAACTTGGCTTCGCCCATTAAAAATATTATGTAAGGCATGTGTGTGACTTCCATAATTGAATACATCATCTAAGTTCATCATATCTTCGTTACTGAAAAATTGAAGACCTTGCCAATCAAATGTAACAGGTGTAGTTGGAATTCTACTAGTAATAATAAATTGCTCTGCTTCAAACCCGTAATTTTTCAAAACTGGATAAGCATACTCTCTCGTACTTATTATTCCATCATCAAAGGTAATTACAACCGATTTGGCTGGTAAGTTTACACTTTTGTCTAAATATCTTTCTAAATCACGCATCGTAATAGTCTGAAACCCATTATCATATAACCATTTCATTTGTTCTTCAAATTCAACTGTCGTAACCGTTGTGTTAGCGTTTGCAAACTGTGAATTCTGCTTTTCTTCAGGTTTTAGAATATGATGGTACATTAAGACAGGGATACCATAATCCCAACCTACGTTATATTTTGCCATATATCCAATACGACCACCGATATCAACTGTCCACCAGTTCTTACCGAAATCTGCGATGATTGGATACCTAACACCTTTTTTGATTACTCCCATAGGCACCAAACTACCAGAAGTATTGTCATAAACAGGTGTATCCACTTGAGTCCATACTGTACTGTTCGTATTTTTTCTATTTTGATTTACATTATTAGTAGTCCAAGTAACGGATCGATAGACATCTTTTTTATTTATGTATCCATAACCATTACCTATTTTAACTTGCCACCAGTTAACTCCAAAATCACTATTGATAATGAACGGTTGATTCATTTTAATCGTTGCGATTGGGAGTAAAGCACCCGTTCGATTATCGTACACTATTACATCATCATGTAAAGGTACTGCATAAGAAATGGTACTTGCTTCTGTTTTCGTAATAATGGAACCAAATATAATAGAAAACGTTATAAACGTTAAGAGCACTTTTTTTGCCTTTTTCAAAACTTCACCCCCAGAATTATATTTATATACTATTTTTTGTTAAATATCTACTACCAATAGATGGAAAAATTATAAAATAGTATTTTCGTATTTTTTATAGATTCTTTGCTTTGATTAAACCAACCCTTGAATAATACTATCCCTCTTAGAATGAAAGTTTAATAAGATCAATACGAAGTTTAATTTAATTTAACTATTTGCACAATTTTATCTTACCCTTTCTATTGGTTCGCCCAATTAAAGGGTTGCAGAAATTTCTAATAAAGGATACAAATTTAGGGTGGGACAAATAATACAACACTATGTGGAGTTTAATAACGGAAGTATTTCCAATACGAAGAAGATGCAGACTTGAGCGTAGTAAATCCTAAATTTCCCATGAATAACGAACAGTTAATTGACATACCTATGAAATTTATTTACTACTATTTAGTAACTTACAAATGTAATAGTTATTTATTTACTAAATCATTTGACAAGACAACCCATTTTTCTGATATATTTCTATTTCATACTTCTATTAGATTTTTTAATTCATCACTTCTACTACCAACAACATTTTATTACATGTTTATGTATAAGGATTTTTTCTACTTCTATCTAACTTTCCAAATCTAGTAATCCATAACAAGTCCCACTTTTACCTCATACCATTATCCATTTTTCCTTATTTAACCATAACATAAAGTGAAAGTTTCTTTAAGTAGTAAATTACTAAATGATGGATGGTAGTGTTTGAATATAAATTAATATGTTGAATGTAATAGACTGACTCATGAAAAGATTATAAAAGGAATCTAGCTTTCCTTAAATATGACTCTTCTTTTTAAATTAAAAATTATCACACCGCTTAAGATTAATAAAACACCAGCAATATCTTGCCATTCTAAATTTACCTGAGGCAATGTTAAAAATCCTGTTATATCAAATAAAAGCGAATAAGATAACTGTGCGATAACACTAATTAATACCGCTTTGGTTGGTCCAAGTCGTTTCATGGCTTGCATCATGGAATAAATAATTCCCACACCTACTAATCCAAAAAACCAATAACTCATTTTCATGCCAGACATATCAAAAATACTTGTACCTTCAAATAAGAGGCCGATTATAAAAGCTGCTAAACTACCTGTTATTAAAACAAAAGTTGTTGCAAACCATGAACTAACATGTTCATTTAAATGACGGTTAAAAATATTCTGTAATCCAATAAACCCACCTGCTAATGCTGCTAAAAGTAAACCAAAAATCACTGTATTCGCTCCTCGTATATATTGTATTTTGCCAGTTCAATCAGTTTCTCACGATCCCTTATCACTATTGACTGTTCTTCGCGCGCTAGTGTCTGTCTATTGCACAAATCCACTAGAACACGATTCATATGACGCTTACTCGTACCTATTAAATCGGCTGCATCTTTTAATTCTCGCGATGAGATGGTCCTACCATCTAGGGATACTGATAACAAATAACTACACAATCGAACCTCTACTGGATACATTAAATTAAATGTTAAGGCATTCGAATTCACATATAGTTTCTCAGTAATTCTTTCCAACAGAAATTGAACAAATGGTAAATGACTCATCCCAAATTTTTGTGCGATTTGTATCGGAATCGTTAATATTTTCACATCTGTCATTGCCTCAACTGTGTTTATATAAGGTGCTTGTTGGACAAATTCAATATCCCCAAGAATATCAAACTTTTCTCTAAACGATAAAATTAATCTCTTACCATCATCAGATGTTTTATAAGTTTTGATTTTTCCTTCCACTAAAAAATATAAATATTGAGGATGATCACCTTGTTGAATGATATGATCTCCTTTACTGTATTGATTAATGGTCAGTGCTTCTAATAATTCATCATTTAATACGTCGTTTAAAGAAAAATCAGCTAGATAATTTTGCACGAATATGTCACTCCTATAAACTAATTAAAACAGCTCCCACTACCATTAATGCTAAACCTGCCCATTGCTTATCGATAATTTGGTGTTTTCCTATTTCAAAAAGACCTAAGGCTTCAATAATAATCACAATGCCTAATTGTGCCACCAATGCGATAGAATTTGAAAGAGTTGCTCCTACATATGTAACCGAAATTACACTTGAAGCTACCACAATCGCACCAAATGACCCTCCAAATAAATACAAGGGCTTTACGTCTTTTAATCCCAAAGTTGGGTTCTTCTTTGAACATAAGTAAATGATGAATGCTCCTAATGCTCCTACAGCTTGTGTAATCATTGCAGTTGTCCAAGTACTCACTTCTGAACCAATTGTTGCATTGGTTACATTTTGTAGTGAAATGAAGAAACCAGCCAGTATTGCAAATATAATCCCTAACATGAAATACCTCTTCTCGATGTAAGTATACCTGTATTACACCACTAGAAATACAAATACAAAAGGACATATGTCTCGATTTAAAAAACAAATAAGCTTATTCCATAACGTTTGTTTGGAATAAGCTTTATTTGATTGAGAGATTATATTTTTTACATCCCATTTTCTAGATTTTCTGAAATAATATCACCGAATTTCTTAATAATATCACTTTTCCTATGATTATGATAAGTTACCATATAAACTGGTCTGGGGGGTAATTGAAAATTATCAATTCTAATCTCCTCAAACAATCCAGCTTCTATTTCATTCTTCACATCAGAATACGGCAAAATTCCTACACCTACCCCCTTTTCAATTAACATCTTTGATGTCATCAGATAATTTACTTCACAAATAATATTAAATCTAGGATCGTTATGAATAATTTCATTAATTTTTTCTAACGGATGATTTTTTGTTTGGTTTAATAAGTTCACAATAATTGGTATCTGTGAATTTAAATTTATATGGAGATTAATAGATTTCACAAATATAAAATTCTCTGTAAAGACTTTTTTAAATTCTAAAAAATTTAAAGGTATTTTGGTAGTAGTAAAGCCACAATCAATAATTTTATCGAGTAATAAATCAATAATTTCACTTGATGGAGCCGTATGAATCTCTACTTTAACTCCTGTTTCATCAATGAATTTTTTTACAATTTCAGGCAAAATTTGAAAGCAAGTTGTAGGTGCCCCTCCTATCGCTAATTTCTTTTTAAATGTATCAGAATTTATACTTGCTATACCTTCCTCTGAGATTTGAACAATCCTCTCAGCGTACGGTAGAAATTCCATCCCTTCTTTTGTTAATACAACAAATTGAGGTGTACGAGTAAACAATGAGCAATTCAAATCGGCTTCTAAAGTTTTTATTCTTTTTGTAATCCCTGGTTGAGTGATATTTAATATTTCGGCTGCTTTTTTAAAACTTTTATAATGTGAAACAGTGCAAAATGTTTTTAGTATTTCTATATCCATCTCCAGTCACTCCTGCTCTATGATTCCATTTGGTTATCTTCAGATAATAATTATTCAATTGAGTAATTTTAATGATAATCGTACTATTATATTAAATCAAATAGAAGTTTGAATTTTCAAAATAGAAAGGGAGATTGAAATGAATATTATTAAAGATTTGGTAGTGGCAAACAGAATACTTCATAATGAAAGCGTTTTATTTGAGGCCTTTGGACATATTAGCGTTCGTAATCCAGACAACCCGAATCAATTCTTCTTATCAAGATCTTTAGCACCAGCACAAGTTGAAGAAAAAGATATCTATGTATTTGATTTGGAAGGCAATTGTTTAACACCTAATCACAAACGAACATTTGCAGAAGTTGTTATTCACTCAGAAATTTATAAGCATCATCCTGAAATTAATTCCGTTTGTCATAATCACGCACAACCATTGATTCCATTTACAGTACTTGATATTCCTTATAAACCACTATCACATTACGGAGCTATGTTTTATAAGGGAGTTCCTGTTTATGATAGTTATGATGTATCCGATGGAATGCTTATTAAAAATCAAAATGAAGGAGAACGCATCGCTTCAACACTGAAGAATCACAAAGCCGTTTTCTTAAGAGGGCACGGGGTTGTTGTTGTGGGGGAAAATTTAAAGAGATGTGTATTAAATTCCATTTTCATGGTAATTGACGCTGAAAATCAATATAAGAGTTTACAGTTGGGAACACCTAAATACTTGTCTTATTTTGAGGGGAAAACTTGTGATGAGAAAACTTGGAGTATGGATTTATCACAAGAACGCGCTTGGAATTACTGGGTTAGTAGAGTGGAACAACCGGTTCTAACAAAATACTAAAAGTTTTTACGTATTTAGATAAGGGGTGTCTAAATGAAGAAAACATTATCCAACCTATTTAGTACTGGAAAGATACGTTATCCAAACGGGGTAGTAAAAAAGTTATTGCTAGGTTTAATCTTAATTATTTCATGTTTCCAATTTTATCTGGTATTATTTGGAATTTTGGATCCTTTCATGCACAATGCTATTTTCATCACTTTAATGCTTTCTATTGCATTTATTGTCTATTCTGCCAACCCAAATAGCAAGAAGATACCTTGGATTGATTATGGTATTTCCTTATTCTTATGTATTTCAACGATTTTTTTCACTTTGAATTCAGAAAGATTTTTAACAAGATGGCCTTTGGCTGATTTATTAACTCCCTTAGAGATAATTATGGGAATTACTTTAATCTTAATAGTAATTGAGATTACTAGAAGGACTTTAGGCTTTGGGATGCTAATCATTGTATTACTTCTTATTAGTTATTCTTTCTTTGGGCATCTAATTCCTGGTACTTTCGGACATCAAGAGATTAGTTTAATGCAGTTTATTGACCAAATGGTGTACACAGTCAATGGCATTTTTGGAACAATTGCCAGTGTTGCTGCTACCTACGTATTTTTCTTTGTATTCTTTGGTAATGTTTTCAACGCTTCCGGTGGCGGTGATTTCTTTTATGCTATCTCAAAGGCTATTACTGGTAGAGTTGCAGGTGGTCCAGCAAAAGTAGCTGTAATTTCTAGTGGTTTATATGGCTCAATTTCTGGAAGTCCAACAGCTGATGTTGCTACTACTGGTTCCTTTACAATTCCAGCTATGAAAAAAGTAGGCTACTCTCCTATTTATGCCGGTGCTATCGAAGCAACAGCTGCTACTGGCGGTAGTATACTTCCACCCGTTATGGGTTCAGCTGCGTTCTTAATGGCTGAGATTACGGGAATTCCTTACATGTCAATAGCCATAGCAGCATTAGTTCCAGCGCTACTATATTATATAGCTATTTTCTTTCAAGTTCATTTTCAAGCAAAAAAGCAGAATATGGAAGGTTACGGTGAAAATGAGGAAATACCTACTATTAAAATTGTAATGAAACAAATGGGACAATATATTATTCCTATATTAGTTCTTGTCGTTTTCTTAGAAAGAGGTAGTTCTCCAGTTTTAGCAGCCGTTTATGCAACGGTTACAACAATAATTGTAAGTTATTTCAAAAAAGAAACAAGAATGTCTGTTAAAAGGATTTTTGACACACTAATAGATACTGTTATCAGAATATCTCCTTTAGTTGCTGTTTGTGCAGCAGCAGGTATTGTTACCGGTGCGGTCCAAATAACAGGTTTAGCTGGGAAATTCTCTACTCTTATCCATACACTTTCGGGTGGACAAATTCTTCTAACATTATTCGTTACTATGATTGTTTGTATCATTTTTGGGATGGGTATGCCAACCCCAGCTGCCTATGTATTAACAGCTGTTTTAGCAGCACCGATTCTTATTGAAACAGGAGTACCATTATTACAAGCACATTTATTCATTTTATATTATGCATGTTTATCTGCCATTACGCCTCCAGTTGCAGTAGCTGGGTATGCTGCAGCTGCAATCGCGGATGCTAATCCTATTAAGATTAGTTTATTAGCTTGTAGATTAGGAATAGTTGCATTTATTATTCCTTATATGTTTGTGCTAAACCCATCAATAATCTTAATAGGTAGTGTTGGTACAATAATTATTTCGGTTACCACTGCGATTATTGGTGTGATCGGACTTGCCGCAGGATTTGAAGGATGGTTTATAAAAGATATGAACAACATCGAAAAAGTAGTCATGATTATTGCTAGTTTACTTCTAATTTATCCTAATCTTTTATTATCGTTGATCGGTGCCATTTTATTAGTAGTTGTTTTATTGCCGAAAATATTATCTGTATATAAAAACAAAAGAGGTGCTGTATATGAATAAAAAAATACTATTAATCTTTTCTATGATGTTAATGTTATTTTTAGCTGCTTGCTCGGAAGAAAATTCAACTACTTCCGCGAAAAGTTCAGGCGACTCAAGCACTAATCAAAAGATAACTCTAGCTGGCGGATCTGCCGGAGGACTTTGGAGTAGCATAGGTGAAGGAATTGGGGAAACAATTAAACGATCATTCCCAGGAACTACTTTTACTTACCAACCAGGTCAAGATGGCGCAAATATTATTACTGTTTCAAATGGGCAAGCTAACTTTGGACTCATTAGTTCGCCTGCTGCAATATGGGCTCTAAAAGGCGAAGAACCTTACAATAAAAAGTTTGAAGATATCCGCGCAGTTGCATATCTCCAATCTATGCCGTATAACTTCTTGGTGAGTGAGAAGTCAGGTATCAACTCAATCGAGCAAATTGTAGAAGAAAAAATACCGTTTGTAACTGCTGTTAATACAAAGGATGGTCCACTAGAAATTACAAATAAAGTAGTTTTTGAGGCATATGGAACTAGCTACGAGGAGATTGAAAAAAATGGAGGAAGTATTCAATTTATTGCACCAACTAAAGTAAATGATCAGATAAAAGATGGAAAAATGCATGGTGCTGCTTCCCCACAACCAATACCGACATCAAGTATTTTAGAGCTAAGTACAACTGTTCCTGTTAAATTATTATCCTTAAACGACAATGCGATAAAATTACTAGAAGAAAAAGTTGGTGCATATCCATATACAATACCAAAGGAGACATATGATTTTTTAACTGAAGATGTTCAAACTGCAGCAATAGATCTCATTCTCTTTTCAAGTACAAATGTTCCAGATGAGACTGTGTACAATGTTGTAAAATCAATACACGAAAATCTTGAATATCTTTATTCAGCTAACAAATCATTTGAAGGTGTTACTGATGAAACTATTGCAAATGTAAAAGATGTTCCCCTACATCCAGGAGCTGAAAAATATTATAAAGAAATTGGAATTATTAAATAGAAACAGAATATAAAAAGTGTAAATGTTCTATGATTTCCTTAGCTAAAAGCTACTAATATATTAAAAAGATTAGAAATAATCCACAAAAAAGAGTGTAAACAAAATATTATGACTTTGTTTACACTCTTTATCTATGTTATCGTTCAAATAAAACTACTAGCACTATGTATAGTAGCCGCACTGCCGTAATTATTATAGAAAGTTTTTAACCACCACTCCTCAAAGTGGGTGTTCGCAAAAGATTTCTTGTATGTCATCAGTCACTTTGTGTGATGCTTGCCATTCCATCTTCGATCTAAAACTCCCTTTTACAGCTTAAAGGTTAAAACTTAATATTCTACGTACAACGCAGCTTACATATATTATATTACTATAATTTTTATCTTCTTGCAAGTAAGATTTCAAAAGAGAAATAAGGAGAGATTTTAACTCTCAAATTTTTTTAGTAAAAAGCCGCACTGCCGTAATTATTATAGAAAGTTTTTAACCACCACTCCTCAAAGTGGGTGTTCGCAAAAGATTTCCTGTATGTCATCAGTCACTTTGTGTGATGCTCGCCATTCCATCTTCGATTTAAAACTCCCTTTTACAGCTTAAAGGTTAAAACTTAATATTCTACGTACAACGCAGCTTACAAATATTATATTAATATAACTTACATCTTCTTGCAAGTACGATTTCAGGAGAGATTTTAAGTAAGAAGCCGCACTGCCGTAATTTATTATAGAAAGTTTTTAACCACCACTCCTCAAAGTGGGTGTTCGCAGAAGATTTCCTGTATGTCATCAGTCACTTTGTGTGATGTTTACCATTCTATCTTCAATCTAAAAATCCCTTTTACAGCTTAAAGGTTAAAACTTAATATTCTACGTACAACGCAGCTTACGAATATTATATTATGAGATTTTCTATCGACATACAAGTAAGTATTTTTATATAAATTTATCAAGTAAAATTTAATAGAAGTATTGGATGTCATTGTTAATAATGTCATGTCGTTCTTAAATTTAAAATCAAAAAAACTGCATTAAATAGACACTATGAAACATTTTATAGAAAATGAATGTATAGATTGATATAATATTTCTTACAAAGATTAGGGAGAGATCTATCATGCAAAATGTTTCTAAGCGAACGATACTATGGATTGTACCTATTGCGATTATTGCAATCTTTTGGTATTTTTATGGTCCAAAAGAAGAAATTACAGAAAATGAATATATTACATACATAAAAGAATCTCCTAGTAACGAATCTAACGTTTCTTATGAGGAGGCTTTTGCAAACAATTGTACAGATAGTAAATGGATTTATTTCAAAACTCAGAAAAATGTCAATGTGGTTGAATTTAAAGGGGCTTGTGTGGTTGATGATCAACAGACGAATGTTAATTTACAGTTTGTCGTGAATGATAATCAAAATGACTATGAAATTGGTGCTTTACTTTTAAATGATAAACAACAAACCGAAGAAAAGCGTGATGAAGTATTAACAAAGATGATAGCAAAGTAAAAATGAAAGTTATCTAAACGGCCAAATGTCGTCGTAATAGGTAACTTTTTTTATATACTTAATTATTTGTTTAAAGTTTGATATATTTTATTAAGAAATTATTTTTGAAAGTAGGAAATTTTATGAACATTAAAGCTATTGCAAAGCTATCTACGGCAATGGCAATATTTGGTTCTATCGGTTTTTTTACAATTCATACAGGCATTCCAGCTGTTGAACTTGTATTTGTACGATGCATTTTTGCCACACTTTTTTTAGGCGGTATGTGGTACCTTACCGGTAGCCACAAAACAGAAAATTGGAGTAAAAGAGAAGTACTTCAAACTTGTCTTTGCGGAATTTTCCTTGTACTAAATTGGGTATTTTTATTTAAAGCCTTTGAAGAAATGTCCATTTCCATTACAATCTCAATTTACAATTTAGCTCCTATCTTTGTTTTAATATTAGGAGCGCTTTTCTTAAAAGAAAAAATGACAATCCAAGGACTTTTGTGTACAATTGTTTGCTTTATTGGGAGTATATTCATCATTGGAATCGAAAGCTTTCAATCTATTCACGAATTGATGAATTCTGGCTTTATTTGGGCATTACTTTCAGCCCTCTGTTATGCGTTAACCATGATTACAAGTAAAACGATCCAAAACTTGTCCCCTTATTCGATGACCTTTATTCAAACAGCTATCGGAATCGTGATGTTATTGCCTATTTGTGATTTCACTGTGTTCAACGGCTTATCCATCACAAATTGGATGTATATTATCGGAACAGGTCTAATACATACTGGTTTTGTTTATTATTTATTCTTTGATAGTATTCGTAGCCTTCCTACCTTCTTAGTATCCGTTTTAACTTTTGTGGACCCGGTAGTTGCTATATTACTAGATATTATCATTCTTTCCTTTAGTCCAACCCTTCTACAAGCACTGGGTATCTTATTAATCTTTGGCAGTATCTTCTATACGATAATTCCCAAGAAACAATTTGGTAGTTAGATGCCCTTCTATTGTGAGGAAAATTTTTTCGGTTCGAATCATAAATATGACTCCACATAAAATAGGCAGATGAAGAAAAGTACCCTTTTCTCCATCTGCCTATTTTACTTTTTATCTCTCAGTCATTTGTTTCCAAACGGAACCTTTTGCTTCTTCACCTTGTTCAATACGGGCAATAGCCATTTTAACTTGAAGTTTTACTTCGAATTCTTTGTCCTCTTCGGCTTCATGTAATGCAGGAAGACATTTTTCTGTTCCTGTTTCGAATAGATACATTGCCGCGCGCCATCGGACTAATTTATTTTTATCTTTTAACGCTTCAATCATATAAGGCTCAAACTCCACAAATCCTAAGTCACTCATACAATCTCCTGCTGTACGGCGAACTGCTGAGCTTTTATCTTTTAAAGCCTGCGCTAAATAAGGGACAACTGCAACGTCTTCAATCATTCCTAAATACACGGTAGCTAAACGACGAATCGACATTTGATCGTCTTCTAATGCTTTTGCAAGTAGTGGTAAATCGTCCACCTCAGGATCAGGTAATTGATCGAGTAATTGATAACGTTTTTGCCAATCCTCTGCTGCTAAATATTGATCTAACGTTACTTTTTCTCTTTCTAAAGTTGCGGTATTTTTTTTATTTGCTGCTTCAATAATTTGGGAAACTCGATCTTCTGGGTAAGTCGCATTTATTTCATCAAGAACTTCTTTAGCGATATCCTCTTTTTCCCCATATCTTACACCGTGATCAACCCATTTTCGTTCCAGTAGATAATTATCATCAAATTTATTAACTTGGATGGATTGAAAAGCTTTTACAAAACGTTCTCCAGCAGAAACACGATGTTCAACTGCTGAATCAAATACTTTGATTTGTAGTGGGAGCCCTCTGAACATTTGAACATGCACAAAAACTTCTCCAAAGTGATCATCTGCTTGAACTTGCTGAGTGCTCGCCTCGCCTTTTTCACCTAATGCTACTCGTACACTAGCTAAAATCGGTTCCCATTGATACTTTGCATTTCGTTCTACTGCTAAAAAGTCAGCAACATGGTAAACCCCTTTTACTCCTTCAATATCGAGAATGGCCTTAATTTGTTCTGAGGCCCCTTCTGTATTTTCCTTTGTATAATTAAAGGCTTTTCCAAATGGAAGCTCCTCGTCTACTATAACTTTCATCGAATTTGGACTTGGTGTTGGCTCTATTGTAACGATTTTCATTCTAATCTCTCCTAACCATTAACGATGTCGTCTAAATACGTCCATCTTTCAATTAATCGTTCATATTCCTGATTTAGTTCATCTAGTTTTTCAGTTAGTTGTTGAAGCTTTGTATAATCTGCTCCAGCCGTACTGATTCCTTCCTCAGTCACTTCAATTTCCTCTTCGACTTTTGAAATTGTATCGGCAATTGTTTCCCATTCTTTTTGCTCTTTAAAAGAAAGCTTTTTCTTTTCACTTTTAGCTTTTTGTTGTTTTGGTTTTTCAACTTTTATTTCTTTTGCTTCTTCTTTTTGGGTTTGCTGTTGTTTTTCCAGATAGTCACTATAAACATCTAAGCTTTCTTGAACGTTTCCTTTACCATCTAAGATCCAAAGTTTTTTCGCAATACGATCTAAGAAGAAACGGTCATGAGAAATTGTAAGGATGACCCCTGGGAAGTGTTCGATAAAGTCTTCTAGTACCCCTAATGTTTCAATATCTAAATCATTTGTAGGCTCGTCCAATAACAAAACATTCGGTTGTTCCATCAGTAGTCGTAATAAATGAAGTCTTTTTCGCTCCCCACCGGATAATTTTCCTATCGGTGTACCATGACTATGTAGTGGGAATAAAAATCTTTCTAACATTTGTGCAGCTGAGTATCGAACCCCTTCAGCATCTGTTATGTCATTTGAAGCCTCACGAATATATTCAATGATGCGTTGATTTTCATTCATTGCAGGGATCACTTGTTTAAAATGTGCTCTTTTAACTGTTGAACCTACAATTACATCTCCTGCATCCGGCTCTATTTCTCCAGCAAGTATATTTAATAATGTGGACTTACCGTATCCATTAGCACCGATAATCCCGATACGGTCACCTTGTTGTAATAAGAAATTAAAGTCTTTTAGGATTACGCGCTCACCAAATGCCTTTGAAAGTTGTTCACCTTCAATAACTTTTTTCCCTAGTCGAGATGTGGCAAGTGCCATCTCTAAGTTAGCATCATTTGAACCTCGCTCAATTTTTGAATCCAATTCTTCAAATCGTTGAATTCTCGCTTTTTGTTTCGTAGAACGTGCTTTTGCTCCACGGCGAATCCATTTCAACTCAGAACGATAACGATTTCGCATCTTATCTTGAGTGGCTGCATGCATTTCCATACGCAATGCACGTGCTTCTAAATAATCTGCGTAATTCCCTGTATGTCGATACAATGTTTGATCAGCAAGTTCATAAATATGAGTTGACATCTCATCTAAAAAATAACGATCATGGGTAATGAAAATAACCGCGCCTTTTAAGCGCATGACCATTTCTTGCAACCACTCAGTCGACTGAACATCTAAATGGTTCGTCGGTTCATCAAGCAAATACAAATCGGCTGGCTCAATCAAAACTTTTGCTAAAGCCACACGTTTTTGTTGCCCACCAGATAAAGTCGTCACTTGTCGATCAAACATATCAATCCCAAGTTTTGTTAATGCCTGCTTTGCTAGGGCATTTACATCCCAAGCCTTATCATTATCCATCTGCTGTTGCAAACGGAATAACTGGTTTTGTAACTCTTCGGATTCAGGATTCTTAGATAGCTTTGCGAGTGTGTCTTCATATTGTCTATTCAATTGAAGGATCGGTGAATCACCTGAAAACACTGCTTGTAAAACAGTCTCCCCTTCATTGAATTGCGGCTCTTGCGGTAAGTGGGAAATTCGATACTTATTCGGATGGTCTAACTCAACAGTATCAGCGTCTTGCTGACCTGCTAAAATGGAGAGTAACGTTGATTTACCTGTTCCATTAATACCGATTAAACCTGCTCGTTCTCCCTCATAAATAGTAAACTCAATATTTTCAAATAAAGTTTTATCGCCAACAGTTTTAGTTAAATTTGATACGATTAAATGACTCATGAAATTCCTTCTCTTTCGTTTTTTAGCTGTTGTAAATTGGTATTTTGCAATAAACCCTAAAATAATTTACAACATCAACTATACCAAGGGTTTTATATATGTTTAATTATAAAGGATAATGGAAAATAAAGCATTAAACTGAATTTATTTGGGCGATGCGCGATTTAACAGTCCTATTAAAGGAGCAGTAGATTATTAATAAAATCCAATGAGTAGTTCACTATTAATTGATGGTCTTTAGTAAAATAAATGCAATTATTTTAAAACTTAAAACTTATAATTACTCTCCAAATCGTAATTTTCGTTTATGTTATTTCGATTAATAGTTTTCAATCGTTTCGAATCTATCAACGATATGTAGATTCCACTACAAAAGAAAAAGCCACATCTAGATTTGATGTGACATGAAAATTAGTATCATTTTTGATACTCCAATCTTTTCTGCTTAAATTCACCAATTGCCCATTCCGTATCGACATAAATTTTAACTATTTCTTCAATAGTTATATTATACTTTTCAGAAGCATAGCGATGTACAAACACATCTTGTTCTTCTGAATAAGCTACTCCTTCAACGTAAATTTCATCATACTTAGCACGTATATCTAAATATACATGACTATTTTTTAGAGTTTTAATAAACACTTCAGTTTCGTGATCATGTTTAAGTATCAACTCTACCACCTCCCCAACACCATAATAAATGTTATAGAAGGATTTGTATGTAGTATAATTTTGATTATAAAAAGTCACATTCGGGAGAATGTGACTTTAAAATTAACTAAGAGATTTTAATGCACCAAGTGCCATTTGATATACCTCAAAATTATTATTTTGATTCATATTCATAAAGCGATCAATTACCCTTTTAGTTACCGCGGAATCTTTCTCATCTTCTTCCAAAAATCGAATTACTTTCGCAATCCACTCCTCAAATTCAACACCTTTAAAATAATTACCACCAAACTGATTTCTAGTTGTTTTTGACTCTAGCCTAATTCCTTCCTCAATTAATTGCTCTAACATGTCATCACCCCCCACATTAATCAATATGTGAATGGAAATGTTTGTATGTACTACATTTTTAAATAACTATAATGTATTATCTAATAAATGCTCTTATTTTAAATGAGGTCCAACCTAAATTAGTGTTTAGTAAATTTTTGACTCACTTTAGGTTGTAAAACGCATTTTATTTAATTTTTAGCTGTATTAAAAATAAGAAAAGTCACGTTTGAGATGGTCGTGACTTTCTCAATATAGTCATTGTCTTCGAAAATCAATTAAAATTTTCTCTAATTGTCTAACAAATGCATATTCTTCTTGATATTTTTGCTGAAGTTCATTTGATCTTTCTGAAAGATTTGTTTGAACTGCTTGGTTAGTAAGTCTCCATTCCAACTCTTTAACAATACCTTTTTCAACAAGTAACTTTCTTGCTCTCTCTCTAGCTTCAGCTAAATCTTTTTCAAGTACACTGATTATGGATTCAAGTATATGCTCTTTGCCTTCATTCGTTAGGATCTCAAGTTCAGTACCTTCTGTAAAGTAAAGTTCTTCCTTTTCACTAGTCTCTTTAAAATGGGTCACTGCCTTCTGTATTAATTCATTTAGGCTAATATTACTCAAGTTCATCAGCTCCTTCGCCCTTTAAGTTTCGACGAAAAATGGTAATTCTAAATCCCCCAATTTAAATAAAAGAAAAGGAAAAGCCTTTTTACTTAGGCTTTCCCTTCTCTTTCATTTTTTAACTGTGCTAAAAAGGTTACCATAAATGTGTGGCGTTCCTTCGCCATTTGCTTCCCTTTTTCGGTTGTCATTAAATCTTTTAATAACAGAAGTTTTTCATAGAAGTGTGTGACGGATGCTGTACTTTTAGAACGATACTCTTCTTCGGACATTCCAAATCGCACTTCTTCTGCATCATCATAAAGTTTACGCCCCTTTGCCCCACCGTAAGCAAATGTACGGGCAATTCCGACTGCTCCAATTGCATCTAATCGATCCGCATCACGAACAATTTTTGCTTCGATGGATTTAGCCTCAACTTCATTCCCACCATTGAACGAAACACTTTGGATAATGTCTTTAATATGCTGCTTTTTACTATCCGATAGATTTAACGAGTTTAGTAATGCATCTTCATTCTCTTTTGTATCACTATACTTCTTATCACTTACATCATGTAATAGTACGGCGATTCGTACAATTTCAGCATCTGCATCTGGTTCAGTTTCGAGAATACTCTCTGCGTTTTGTAAAACACGCTCAATATGCTGAAAATCATGGCTTGCATCAAATTGGTCATATATTTTCTGAACGGCGTCTTTTAGTTGATTCATCATATTTATCACTCCCTATTCCTTCTATTATAAATAGAAAGTACAGAACTTACGAGCTTCAAGTTTATCGATATTTATTCTCATCGATGGAGTCTTTCTCCATTTTTAGCAACAGTAAATTTCTTTAAAACTATTTCATCGGAACAAGTATTATGTTGGACTAGCCACAATATGATAGTAAAAAGAAGTTTCAAAGGAGAGGTCGAAAGAATGTATAAGAATGAAGTTGGTGGGTTAGTTCTGAGGCTTGTATTAGGTGGGATATTCCTTTTACACGGAATTGTAAAATTTAAAGAAGGTATAGCGGAGACGATTACAAGATTTGATGGCTATGGTATTCCTTATGCGGAAGTTGTTGGCTTTGGGGTAGCTGGGATTGAATTGCTTGGTGGTTTCTTTTTAATTATCGGTTTTTCAGTGCGCTTTGTATCGTTTCTTTTGGGTTCTATCATGGTTGGTGCAATTATATTTGTGAAATTTGAAAAAGGTTTCTTAAACGGATTTGAATTTAATGTAGCACTGATTGCGATGGCCCTCTATTTATTATTTGCGGGTAGTAATCTAATGTCTTTAGATAAATTATTTACCGAAAAAGAAAAGCCCTCGAAAGGAAAAATTCAATTCCGAAACTAATAAATGACCCCATCTCACATCAAAAGAAAAAACTGCAGTTTCAAATTGTAATACACAATTAGAACTGCAGTTTTATTGTTATTTTACTAATTCTAAATCAACAGGAACAAATTCTTCTACTGTATCACCATTTAAGTAAGAAATGGCTGTTTCAATAGCAGCTTTCCCAATTTCTTCAGGCTTTTGAGCAACAGATGCTGCAAGTTTTCCTTCCTTAATCTTAGCAAGAGCATCGTCTGTAGCATCAAAACCAATGACTTTAATATCTTTACCAGTAGCTTGAATCGCTTCTAAAGCTCCTAATGCCATTTCATCATTTTGTGCGAAGACTGCTTGAATTTCTGGATTTGCTTGAAGCATATTTTCCATAACGGTTAAGCCTTCTCCACGGTCAAAATTTGCTGTTAAGCTAGAAACTAAGTCCACTTTTCTTTCTACTGCATTTAAGAATCCTTCTCCACGGTCACGAGCTGCAGATGAACCTGCAACTCCTTCAAGCATAGCTACTTTTGCGCCTTCCCCTACCAATTCAAGTAAGTATTGTCCAGCAAGTTCACCACCAGCTACGTTGTCCGAAGCAATATGAGAAACTACTTCTCCACTTTCAGCAGAACGGTCAACTGTAATCACTGGAATACCTGCAGCGTTAGCAGATTCAACTGCAGATCCAACAGCCGAAGAGTCTACTGGGTTAATTAAGATTAGATCTACACCTTGTTGAATTAAATCTTCAACATCTGATGCTTGTTTGGATGCATCATCTTGTGCATCTACAATTGACATTTCTGCGCCTTGCTCTTTAGCATTGGCTTTAGCTCCTTCACTTAATGTTACAAAGAAAGGATTATTTAATGTAGAGATAGAGAATCCAATTTTATATGAAACTTTTCCGTCTTTTGAATTATCTTTTGCATTTTCTAAAAATGGTGATTCCATTGAACATGCAGATAACACAAGAGCAACAAGTGCTACAAATACTAACGTTAGCTTTTTCATCTGTTTTGTACTCCTTATGCAGTTTTTTTGCGGTCCATTAACACAGCAATTAATATAACGATCCCTTTAACAACTTGTTGCCAGAATGATGATACACCAATTAAGTTCATTCCGTTATTTAGTACACCAATGATTAAAGCACCGATTAATGTACCAAAAATCCATCCTTTACCACCATTTAGGCTTGTACCACCTAAAACAACTGCTGCGATGGCATCTAATTCGTAGGATTCCCCTGCAGTTGGTTGAGCAGAATTTAAACGAGAAGTAAGAATTAAAGCAGCAAGTGCAGCTAAAAATCCTGTAATGGCATATACCGCAATTTTTACTCGATCTGCGTTAATACCTGAAAGTTTTGCTGCTTCTTCGTTACCACCAACAGCATAAACACGACGACCGAATGTTGTTTTTTGTAAAATAAAGTACAGAATAATAAATGTAATAACCATTGTAACAACTGGTACAGGGAATCCTAAGAAGTACCCTTTCCCAAATAGTTGGAATGTATAGTGGTCACCTAAGTTAGAAATAGGTTTACCATCTGTAAAAACTAAAGTTAATCCACGATAGATTGTCATTGTTGCTAAAGTTGCGATGAATGGAGCTACCTTACCCTTTGTAATAATGACACCATTTACAGCTCCTAAAACTAAACCAATAATTAGAGCAATTCCCATTGTTAAAAATGGATCCATACCACTAGAAAGTAAGCTAGCCGCGATTGCTCCTGTCAATGCTAAGGTTGAACCGACTGACAAATCAATTCCACCAGTCAAGATAACAAATGTCATCCCAAAGGCAATTATTGCACTGATTGAAACCTGACGTAACACATTAAAAATATTAGCGATTGATAAGAAACTTGGATTTAGTATTGAAACCACGATAATTAATAAAATTAACCCAAATAGTGGTCCAAGTTTTGACACTAATTCCTTTGATTTATTATTGGACAACTTTTTCTCCTCCTGTTGCGTACTGCATTATGACCTCTTGAGTCATATGTTCTTTCATTACTTCTCCTGTTAACTTACCTTCACGCATAACAATGACACGGTCGGCCATTCCAATGACTTCAGGTAACTCTGAGGAAATCATTAATATTGCAACACCAGCTTCAGCTAACTGGTTGATAATATGATAGATTTCTTTTCTTGCACCAATGTCTACCCCACGAGTAGGTTCATCTAGTATTAAAATTTCTGGTTCAGTACCAAGCCATTTTGCTATAACAACTTTTTGCTGGTTACCACCACTAAGAGACTTGGCACTTTGTTCTGGACCTGAAGTTCGAATTTTTAAGTCCTCAATATATTTAGATACCATCTTGTTTTCTTTTTCATTCTTCATAATCCCTGAAGCAGAGCACTTTTCAAGATTGGCTAATGTAATATTCTCTTTAATAGAGAAATCAAGTACTAATCCTTGTGTTTTGCGGTCTTCCGTTACAAAACCAATGCCATTTTTAAGCGCTTCAATCGGCGATTTAATAGTTGCCTTTTTCCCATCGATGAGAATCTCTCCACTATTTGTTTTTCGATAGCCAAATAGAGTTTGAGCTACCTCAGTACGACCCGCTCCCATCAAACCAGCTACACCAAGAACTTCGCCTTTTCTTAATTTAAAGGAAATGTCTTTAAATACACCATTTGAAGTTAGATTACGTACTTCTAATTTCGTTTCACCGATTTTACTGTTTCTTGAAGGGAAACGTTCCCCTAATTGACGCCCAACCATCATTGCGACAATTTCATCAAAATTCGTTTCTGGAATATTACGGACGCCCACATATTGACCATCACGTAAAATCGTAATACGATCACAAATTGCAAAAATCTCTTCCATCCGGTGGGAAATATAAACAAATGAAATTCCTTTTGCCTTTAGCTCATTAACTGTTTTAAATAATGTTTCAATTTCTCGATCTGTTAATGCCGCTGTTGGTTCGTCCATCACAATATATTTCGCATCACTTGCAATGGCTTTAGCGATTTCTATAATTTGCTGTTTCCCAACGGAAAGATCGCCTGTACGTGTGCGTGGGTTAATATCTAGTCCTAACTTTGAAAGTAGTTGGGAAGCTTCTTTTTCCATTTGTCGATTTTTTAAGATGCCTGTCTTTCCATATGTTAGTTCTTTACCTAGAAATAAGTTTTGTGCCACTGTTAAATCAGGTAGAATATTTAATTCTTGATGAATGACATTGATACCAAGTTTTTCTGCATCCTTTGGTGATTTAAATTGAACTGCTTGTCCATCTACTTTGATTTCACCAGTATCCTTCGTATAAATACCGCTTAATATTTTCATCATCGTAGATTTACCCGCACCATTTTCACCCATAAGAGCATGGATTTCGCCATTCGCTAATTCAAATTGCACATTTTCTAATACGACGTTTCCATTAAATGCTTTAGATATGCCTGACATTTGAATCATGCAAATTCACCTACTTTATGTTTTAGTTTCTTAGAAAATAACACCGCATTGTAAAATAACATTTGCATATGGTGTTGTTTCTCCTGTGCGTATAATTAATTTAGTTCCCTTTGTCAGCTCTTTAAACTCTTCATGAGTTACATAAGAAATCTCTGGTAGACTCTCATTTAATTTAGTCGCAACATTTTCGTTCATCGTTTGAACTTCTACTGCTGCAATGGCAGTTTCAACGACTAAATCATCTAACACAACTTCTAGAATTGTTTGAAAAGATGGTTCACCTAGCATGTACGCTAGGTCAACACATGGAACTCCATCTGGTATCGGTAAACCACAATCCGCAATGACAATGCGATCTGTATGGCCTAATTTAGCAAAACGACCTGCTAATTCTCGATTTAATATTCCATGTTTTTTCATTTCATCTCCTCCAAACGTGCAACTACTTTCTCAATTCGAGGCATACCACCTTGAGCTCCAAATTTCTCAACTGATAGAGATGCGGCAATATTTGCAAATTGAACGGCATCTTCTATGGATTTTCCAGCAATGATTGCATGTGCAAAAGCACCATTGAATGTATCTCCAGCACCTGTTGTATCCACTGCAGTTGTTTTAAACCCTGGTACTTTTACGATTTCTGTTCCATTATGATAAGCTGCTCCATCGTCACCTAGTGTCACTATTATTTTATTTGGGTAACGTGTTAACACCGTTTCATAATCCGTACCAAACATCATTTCACATTCTGTTTCATTTGGAGTTAAGTATGTCACTTTGTCAATCCATTCTTGCTTATAGTTAGCAGCTGGGGCTGGATTTAATAAAACCGGTATCGATAATTTTCCGCAAACCTCAAGAACATACTCGATTGTATCTGTAGGAATTTCTAATTGCAGCATCACTAAAGAACTCTGCTTAATTAATTCCATATTTTGATCAACCATTTCTCTGTCAACATCATAGTTTGCACCAGGGACAACAATGATACGGTTATCATTTTCATATAATAAAATATTGGCAATTCCTGTTGAGTTATTTGTTTTACTAATTCCACCAACATGAACATTTTCGTTTTTTAAGTTTAAAAACAGTTCATTTCCAAAAGCATCTTCACCAACAGCGCCTATCATTTGTACTTGACTACCAAGTCGTGCTATCGCCACTGCTTGATTTGCACCTTTTCCTCCTGGAATCGTTGTAAATAAGTTTCCAAGAACGGTTTCCCCTTGTTTTGGGAAAATATCAGTTTGGATAGCAATATCCATATTGATACTACCAATAATAGTAATCATTCGATTCGTTCCTTTCTTGTTGTTTCTCTAATTACGAGCACCGGATCAATGCAAACAGATGTCTCTGTTAACTTTTGCCCTTCGATTTGCTTAATAAGTAACTCTGCGGCACTTTGCCCTAATTGATATATATTTTGAGCGATCGTCGTTAGGCTAGGCGTTACAACGTTACCCAACTGTATTCCATCAAATCCTACTATTTGTAAATCTTCAGGAATGCGTTTATCTAATCGATGAGCAGCTTTTATAGCTCCGATTGCAGAAGCGTCACTACATGCAAAAATACCATCAATCTCAGGATTTCCCTTTAAGTAGTCATATAAGATTCTTTCAGCCTCTTCATAATCATAAGGACTTTCAATAATATGTGTTTCCACATTTTTTTCTTTTGTAGCAGCTAAAAATCCCCCAACCCTCGATTGAGCTGATGTTAATGTTTTAGGCCCTCTCACGCACAGTAGATTTTGTGCTCCACAATGTATTAAATGTTGCGTTGCAATTGTTGCGCCCTCTAGATTGTTCGTTGTCACTGTCGGAATTTCCGAATGAATGGGTCTATCCAAAGCAACAATAGGTAGGTTTACATTTTGTCTATGATTTTCTTGTTCAATTATTGAAGTTAAAATAATGCCAGCTACATATTTTTTCGTGAGTTTTTGTAAATAATGTTTTTCTTTATTTGGATTTTCATCAGAATTGCAAAGAATAACGGTATAACCGTACTCAAAAGCAGTATCTTCAACAGCTCTAGCTAATTCTGGGAAGAATGGGTTTTTAATATCTGGAATAATCAGTCCAATAATATCAGACTGTTTTGTCGAAAGAGACCGCGCCACTTCGCTCGGAACGTAATTTAGTTCCTTTATAGCTGCTTCGATTGACTCTCGTGATTTCTTTCCAACATACCCACTACTATTTAAGTATCTAGATACTGTAGCAACAGATACTTCCGCTAATTTAGCTACGTCACTAATTGTTGCCATCGTTTACTCTCTTTCATAAATAATGTAAGCATGAAAAGTGGTATCGGTTACATAATCGTCAAAAAAAACAAAATTTTATTATGTAATCGGTTCCACATTTGTGGAAAAAGTAGCCAATATGTTTTACATAATTCCTCCAGAATCTTTTATTACTTTATTATCTCTATCTAAACCAGAGGTATATGTAATTATGACTTACTGAAAAATATCATACCTTTCAAAACTTTTTATAGTATGTCACATTTTATTTTAATAAGCTATACTTTATTGCAATTTCAATCTAATTTCAATTATTTCTAGCAAAGTTACCTCTTAAAACCTAACAATTCAGCTTTTTAATATATATTTATATCCTAATTTTAACAGTTGTATGCAAAAATCATAGATATTATGTTATATCTATATAATATAATTATAGTTAAAAAGTTGCGCATTTTATTTATTATAAATTTAGATAGAAGTGAATGTTCATTCGACTTTCATTTCAAATTATTCAAACTTAATTGAATTCTTAAAATAGTATTATTTTGCTTTTCTTAGTTGTCTTTTTAGGAATGATTAATGATGCATATATCTCGTTATTAGGGGGTAATGAAACTCATAAAAATTAATTGAGGAACACCTGTCATATTAAAAAGGAGAATATATTTTAGTGCTCTAACAATGTGAGTCAATAGCTATACAAAATTATGTTTAATTTGAAGGGTCACTTTTTTAGAGTGTGTATATTCTGAATGCGTACTACCCAATTCTATTTACCTATATTTCTTTTTACTATTAAATAACTAGTCGATACTATGATAAGAACAACGAACGCAAATATCGTAATTGGTAAAGTCATGGAAATTTCCTCTGACGATAAGTGATTAATGGGATCACTTAAATTAAATATATTTCCAGAAAATTCATAGCTTCTTTTCTCAAACTCCTCAACTGCTGTGCCTTGCTGCATGCAAAAACATGCTATGCTTTTTGAGATTGAAAAATGGGTTACAAAAGGTATTATAAGAAGAAAGCTGATTAGCAATTTCATTTTCATGATTTACCCCCTTTGACATTCCACTTATTAATTAAAAAATTAAAGTTTTAACCAAACACAAAGTCACCTTAAATGGATAGTATTAAAATACCTCAAAGCTATGCAACTTTTAAGGTATTTGTGTATATTAAGTTAGTTGTTGTTCAGCATAGTGACGATATAATGTATGGGATTCCGTTAACTGTTTATGAGTGCCCATCCCCGATATTTTTCCCTTCTCTATAAAGATAATTTTGTCCGCGTCCACAATAGTAGAAAGTCGATGTGCAATAACGAAAGTTGTTCGTCCCTCCATCAATCGAGATAAGGCTTGTTGTACAACACTTTCAGATTGACTATCCAAACTAGCTGTTGCTTCATCCATTAGTAAAATTTTCGGATTTCGTAAAAATGCCCGTGCAATGGCAATTCTTTGCTTTTGTCCCCCTGATAATTTAACACCGCGCTCACCCACTTCAGTGTCGAGACCCTGTGAAAATTCGCGAATAAATTCATCTGCATATGCCATTTTTGCTACTTTCCAAAGACGTTCATCAGATATTTCTTCATTTAACCCATAACATAGATTATCTCGAATTGTTCCAGACATCATAGCACTTTCTTGTGAAACATAACCAATCTGACTTCTCCAGCAAGATAAGGATATTTCATTAATGGGGGTTTCTCCAACTTGGATCACACCCTTCGATGGAAGATAGTAACGTTCTAGTAGTGCAAATAATGTTGTTTTACCACTGCCACTCGGTCCCGCAAAAGCAATCATCTCCCCTGGTTTTGCTTCGAAGGAAATATCATTAAGAACGGGCTCACCTTCATCATAGGAATAGGAAACATTATTAACTTGAATCAATTCATTTTTAATATCCATTTCGATTCCTGTTTGCCCTTCTTCACGTGGCATATCAAGGATAGTAATAATACGCTCAGTTGCGCCTTTTGCTTTTTGAAGTTGTGTAAAGAACATAGCAAATGATGTAATAGGGAAGATAATTTGGAAAAGATATAATAGGAATGCAACTAGAGAACCCGTTGTCATAGTCCCTTCAGCAACACGGATACCACCGTAGCCAATAATCATTACGATAACGAACATAACCACCGTATACATAAAAGGTCCTATTAACGCGAAAATTTTCGCCTCTCTTAACCCAAATTTCAATAAAGAAAAAATTCCCGCTTTTCCTTTCTGCTCTTCATAGTTTTCAGCATTTGAAGATTTCATCAAACGGATTTCACTAATCGTTTGTTGAATTCCCCCAGAAAAAGTAGCCGTCTCATCCTGTAATCCTTTTGAAATTTTGGCCATTTTCGAACCTAATGGAACCATAATTGCAACTGTAATTGGAACAGCAATGAGCATGATGAGGGTCATCTTCCAATCCATGATAAACAAGATAATCACTGCTCCAATAATTGAAATCAGACCTGAAATAAACTGAGGGAAATGCTGTGAGATTAAATCTTTAACGATTCCTGTATCATTAACAACTCGACTGACTGATTCGCCACTTTGTTGCTTATCAAAATACGATACAGGTAGTCGAAGCATTTTTAACCACATTCTTTCTCGTATGTTTGCGACTACTTTTTGTCCTACATAGGCGAGTAAGTAAGTAGAAACCCCATCCATTACTGCCTGTAAGATAAACACACCGACGATCATTATAATTAAACTCGTACTGACTGTTGAAAGGGAAAATCCATCAACAAACTCTCTTGTTAACATTGGGATAGTAAGCCCAACAATCGTTGTGAATAAGCTAAGGATTAATCCAAACGTAAGTGCTGCTTTAGGGATTCCAGATGAAAAAATTAATGAAAAAAATGGTTTGAGACTCTTCTTTTGTTTGTCCATTAGTTATTGCTCCTACTCACACGTTTTTAAATTATTTAGTATAAATCAAAGAGCTCTTAATTTGAGCATTCTCTTCGATTTTTAAGTTAGATATTCGCTTCATTATTGTCATATTTTTATACGTACTTTCAATATACTTTTGTACAATCCACTAACTTAGGAACTAATCGTACTAGCTAGTTCGTTTAAATGTCAAAATGTTGACACTATTATTACAATCATGTATATTTTAAAGCGTAATCGCACCATTTATTAAAATGCCATACTAATATAGGAGGAGAACGCCTCTATGCACCAAGGAAAAGTAAAATGGTTCAATAATGAAAAAGGTTATGGTTTTATTGAATGTAACGATGGTGAAGACGTTTTCGTTCACTTCACAGGCATACAAGAAGAAGGATTTCGAACATTAGATGAGGGACAACCTGTTTCATTTGATATTGTTGAAGGTAATCGTGGTCCCCAAGCCTCAAATGTTGTTAAACTATAAGTTGTACCAGTCAGACATTTCAAGTAAGGCTGGTTTTTTTGTTTGTTTATTATTTATTAATCATAAATGCAAAAAGGAAATGAAGTATCGAAATCTCGATACTTCTTTAATTACCCCCACTATTCTTATCCATAATAATCCCACCTTTTAAGTAATTTCGATTTAGAAATAAAAATGTCCTTCATTTATACTGTTTTGTCGACTTACGTTTAGAAATTCCCTTTTATTAAGTAGCACGATTTCACATTTGTATTTTTTAGATTTATGTATGTTCTTCCTTTTAGACTCATAATTATGATATAGGCAATGGAACACACTATTTACATTTGCTTACTATACATAATAAGGAGATCTAATTTGAAATCAAAAAAGCTTTATAAAATATATCTTTTAGATTTACTATCAAGAATACCATGGATTATTTTAGGTGCTTTTACTGCAGCGATTAGTCTTAAAGTGATTCTTATTCCGTATGGATTAATTGATGGGGGTATAACAGGAGTTTCGATGATGCTCTCAGAGACCATTGGTTTGTCTTTGAGTTTTCTTTTATTCATATTAAATATCCCATTTGTTATTTTAGGCTACTTTCATCTAGGAAAACGTTTTGCCTTCTCAACTATGCTAGGGATTGTTGCTTTAACTGCTTCAACCAGTATTTTAGAAGTTTTTCCACCCTTCCTTTTCGGGGATTCAATATTACTAATTTTCATCGGGGCTGTTTTACTTGGATTGGGCATTGGAATTGTGCTACGACATGGCGGAGCACTAGATGGGACAGACGTATTGGCTATTCTTATATCTCATAAAACTTCTTATTCCGTTGGGCAATCTATTTTTATTATTAATATCTTTATATTCATGATAGCCTTCCTACTTTTCGGATGGCTGGGAGCAACCATTTCGATTATTACATACTTTATTGCTACGATTGTAGTGGATATGATAAGGACCTAAAACTGGCATCTATTGAGAAATAAACGGAGGAGTACGCTTCTATATTGAAACAACCTATTTAATATTTTTCAATTAAGTACTTTTAGACACTTGGAGTTAATAGACCGAGCTTGTTTCTCTGTTTATTTAAATGATCATTCAAGACGGCATTTTCACTTTTAACGTTTTATTATTTGGTCAATTTTTCTCTCAACTTGCCCTTTCAATATTTGCCCATTGTATTGGAAGGGAATAATTTTCCCACGATAATTAAAACTATATAAACATTCGTTTTGATTGAAACATTGATAGTTTTCATAAGTGATCCCTTGCTTATATAAGTATTTTGATACGTTATTAAATTCATGTTTTAAAGTAGCTAATTGCTCGGTGCAAAATAATAGATAAGGTCGTTTCACCTTGAAAGACTCAAATAATTTCTGATCATGTTTCACCGACTTAATCGCTAATTCTAAAATTACATACATATGGATCATTGATTTTAGTTTATTTGGTAAATCCATATAACTCACTCTCTTTCAATAGCCTATAACCTATATCTATTATAAGAACATTTGTTCCCTTTTTCAAGTAAGAATTATTAAGAGGAACAAATAAAAAGAACATGCTTTGAAATTAATCAAAACACATTCTTTAAAAGAATGACTAAGGACTACCCAAATTGTCTATTGTTTTAGGATCGTAAAAGTGTTATGTCTGAAACAAATAGGTTGTGCCTTCGATTTCTACTTTCTTCTCTCTATCTGCACCAGAAATGTTTACTTGTGCGATTTTGTTAGTACCCATTGTTTCTTTAAATGTTAACATACAGTTCGGCAATTTTACCTGCTTGTAGCTTTCTGTACCTGTTACCTCAAAATCAAACACTCTTCCCCATTCCAATGGTATTGATAAATCTTCCAATTCAAATTCAATTTCTGTTATTTGGAGGTTTCCCAGTTGATGAGGCTTAATTGTCCCTATCTCCACAAGCTCTTTATATCGAGCCTTATCATCCCCATCCCATTGAATAATAAATGGGAAGTCAATCTTTTGATTTTCTTTACCAAAATGTAGAAGCTTCCACTTTATCACTGAGCCATCAGGTCGTGTTCTGGAAAAATCCTTTGGACCATAGACCTCATAACCATCGGATGCAAGATGATGAGCGACTTCATCTATTTTATTTGTTCGGAGAGCAATACGCAGTACACTGTTTTGATAATCTTTCTTTTTATATGTTTCATGTAAAGTAAACGGTTCTCGAGCCGATACTTCAAATAAACCTAAATCAAAAATTCCGATAAACTCTATATAAGATAACCCGAAATAACATAATGAATTATATGTTCCCCACATTTCATGCCTACCACCACTTACTGTATGTAGTCCTAGTTCCTTAGTTGTTTCTACTAACCGTTCAGGTTTTTCCACGAAATGAACAAGATGATCCAGTAAATACATAACCTATACTCCCTTTATTGTTTTGCAGTTAATGCTTCAGCTTCGCTATCTATCATTTCTCTATTCCAGTCTTTGCTTACATCTACCCAACTTACAGCCCCTGAGTACAATTCTAATTCCTCGCATGTCAATTCAATAGCGGAATTTATGCTTCCACAAGCAGGGTAAACTGTTTTAAAACGCTTCAATGAAGTATCTAAAAAGACCTTTAAATTATTTGCCAATCCAAAAGGACAAACACCCCCAATAACATGTCCCGTTTGTTCAACTACTTCATCTGCTGATAACATTTTAGCTTTTATATCGAATTGAGCACGGAATTTTTTATTATCCACTTTGGCATCTCCTGCAGTTACAACCAATATCGCTTCTCCTTCTTTATCTTTAAAGGATAATGTTTTTGCAATTTTAGCAGGTATTACATTAAGAGCTTGTGCAGCCTGTTCAACTGTTGCACTGCTTTGCTCATATTCTAAAATGTCTTGCTCACGATCAAATTTTTTTAGATGCTCTTTTACACTTTGTAAAGACATAAATTACCAACCCTTTCTAGTTACTTCTATCATTATACACGGAAAATTCAGAAACTAATAAGTACGCCATTAAAAAGACTAGAATACTCCAGTCTTTTCACGGTTTTATTTACTAGCTAGAATGTCGATTAACTTAGAAGCTGTTTTTTCTTTTCCGTCAACTCTCACAACATCTCCATTATCGGATAAAATAAAATGTGGCTCATCCATTCCGTAAAGAGATTTTGAGCTATTAGCTACCATAAATCCTGCTTTAGAGGAATCCATCCGGATTTGTGCACGACTAATTAAAAAATCAATATCTTCAGTTGCCTCCAGTTTGAAGCCAATTAATGTCGTTTCAGGCGTCCAACCTTTTATTTCGCCTAATACTTTTGGAGCTTTTTTAAAATGTATAACGGGTGGCTCATCAGAAGGCATCTTGCCCTGTTCCTCCATTAAATTACCGTGACTGTCATACACTTTATCAATAACCCAGTCAGAACCCGCAGCAGCCATAATGATAAAATCCACGAACTCATTTTGAACGATTGATTTAATCTTATTACCTAAATCTTCAATACCTTCAAACATTGTTAAACGCATTTTAGATGCATTTGCTGGAAGCATGGCAAAATAACCATGTAAATAAATCACTTCAGCACCTGCTGCTAATGCCGCCTCTGCAAGAAAGCATCCCATTGTTCCTTTCGACAAATTTGTATGGCCCCTCACATTGTCCCATTTCTCTAATGTTCCCCCACTTGTAATTAAAACTTTTTTGCCATGTAATGTTTTCACTCTCATCACCTATTTTTTCGATATTTTCATTATCACCATTATATATGAAGAATTACCAATAAAGTTATAATTAGATTAAAAACTAGAGTTGAAAATAAAGCTAAAACGAATAATGATAGATTCACAAACCCTCTTCCTATTAACATTACTAAAAATAAATCTATTAAATAGCAAATTTTGATTCTATTTTTAATATTCTAAACATATAATCGATTATATGTCCGAAATTTCAAACAGTTTAAAATAAACTATTATTTTTCATCGGATTATAAAGTCGCTATTATTATAATTGGATAGTAATATCGACTGAATACTTATTCTATTAAATCATTCAACAAGAATTATTGAAAAGGAAGTGTAGTTCATGATAGGACGCAATGACCCTTGCCCATGCGGAAGTGGAAAAAAATACAAAAAATGTTGTGAAGGTAAACAGCAAGTGACAACTGAACAAGTGTTTTTAGATGAAATTGAACACGTACTTCAAACATTTTACAACGTTTACCCTGAGAAAAAAGATATTCAAGATTACATTGATATAGTAAAAGAATGGTCACCAAAGCTAGAAGCACATTTACAACGTGAGTTAATCGAAGCGGTTGCCCTTGACGACTTTTTCTTTAATAAACGTACGGATATTTGGACAAATTATCTAAAACGTACAATGAAAAAAATGATTCGTCCAAAAATGCTGGAGCTTTTAAATAGTTGGAACCAACCCACTCTTTTTATCGGAGAAGTTAGTGCCGTTGAGGAAAAATACTTTAAAGCTATTAACGCTTTAACAAACGAAGTACTTTATATTCGTCGTGAATCAAATCGTGCAATTCCTGATGGGATGCAAGTATTTGCATTCTTACTCCCAGACGGATCTGAAAAGGAAAATCATTATTTAGCAGTATCAACATTGATTTTCTTCCCAACAAATTACAAACAAGCATTTGAAAATTTTGCTAATCAGTTTAAACAATCCAATACACCTATCGAAGAATATTTACGCGAAAAACACTTGAATTTCTGGGTTGGATTAGTTGATTCAGGTTATAGTGGTGAAGAATATACTTCATTTGAAATTGAGGTTGTCGAACAATCTAAACAATTCTTAGCGGAACACGATTTAGAAGCCCCTCAATTATTAACTCTACTTGAAGATTACTTAGTTGAGAAAAAACCTAAAGCACGGAAACCTGCCGCGATTGCTGCTGGTTCAATCCGTTTTGCCCAAGAAAGAAATCTATTGAATGGTGTTACTTTCACAATTAAAGAGATTGCTGAAAGCTTTGGCGTTTCAGCTTCTTCTTTAAACAAATATTACCAAGAACTTTTAGAATATGAATCTGTTCCAGTTTAAGTTCATATAAAAAATGGCTCAAAAGTTTTCCTATAAACTTTTGAGCCATTTTTATATTTTGATAGAAGTTCTAAAAGTTGCCCTTCCAACAAAAAGAGCAATTCATTAATAATACTTATTTTTACGAAATTAAGAAACTAGACATAGAAAAATGGAATGCATATAATATGCATCCCATTTACTCTCCCTATAATAGGGATTAGAAGAAACCCTTCTATGGTAACCAACCATGTATATTATTAACACTCATTGGAATTATTATTCAAAACATTTGAACTTTCCTACTTCTAAAGTGAAGTAATGAGTACTAACAATTACAATATTTATATTATCAACAAGTAATAAATAAATCAAATAATTATTAAAAAACAGCCAATTCTACATATAACTATCGTTATAGTTAAATAGTATTTTTATCACATTTACAATACTAATTAGTTAATAAGAACTACTAACATCTATCTTTTCTCATATATTTTCAACAATTCTCGACCTAGAAACTGCAGTTTTTCCCCTATACTACATTGTTCAATACAAAATCTGTGTGCCCCTGTTTTACCACGATTTTTGCGTAAATCTCCCTTAATGGGACAGTCGTTGCAATAAGTGTCTGTTAATTCATCGATATCTTTTATTACTGTATTTTTATTCACAATACTCCCCCTTTACACGAGCATTCCCCTATTTTACTATTTGCGATTTTAGTTTGTCAAAATGGTTACACTTAATCCTGAAGTACTTATTTTTTCTAACAATAAGATATAATATGGTTAAAACGAAATAATTCATTCGAAAAAGTGGGGATCTTATTGTTAGAAGTTTATATTGATGGTGCAAGTGCTGGTAATCCTGGACCGAGTGGAATCGGTATTTTTATCAAAGGTGAAGGTCATCATATTAAAATTAGCGAATTTATTGGCGAAACAAATAATCATATTGCAGAATTCATTGCGCTAACTCGTGCTTTAGAGGAAGTGATTAAAATCGGCTCTTCCCTCATTTCAGTACGTTCAGATTCAAAAATAGTCGTAGCATCTATTGAAAAACAATATGTGAAAAACGAAGAATTTAAACCATACTTACAGAAAGCAATTCAACTTATTGAAAGTCTCGATATGTTTTTTATAAAATGGATTCCAGACAATCAAAATAAAGCGGCAGATGCATTGGCAAGAGAAGCAATATTAAAAGGAAAATAATATTCGATATAGGTTAATAAATATTATTGATATATGCTATGCAAAAGTGATTAAAGTTGTATAAGGCAAATAAAAAGGAATGTCTAAAAAAATCATTTTTTGACATTCCCATCGAGTATTAGTTTTCAATTGTTTCGGAAAGCTCAACCTTATAAAGTAGCGCGCCAATTGCACCTGTGAAACCACAATCGTTTAAGAAAATCGGATTATGTTTTTTCAAAATGGTATATTTCTCAATAACCTGCTTTAAATGTTCATTATTTGTTAAAGTTGACCCAATATATATAATATCTTTACATTTTTTTTCTTCAGCAAATTGGATGCTTAGTGTGGTAATAACCTCTCCAACTAGCCCTTGAATCGTTGCCAATAGATCACTAGTCTTGTACTTCTCATTTTCCACAATATTGACATTACCAAAATTACTCGCTGTTAAATGTCCTTCAATTGGTGGTTCCATGCCTTTAAAAATATCCTTTACAAATAAATCAATTCCTTCACGACTACCAATTGAAGCGTTTGCAGTAATTTCATCGAAGTTTGAAATTCCAGTCATGATTGTTGAAAGTCCTGTTAAAGTTCCACCACCAACACCTGTTCCTCCAACACGGACATGACTATCACCTTCCATAAAATGAATAGAAGTTCCTGTACCAATATTTGTAATAACAGAATTTTCTATATTATATCCATTATTGTTTAACAAATACTTTACACCTTTAAATGTAGCTTCAAATTCTACTAAATACTGAATTGATTTCATTGTCTTCAGAACATCCAAAAGCTGTTTTGTTCGTCCACCTGTTAAACCGATTTCTTCAATATGTGGATGCGATTCAATCCACGCTTTTACTTGAGAAAAATCGTTAGACGGAAAGACAACGAAATCCATCTCATTTTGCTCATTAATATACGCTAATTTTGTTAAAGTGCCTCCAGCATCAATACCAATAACATTCTGCATTACCGTTCTCCTTTTACCACACATTACCTTGCAGAAAGTTCAATACCCTTGAAGTAACTGCAAGGTAATGCCCGATTAGTTCACTAACAAGCAATAGGGATATAATTTAATCCCAATTGCTTGTTCGTTTCACATCTATTTCTTCTTACTAAACTTTAACTTTCTTTAGATAAACCTGCAATGTTTTTTTCATAAGAGGCTTAACATCTATCTCTTCTATCGGATACAACAAGAAAGAAATCTAAAATAGTGAAATAGTTAAAAATTAAACATATATACTTTCTTTTTTATTTAAATGTCTTTTCTTAAATTCATCCACAATATTGGATTCATATTTTTTTAATAATTGATACAGTTTACTCTCATACATTGTAATTGTAAGACTATTTATTGTAAACTCATTAACAGCTTCTTCCGTAGATAAAAGCTGTTGCAATGTCATAGATTCCATTTTTGGAAATATAGCTTGGTGTAGACGATTGATTTTAGATAATTGTTTTAACCCACTTCGAGTAATTAGAACTTTGTTATGCATATCAGAAATTATATTTTTAAGGAACAATTCGACTTCATTATTCGAGTGTATAATTGTTCGTTGCACCGTTTCGGTTACACCATCAGCTAGTTCTCGATGTTCTTCTTTTGTTTCAAAATCTAATTTTCTATTCATTGTTTTGATAGAGTGTATATTAATAGAATCCGTTAGTGTGACTTCTCCAACAATATAGGATAAATATAAATCATATACATTATCCTGTTGTCTGAATTCACTTAACACCATACCAAAGTCATTTGTTTGCTGTTTTTCAATCAGTTCTTCCCCATTTGTCTCTTTAAAAATTTTAAAAAGACTAATCGCATCAGCTAGAGCTCGATGTTGAGTTTCTGTTTCAATCTCGTATTTTTCTAACAATTTTAAGAGACTAGGTTGCTCTTTTAATTGATTTTCTATCATATATTTTTGTTGAAAATCTACAAATGGGTAAAGGAAATCTAAATCCATATGATTTCGTAGTAGGTCATCTTCTAACACTTTACGGTCAAATTCACCAAAGGCAACTAAAATTGTATCTCCCTCACACCACTTTATAAATCGTGGCATCACTTCTTTAAAAGAAGGAGCATGTAATAGTTGTTCTGTTGATATTCCAGTTAATTTTTGTATATGAGCATTTAATTTTCGAAATTTAAACGGTTGAATAAGCTGCGAAAATTCCTCAATAGTTCCATCTGGCATCCATTTAATTGCACCGATTTCAATAACGCTTTGTTTACCACGAATCAATGTAGCCTCTACATCGACAAAGATGTAAGTATATTTACGCACCATCATTCCACCTTAACTTGTTCAAACAGGTACTACCTGTTTTTTGTAATCCTAAAATTTTTAAACCTATAAATATTTTATCATTTACAATCTATTAAAATTATTGTAATGAAATAGAAAAAAAGTGACACGATTATGACACATTACTCATTATAACACTCATTTACATTAGAAAATAGAGCCATTATCCTGGACATTTCCCATCTTTTTATTAGAAGTGATTACTATTTTTAAAAAATTAGTGTATCTATTTTTCATTTTATGAAAATTAATGTACCATTATAATAGTGATGTATTTAGTGAAAGGAACATATAAAATGTCTGATAAAGAACTCCTTAAAGATGCGATGAGAGTATTAAAAGAAACAAGCCGTACGTTTTTTATTCCAATTACATTTTTACAAAAGGAATTGAAAACTACTGTTGCAACTGCTTACTTAATGATGAGAGCAATTGACGAAATTGAAGATAATGAAAGTCCGGAGATAACAAGTGAGTTAAAAAATGCCATACTACTTTCGGTAAGTGGCTTATTAAAAGAAGAACAATTTAATGAACAAAAATATTTTGAGATTATTAAACCAATACAATCTCACCTTTCAGAAGTAACGTTACGTCTTTCTGATTGGATCTCCTTGCTTCCAGATGGTGCAGATAAAATTGTAAAAGATGCTACAAGTGAAATGGCAGAAGGCATGGGGAAATGGGCAAAGAATGATTTCCAAGTTCGGACGAAAGCAGATTTAGACGAATATACTTATTATGTAGCTGGATTAGTTGGTGTCATGCTTTCTGAACTTTGGGACTGGAATGCTGGTGTTAAAACGGATCGAGAACTAGCTATCGCCTACGGTCGTGGATTGCAATTAGTAAATATTTTAAGAAATCAGGAAGAGGATTTCCGTGAGCGTGGCGTTAGTTTTGTTCCTGATGGTTGGACAAGAACTGATTTATTTAACTATGCAGAAGAAAATCTAGAAAAAGCGGACCTTTATATGAAGGATATTCATAAACGTTCGATTTTGTTATTCTGTCGACTACCCCTTGCATTAGCACATAAAACGTTAAAATCGTTAAAAGAAGGCAAAGAGAAAATGTCTCGTGAAGAAGTCGAAAAAACGGTTGAGGAAATTCAAGCTGACTGACTTAAAAGCATTTTTTATTAACTATTAACTTTGACATAAGTATTCTATAGGTCATGAAAAAAGTGAAATGCAAGCGCAATTTCACTTTTTTCATACTAATAAAAGAGAGGATGACTCTTATACCCTAATTATTACAAAAGATGTCTATACATCCCTTAATATACAGTCATTTTATAAATGGCAATTTTTCATCATAATAATTTGTTTAAGAATTGCTCCCTTTGTTCCATTGGCACCATATTACCACCGGTTGACCAAATTAAGTGTGTAGCATTTTCCATATTGAGATTATTTTGTTCAATATAGGACTTTCCTTTTTGTATTAATGCAATTGGACCATAAACCCCTGCATGAGCAGAAGGTTCCATAAAAATACCTTCAAGATTCCACATCGCCTTTAGACTATTAAATAGGAAAGAGTCTTCCACAGTATAACTACCATTTAAAATAGGTTCCATCATTTTACCTACAAACTTAGATGCCCTTCCTACTGCAAGACCATCTGCCTCGGTTTTGTTACTTAACCCAATATCAGTTACTGATATTTCATCGTGAAGACCGGTCATCATACCAAGTAGCATACATGGAGACTGTGTAGGTTCTCCAAAGAAAACATGTACATTGTCACCATAGATTTTTTTTATTCCATATGCAACTCCACCTGGACCTCCCCCTACTCCACAGGGCAAATAAACAAATAAAGGATGTCTGTCATCTACTACTATTTTCTCTTCTATTAGTTGTTTTTCTAATCTCAGAGCGGCAACAGCATACCCTGCAAAAAGATCTTTCGAATTTTCATCATCGATAAAATGACATTTTGGATCTAATTTTGCCTGTTCTCTCCCTTTCTCAACAGCTTTACTATAATCCGATGCATATTCAATTACTTCTACACCTTTCTTACGGAGAAGCTCTTTTTTCCATTCTTTCGCATCCCTAGACATATGTACTGTCACTTGAAAACCAAGTTTAGCACCTATGATTCCAATACTTAAGCCTAAATTCCCTGTAGAGCCCACCGCAATTTTATACTGATTAAAAAATTGGACCATTGTTTTTTCGTGTAGTTTGGCATAATCATCGGTCAAAAGAAGGGTATTGTTTTTCAACGCTAGCTCTTCTGCATATTTTAGTACTTCATAAACTCCACCACGCGCTTTAATGGAACCAGAAATGGGTAAAGCATGATCACATTTCATCCATACCTTGCCTAAGGACACATCATCCAATTTATCTTCTATCCATTGTTCCATTAAAGGAAGCTCTTTTAGTTCGGATTCAACAATTCCTTCTGCCGATTCAGTTTCAGGAAAAGCTTCCTTGATATAGGATGAAAATCGATTTAACCTCTTTTGTGCTTCTATTACTTCTTCAAAACTAAATTGCTCATCTTCAATTCTTTGATATTGTTTCTTTTTATCATTTATCCATAACACAGGTTTTGACATAGTGATGTCAGCTATTAATGGGTATTTTTTTATAAAATTACCTAAAATTTGCTTTTCTATAATGGGTTATTCCTCCTTAGATTTTGTCGAAATTGCTTGTTCACAAATTTGTCGAAATTTAATTTCGAAGGCAATATTATTTTTTTCTGTCCGTATTTTGGGTCCTTTTGTGCGTCCTCCTGCCCGTCTAATTTTAGCGCTTTCATAACGAAATGCTAGCAATTGATCAATATTGTCTGATGTCATTTCTCTTCCATTTTGATCAACTACGAACGCTCCTTTCGCTAAACACATGGCTGCTAGTCCGTAATCTTGTGTTATGACGATATCGTACTTATTAATGGCATTAACTAGCTTAAAATCTACCGAATCTGCACCTTTCGGAACTATAATTGTTATTGCATTTTCTCTCTCTATACGATGTGAAGTATCGCAAAACAAGATAGTTTTAATCTCATATTGAGATGATACATTCATTGCTATATCAATGACTGGGCATGCATCTGCATCGATTAACAACTGCAAAAAAACCACTCTCCTTTTAGTTAATATTTTCCATTTTTATTATTTTGAAAAAACTATTTTCATATCGATTTTTAGCTCACATAGGCTTGTTACCAAAAAAACTAATTGAATTGTTTGAAAAATCGTAATACGATACACTCATCAACCAAATAGGAGATGACATATCCATGACACAAACATTCAAATCTTCAACATCTGCTGAAAACTACGTAAATACAGTATTTGAACAACTAAAAGAAAAGAACGCACACCAACCAGAATTCTTACAAGCTACGGAAGAAATTTTATTATCATTGATTCCTGTATTCGAGCAACATCCTGAATATATCGAACAAAATATCCTTTCTCGAATTGTAGAACCAGATCGTATTATTTCATTCCGTGTTACTTGGCAAGATGATCAAAATCAAGTACAAGTAAATCGTGGTTACCGTGTACAATTTAACAATGTAGTAGGTCCTTATAAAGGCGGATTACGCTTCCATCCATCAGTTAATGAATCAATCATGAAATTCTTAGCATTTGAGCAAATTTTCAAAAATTCTTTAACTGGATTACCAATTGGCGGCGGTAAAGGTGGTTCTGATTTCGATCCTAAAGGTAAATCAAATTCAGAAATTATGCGCTTCTGCCAAGCGTTTATGACAGAATTATACCGTCATATTGGTCCTGATGTCGATGTTCCTGCTGGAGATATTGGTGTTGGAGGTAGAGAAATCGGATACTTATTCGGTCAATACAAACGTATTCGTGGTGCACACGAAGCTGGTGTATTAACTGGTAAAGGTCCTGGCTATGGTGGTTCTTTAGTTCGTAAAGAAGCAACTGGTTACGGCTTAGTTTATTTCGTTCAAGAAATGTTAAAAGATTTAAATGAAACATTTGAAAACAAAACAGTCGTTGTATCTGGTTCAGGAAATGTAGCTATTTATGCGATCGAAAAAGCTCAACAATTAGGAGCAAAAGTAGTGGCATGTTCAGATTCAAATGGCTATATTTACGATCCAAACGGCATCGATTTAGATGTTGTAAAAGAAATTAAAGAAGTTAAAGGTGAACGTATTAGTACTTATGTAAATTATCGTCCAGATGCGGTATATACTGAGGGCTTCCGTGGTATTTGGACTATCCCATGTGAAATTGCATTACCTTGTGCAACACAAAATGAAATTGACGGTAACGCTGCACGTACCCTACTTGCAAATGGTGTAAAACTTGTAGCAGAAGGTGCTAACATGCCATCAAATTTAGAAGCAATTAATATCTTCTTAGAAAATGATGTATACTTTGGACCAGCTAAAGCTGCTAATGCTGGTGGTGTAGCTACTTCTGCATTAGAAATGGCTCAAAATTCAGGTCGTAATTACTGGTCATTTGAAGAAGTAGATGCAAAATTACATCAAATTATGCGTTCTATTTACCTAAATAGTAAAGAAGCTGCTGAAAAGTATGGTACACCAGGAAATTTAGTTGCCGGTTCAAACATTGCAGGATTTGTTAAAGTTGCAAACGGATTGATTTCTGAAGGCGTATATTAAGATTTAAACAATTTAACAAAAAGTGGACATATTCCTGAATAGTCCTCTCAGACTGTAGACAAACTCGAAAAATTTTGAGTTTGCCTACAGTCTTTTTATTATTAAATTTATTTAGACATTTTGAAGTGGAGTTTGTTGATTTCTGTTTCGGTGATCGATTACCGCAGGCATGGCCCATCCCTCTCCTCGCTTTGTTCTTGGCAGGGTATAGGACGAAAGTATTTTCTCACAGGAGTCGCAGTCTACACTACAATCAACGACTTCCTAGATAATTATTGAGCCACATATTTGGGCACATCATGTTGAGCAAGCTTTCTTCGAATTTCAAAATCCCCTTCTATAAAAAATTCAATAGCAGATCTATATTTTAGAATTTTCTATCAATAGATATTCATTTCGCTTTTTCTGTGGTACAATTTATTTCGAGTATCGGAATACAGGAGGGAAAAGCATGCTAAAACGAAGCGAAGTTAAAGTAGAAGAAACATGGGATTTAACTCCTCTTTTTAAAACAGAACAGCAATTTAACGAAGCAATTGAGAACGTATTAACAAAGTCAAATGAGATTGAAAAAGACTTTAAAGGAAAAATTGTAAACGCTCAAGATACGGTTAATGTTATTAAAGCTTATCAATCCTTATATGAAGCACTTGTTCCAATCGGCACATTTGCAAGCCTAACATTAAGTGTGGATCAAACAAATGATAAAGCACAAATGATGTCTGCTAAAGTAGGACAAATTTACTCAAAAATTGGTGCGCAACTATCTTTTATCACTAGTGAGTTGCTATTACTAGACGAATCGGTGTTAACAGAAGCTAAAAAATTAGTACCAGAGTTTGAAAATTATTTCAATAAGCTCATTCGTAAAAAACCATATCAATTACATCCTGAAGCAGAAAAAGCTTTAGCTGCTTTCGGAACAACTTTTGAAGCACCGTATGAGTTATATAACACGACAAAATTAGTAGACTTAAAATTTGAAAACTTCGAAGTGAATGGTCAAAGCTATCCACTTAGTTACAATTCCTTTGAGGGGGATTGGGAATTAGAAAGTGATACTGAAATTCGTCGTACTGCTTTCGCAGCTTTTTCAAATAAATTACGAGATTACCAGCATACAACAGCTAAAACTTATGACACTCACTTAAAAATTGAGAAAACAAGTGCTGATTTACGTGGCTATGAATCTATTTTCGATGCCCTACTGTTCGATCAAGATGTAGACCATGAACATTATAATCGTCAAATTGATTTGATTACAAAAGAATTAGCTCCACATATGCGTCGTTATGCAAAGCTATTACAAAAAGAGCACGGTTTAGATAAAATGACCTTTGCTGATTTAAAAATCTCATTAGATCCAACATATGAACCAAAAATTACGATTGAAGAATCACGACAATATATGAAAAATGCATTATCTATTCTTGGTGAAGATTATCAAAGTATGCTTGATCGGTCATTTGAAGAACGTTGGATTGACTTTGCACAAAATCAGGGGAAATCTACTGGCGCATTTTGTTCTAGCCCTTACGGAAACCACCCTTATATCTTAATTTCTTGGACTAGTCGTATGAATGAAGTATTTGTACTGGCCCACGAATTAGGACATGCCGGACATTTCTATTTAACTCATAAAGAACAGAACATTTTTAATTCTAGACCCTCTTTATATTTCATTGAAGCACCTTCTACAATGAATGAAATGTTGATGGCAAACTACCTATTATCAAATTCAAATGATGCGCGCTTCAAACGTTGGGTCATTTCCACAATTATTGCACGTACTTATTATCATAACTTTGTAACACATTTATTAGAAGCAGCATACCAACGCAAAGTTTATGAAATCATCAATGAAGGAGGCAGTGTGAATGCTTCCATTCTCAACAATTTAAAACGCGAAGTATTAGAAGCTTTCTGGGGAGATACAGTTGAAATCACAGAAGGTGCTGAATTAACTTGGATGCGTCAACCGCACTATTACATGGGTTTATATCCATATACGTACTCAGCAGGCTTAACGATTGCAACACAAGTATCTCAACGTATTCTGCGTGAAGGGGAACCAGCCGTACAAGACTGGATTAGCGTCCTAAAAGCAGGTGGTACAAAATCTCCTGTAGAACTTGCTAAGATGGCAGGTGTAGATATTACGACAGATAAACCATTAAAAGATACAATTGCTTTTATAGGATCTTTAATTGATCAATTAGAAGAACTATCTGAAGAAATTGCAGTTGAAAAGAAATAGCTTTTTAATGAAGATATGTATTTAAATATTATGAAGACAAAGTTCAAAATGACTTTGTCTTCATAGGTTTTGGAGATACATTTATATCGAACTGTTTTGAAGATACTTTATCTATGAAACTGCCATTAAATCACAACTTCATCTAGATGAGATTGTTGAAATAGTTCAGAGACACCAGTTTTAATTGCTGCTTCACCTACTGCTTTAGCAACTGCTAATGCTACCCTTTCATCCATCGCCTTTGGTATTATAAACTCCTCACAAAGCTCTTCTTCAGCTACAAGTGATGCAATTGCTTCAACTGCTGCAATTTTCATATCTTCATTGATATCAGTAGCTCTAACCTCAAGTGCTCCTTTAAAGATACCTGGGAAGGCTAACACATTGTTTACCTGATTTGGATAATCCGAACGCCCTGTCCCAATAATTCGCACACCCCATTTTTTCGCATTCTCATAAGTAATTTCAGGGTTTGGATTTGCTAAAGCAAACACAATTGGGTCATTATTCATCGAAACAATATGCTCTTTTGTTAATAGGTTGGCAACCGACACACCGATAAACACATCTGCCCCTACTAAAGCATCGTCAAGGTTACCTTGTAAATTTTGATGATTTGTTAATTGAGCAATATTTTCTTTAATAGGATTCATCCCATTCGCTCTTCCCTTGTAAATAATACCTGTTGAATCACACATAACAATATTTTTATAGCCTTGATCAAGTAAGATACGTAAAATGGCAATTCCAGCCGCGCCAGCTCCGTTAATTACAATTTTTAAATGTTCGATATCTTTATTAACGATTTTTAAGGCGTTTTTCAAACCTGCACCAACAACGATCGCTGTACCATGTTGGTCATCATGAAAAACAGGGATATTACACTCTTGACGTAAGCGATCTTCGATTTCGAAGCACCGTGGCGCTGAAATATCTTCTAGATTAATCGCTCCAAATGTAGGTGCAATGCATTTTACAGTACGAACGATTTCATCCACGTCTTTTGTATCTAGACAGATTGGCACTGCATCAACATTACTAAATCGTTTTAATAGTAAGGCTTTTCCTTCCATTACCGGTAATGCTGCTTCTGGACCAATGTCTCCTAGACCTAAAACCGCAGTACCATCTGTCACCACTGCTACTAAATTTCCTTTGATTGTATAGTCATAAACACTTAAACGATTCTTTTCAATTTCTAGACAGGGTGCTGCCACTCCTGGAGAATAAGCCAAACTTAGATCATACGAATCTACCAACGGGACTTTAGAACCAATCTCTAATTTCCCTTTATATTGTCCATGCATTTCCATCGATTTTTTCATTAAATCCATTTCATTCACCCTATCTTTTTGAATTTTGAAAAACATTTATATTTTTGTATCATAGTGCGTTAATTGGGTGAAGTCAACAAATAATTGTAAAATATGTATGAATTAAGCTCGTTTAAATCATAATTTCAAATATTTTTAATTGAATTTAATACTATTTTTTACCTTCAAATTATTTTACTGAGATAATATATGAAAGCGTTTTTATTATTGGAATCCACATATCACGTTAGTTTTCCTTGTGAAGAACTACACGTATTGTTTTATTAAAGGAAATATGAAATATTTCACAAAGTCTATTGCCTACATGACAACAATATTTAAAAATTTTTTCACAATCTTTTAAAGAAAAAATGCTACACACATATTTAAATGTACATAGCACCTACAAATTTTTTATTCAGTTACTTCTAAATCAATTAGCTCTTCAAGAAATTCATATGGTACATAAGTCTTAGATTTTTCTAATAATGACGGCTCCATTTGAAAGTACCGTAGTGCTTTATTGTAAGTATAACGTTTTGTTCCCCTTGTAATGGTAAAGGAGACTTTGCCTTTTGAAACGATTGCTCCCCTTCCCGTTGATTCGACTTTGAACCCAAGCTGCTCTGCAACAAGTCTGAGAGGAATCATCTTAACACCATTTACATCGTAATAATCTTGATTTGCAATAGTTATTGCTTTCTCTCTATTAGATGGCTCTTTTTCTAAAACTACAATCTTAAATGGCGTAATTTGTGCTGGGTAGCTCTCTAACTTTAAATCATAGAAAATAAGAACATCTTTTTCTATAATGTCGGCATTTGTTAAAGGTTTTCCAAGCAAATCATGGATGAAAGTTTCATCTGATACATGAATCTTTATGTCCCTTTTACCATTTAAAAGTTGTTTATCAAATCTTTGTAGCTCTACACTACCTGAATTTTCGGTTTGAACAATTACTACTTCTGGAGTGTATCTTGGTGGGTAAATCATTATCATTGAATTTTTAGCGTCTATAAAGGCTGTAATTACTACTCCTTCTGTAAGCTCCACTTTTTTACCCACATTATTTAAAATGAGTGTATTTTCTTGAAAGTAAAAGCCAAATTCTTCTTCGCCTTCTTTTACAGTTGCAAAGTAATTTCCTTTTGTCTGCTCTGTGATTGACTGAATTTCACCAGTTACTTCAAAAAAATTAGGAGCTTGGATTTTGGCTTCCTCTATAGCTCCATTTTCAATCTCAAAAGCAGAGGCCTCCCCAGTTGGTTGGTATAAAAAACTACAAACTAAAGCTGAAGCAATAAATAGAGTTGCATATTTTTTCATTTATTTCTCTCCTCATACTTTGCTCTTTTCCAATAATTAGTCGAACTGCAGATGCAAAGGTTACAAAGAGAGGATCAAATTTTTATTGCCTAGATTAATGGCTTTTAATTTCTTCTAAACTTTCTATTTCGTCAATAATAGATGTGACAATATGAATAGAATCCCATTCGCCACCAGATATCTTTGTGATGGGGTATTTGCGTTTAAAGAGACTTTCGTGGATTTGCTGTGGTGATTGACCTTCCAAATATAGGGTTGTTACCTGCTGTTGGATGTCAGTTAGATAATCTCTCTTATCTTCCAACTTTTTTCTACCTTCTTTAATAAATCCTCCATGGCTACAATATACTTCGTCAAAATCATATGTTAATAAATGCTCAATGGATCGTATGATGGTTGGTATTTTCTCTTCCCTTAAGATCACTTTCGTTTTTGTTTGAACATAAAGGTCTCCTGAGAACAGTTGCCCCGTTTCTCTATTTAAATAAGCAAGATGATCTTTTGAATGACCTGGTGTTTCAATCGCATCCCACTTAGCATTTCGAGAATTGAAGGTATCACCAATTGCATCCGCTTTAAAAGCCTTTCGCTTGCCCCAGAAAGCTTTTCGGTAAATAGGATAGTCTGGGTTTTGCTCGCATTCCTTAACAGTAATTTTATGAATATAAATGGGTATATTCCTTTTTTGTTGAATAATTGAAGCACAGCCTGTATGGTCTTCATGAATATGAGTTATCATTACTTGATCAACATCTGCATTTAGTAGAAAAGTTTCTAACTGTTTACTAAGTGATCTAGAGCCTGTATCAATTAAGACTCCATCAACTATAAAACAAAAAACATTTAAAGAAATCTTCCCAAAAGTTACCCTTCCATTTGCATAGGTTATATTTTGATAGCTTCCAAAGTCCAACGATTTTTTTAGTAGCATATTATCGCCCCTTTGCCATTAATGAATGAGTAGTCATTCATATGAATATTACAAATGAAACGTATAACTTTGCGTTATACGTTTCATAAATGTTTATTTATTTTCCCCTGTTTCTACTTCATATTGAGTAATCCAGTCGCTATAGCTTCCTACATAAAGCTTAATATTCTCATAACCCGAATTAGCTAGAATAGCATACAAAGGAGAAGCCGTAACACCTGATCCACAGTAGACAACAATTTCATCCTCTAAATTAAATCTTGAGAGAAGTTCGTCATTGGCATGAAGTTCTAATCCCTGTTTCAACTGTTCCCAGTCAAAATTTTTAGCTGTTGGAATATGTCCAGCCACTTTGTCAAGAGGCTCTGTTTCTCCACGATATCTTGCCCCAGAACGAGCGTCTAAAAGAACAGCTTGTTTGTGGCCATCAACAATACTTTTTACATTCTCTCTACTCGAATAGATGGATTCATTCCAATCTAATGTTAGATTAGAACGATCATATATTGTCTCATCATTTGTTACGACAAAACCAGCCTGTTTCAAGGCTTCAAAGCCGCCATTCACTAAATAGACATTTTGGAAATTTGCATATTTTAACATCCACCAAGCACGTGCTGAAAATGGTGAGCCACCTTGATCATAAATATAGATGAAATCATCTTTGTTTAAGCCAGCTTGTTCAAATAATTGTTGTAAATGTTCTTTTGAAGGCATAGGATGACGGCCATCATTCTTTGTCATATCCGACAAATCTTGTTCTAAATCCCAATAAACCGCGCCCTGAATATGTCCTTTTTGAAAGGCTTGTTTTCCCCATTCAGAGTCCTGCAAATTAAAGCGCGTATCGATGAAACGACCCAACTTAACTTCGTGCGCAGAAACGAACACTTTCCCCATTTACTTTACCTCCGCTTTTTGTAAATCATTATAGATTGATTTCCACATCTCTAATCGATTTACCTCTTCAAGAAGTAATTTTTCAGTTTCAATTTGTTTTAGAGCTTGTTTTAATAAATAGTTATTTAAATTTGAAGTTTCCTGTTCAATTAGCGCTTTTGCCCAATTAGACAACTGCTCTTTTTCATTATCAACATAAATTTGAGCATCTGGCTTTGTTAATTCTTCTAAGGCATTTTTAAGATTTTCCTTTTCATTCTTCTCGAAAAATGATTTAGCATTTTTGAAATATGATTTTACCGAAGCATATTTCTGTTCATCTTCGAAAGGACCTTTAAAATCTAATAATTTTGGTTCTTCAGGCTCATAAGTAATGAAAGAAAAACTTGGATTTAGTTCTTTTAAAGTACGAACTTCATCTTTAAAGCGTTCAATAATTTTCTTTTGAATAAATTGAGCTAAACGGAAATTCGTTACACGTAATTCTTGAGCAAAGTCAAATCTTAACGCACTGATCGTCTCTTTTAATGCTTGTTCTAATGCTGCTTGAACTGGCAGTGAAGAGAATGTTGACGGATTATAGTTTTCTCTAAAGAAATCAGGGTAACGATAATATACTCGTTGCATTACATAGTAAAGCAGTTCATCTAATTCCTGACTCATATCACTATTTAACATACTTGTTGATGTACTACTATACGTATTTCTCACATGCTGGTCTAACTCAGCTAATTCTTTTAATCGCTCATCTTTACGTTTTAAATTCTCTTCTGTTTGAGTTATTAAATCCGCTAAGCGCGTTTGTGTTTTCTCAACTTCTTCATGTAATGCTTGAATGGCAATTGCCGCAAGTTCTTCATTTAAGAAGTGATGGAAGGATTCTTCAAAAGGTTCCATACCGGAACTAAAAGAATTTCCTTCTACTTTTTCACGAAGTGCAAGCAAGCTAGAAACACCAAACAATTTAGGGAAACGAATACCAAAACGCTGTAATTCAGATCTTACATAGTTCTTAACATCATCTTCTTCATCTGGTGTAGCAGCCAAATCGATTGCATTTACAATGAAGAACATTTTATCTAGTTCGAAGGCATCCTTTACACGACCTAATTGAATTAAAAATTCTCGGTCGGCTTTTGCAAATGCATGATTATAGTAAGTAATAAATAATATTGCATCTGCATTTCGAATATAATCAAAAGCAACGCCTGTGTGACGAGCATTGATTGAATCCGCCCCTGGAGTATCAACAAGTGTAACACCCATTCTTGTTAGTGGGCAATCATAGTAAAAATCAATATTATCTACAAAACATGAACGTTTTTCTTCAGCAACGAATCGTTCGAACTCATCACGATTAACACGGATTGTTTGACCTAATTGTGGTTCATATGTGTTAAAACCTTGACTAAACGCACGTATAAAGGATTTGTGGACATTTAATCGCTCGTCAGTAAGTTTTACAGCTAGTCCTTCTTCTGCTCGATTATAGGCTTCTTGTAACGAATGAATCGTAAGACCAATCGCTTCATAAGAACCTTTAATATCCTCTAGTAGTTGTTCAGCAGTTTTTAATTGAACATCCGCTGTTTCATGTGGATGTTCATTTGACACAGGACGAATTTTATTAATCGCAGCAGTTGTTGGATTTGGAGATACAGGTAAAACTTTGGAACCCATTAAAGCATTTGAGAAACTAGATTTCCCTGCACTAAATGCTCCAAATAATGCGATCGTAAAATCTTTCTGCTGTAATCGTTCTACTTTTTTCTGTAAAAATTGTGCAACTTCTTCAAATCCATCAACTTTCTTCACAGCATTTGCTGTTCGAATAGCTGCTTCAATCACTTCATCACCTTTATGATTGTAAGTTGTTGTTTGTTGGACTTGAATTGACTCTTCTTCAACTTCTACTTTGTTTTTCACTAGCATTGAAGGATCAAATGGTCGAATTTCGTTTAATGCTTTTTCATAATCAACATGCCATTGTTGGAACTGTTGCTTAGCACCTGCACGTGTATCTTTTGTAGCTGTCACAATTTCTTTTTCAGCCATTAATTTATATTTAGTAAGTCTTTCGATTGACTGAATCGCATCAACTTTTTCTTTTAATACTTTTAGCTTAGCTTGGACAGGAGTCGATAAACTTTGAGATGCGTCCTTTAATACCTCTTGTTGTTGAACTCTCCACTCTTCTGTAGCATCCATAAAGTAACGTTTAGTACTTTCCGCTACACGATTAGCAAAGTTTAACAATGCATCGCCTGTAAGAAGTGATCCTTGTTTTATTTGATTTTCAATTAATGAGAAAGGTACATCAAATTGCATAGCATCAATATTGCTAGCGCGTTCATCTGTTAAAACCCCTACTTCTCTTAAGGATTGTTTCATCAGATTTTTTAAATGCCCGATAATTTGTGATTGTAAAATCACTTTATATTGCTCATAAACATCTTCGATACGGCGTTGCTTTTCTTCTGCTGTTTTCTTTTTAGCAGAGAATAATCCCCCTACTTTAAAGTTTTCTTGCGTACTTTCGAGATAAAGACGTAATTTCTCGCGGAAATCAGCAGGGATAATTGCTGCGTTTTCTAATAACTCTTTACGTCGCTCCTTGAATGTATCGTTCCAAGCCTCACTAGAAAACAGTTCTGTTTGTAAATTTAATTTTTCGTATTGTTCTATTAAGTCCTGACGATTCTCCCATTCATCTGTACTTAGGACATTTTCATAATCCGCCAGTAGCGTTTCTTTTTCATCCTCTAAAAAAGTAAGATGCTCATTTTGAAGTTTACGTAAAGTATTTTCTGCTGTTAAAAGAAGTTGTTCTTGCCAATCGTTCATGGAATCCATAACAATTTTCTTCACTGTTTCGAAGTCATTATGTGGATGATTGAAGTCTCTAAGAGAAGTGAAGAAGATTCCTTTTGGTTCAACTCCCCATGCCGCAAAGGATTGCTGAACAGATTTTTTAAACTCATCGAATGATAGCTCATTATCTTTATGTTTATCAATTTGGTTTACGATCAGGTACAAATTCGGATTATATTTCATCAATTGCTTTGTAAATTGGAAGTTTAGTTCAGATTGCACATGATTATAGTCCATTGTATAGAAAACAACATCTGCAATATGCAGCGCTGACTCTGTAGACATTGCATGAGCATCATCCGTAGAGTCCACTCCGGGTGTATCCATTACTGTTACACCTAATGGAAGAGATGACCCACTGTGTCCTATTTCGATTTGTGAAACAAGTTCACCATTTTTACTTAATTCCTTAACTGTCTTGAAATCATAGCCTGCTTCAAATTTTACAGGTTTCTCATGATGCATATAAACAATGGCATAATCCTCTTCTGATTTATGCACTTTTACAATGTTCGCACTCGTAGGAATCGGACTTGCTGCTAAGATGTCTTCACCTGATAGAGCATTAATCATACTCGATTTACCTGCAGAAAAGTGTCCTGCAAAGCCAATCACATATTCTTTTTGTAATAACTTTCTCGCAAAAAGATGAAGTTTCTCCATTCGTTCTGTATCTTCATTATTTTGATAGATTATGTATTGTATCGCAGATTGCTGTAATAAATTTTCTAGTTTTTCATCAAAAGCACTCATTCAAATAAATACCCCTTCGACTCATTTTTGTCACAATTATATACTATTATGATTAAATAACAAAATGAGCAAAAAAGAAAGGAAGAATGGGAAAATTTTTTTAATATAAAAATTTTTTCGAGGTAAAAGAAGAATATGTGGATAAGAGGTTTGTTAATAAATTACATCTGATGAACAATGAACTGTTTATACTAAATCTTATTTACATAAATTTTATTTTCACTGAAATGAATACACGGGTTTTAAAAATGAAAAATTGCTTACGATTTAATTGTTTTTTTGAACACATAAGTGCCAATACCAGCATAAATCACAATTGTTGCTCCTACAAAAAGATAAATCATTTTACTCCTCCTAAAATGAGAATCGTTTTCATTAGTAACAATTATAATTCAAAATAAATTAACCTACAAGTATTATTAATAAGGTCTAAAGGTTTAGTTTAACACAAATTTACATGTACTAATGTCCTACATCATGATAAGATGGAAAAAAATCGAAAAAGGGGTATTTTGATGAATAATTCACAATACATACAGACCATTTTAAACGGTTCAATACATTCGTTAAAAAGTATTCTTCCAATGAAATTGAATATTCAACCCCCTACTCTTTTAACAGAACCATTTGTTCAGGAAGAAATGGGTGTTTTAATTGGTCTAGTAGGGGATATAAAAGGAAGAATTATTATTGAGAGTACATCTTCAGCCTTTAGTACAATTGGAGCCAAAATGTTCGGCATGCCTTTAGAAGGGGAAATGTTAGAGTCCTTTACAGGAGAGTTAGGAAATATGTTTGCAGGTAATTTATGTACTCATCTAGGACATGAAGATCTCAGTGCCGACATCACTCCCCCAACTGTTATGGTGGGAAACACGAAACTAGTTGGATATGATAAAGCGTTTAAACTACCTACAATTATCGAAGATGTTGGGACCCTTACAATTCTATTCACTATTGATGAAAAATAAGCATACATAACATTTCTGAGTTACCGCTAATTTTTTGAAATGTGCCTGTATGAGAATGCACATTTCTTTAAAATACGATTATTTGAGAACACGCTAATCTTACAAATTAGCGTGTTTTTTATTTAGGTAAGAACCCCAAAGCCTCGCATCTCCCCTAGAATTATTAAACAAGTACTTAAGATATATCTTCACATATAGTTCACATTTAAGGCGCTGAAATGTGATTTTTCTCACACCATCTGGAATCAAACTTTTATATGATTTGATTATAAATTCACTTAATAATTATTTCTTCTAACAGGAGGGTGAGATATGACAAATCACAAAAAAACACCAAACGATAGTTTAAAAGGAACACTATATGCAACTTTTGGTATCGGTATAGTCATTATTATCGTTTGGGCAATTTGCTTCAATTTATTTATCGATCGGTTTTAATTATTGCTAATCTAGGCTTTTAGGAGGGAATATCCATGCACGTACACAAGTATGAGAAATGGTGGCTTACCTTTGGTACAGCAACACTTATTTCATTTTTAATAATTATTGGTGTGACAGCGTTTCATGCAGGGGCTCACCCTAATAATTCAAAATGGACAATTGACTATGAAAAAGTCGATCAGATTGCTCCATTTGATAACCCAGGAGTCCATAAAGTCGAAAATAAGGACTGGGATTATGAAGTAGTTTTAGTCGCTTCTGCATTTAGTTATAATCCAATGGAAATCGAACTACCCGTTGGCTCTAAAGTTAGATTTATCGCAACAACGAAGGATGTCATTCACGGTTTTGAAGTAGCAGGAACTAATATAAATATGATGTTAGAACCCGGGTATGTTTCTGAATTAGTTACTACGGTAGACAAAATTGGTGAGTTTACAATCGTATGTAATGAATATTGTGGCATGGGTCACGCCATGATGTACTCTACGTTAAAGGTGGTGGACGCTGATGACAACAGCAGTCACTAATAAAGAAGTGAAAGAAAAGGTTCAAAGAGAAAAGTCTAATTTTAAAAAAGCAGATTTTATTAAAGTTGATCGTAAAGATGCAAAATTGGCTTTAGCTCATCTTTATGTAGCATTTACAGCACTTTTACTTGGTGGGCTAGCAGGTTTACTACAAGTGTTTGTCCGATCAGGTGCTTTCAAATTACCTTTTGGTATTGGCTACTATCAAGTATTAACAGTTCATGGTGTACTTTTAGGTCTTATACTAACAACATTTTTCATTATGGGATTCCAATTTGCTGCCGTAAGTAGAACAGCAGGAACTCTATCTAATACACAACGAAAATTAGGTTGGCTTGGTTTTTGGTTAATGACAATAGGTACTATAGCAGCGGCTACAATGGTACTTTTAAATGAAGCTTCTGTCCTTTATACATTCTATGCCCCACTCAAAGCACACTGGATCTTTTATGCTGGTCTTGCCTTAGTTGTAGTAGGTTCATGGATTGAAGGTTTGACACAAATTTTACGCTATGCTCAGTGGCGCAAGGAAAATAAAGGTGAAACATCTCCCCTATTAGCCTTTATGTCTGTTGTAAATAGTTTAATGTGGTTTGTAGCATCGTTAGGAGTTGCCATCGAGGTCTTATTCCAATTACTTCCATGGTCTTTAGGTTTTGTTGAACGAATTGATGTCTTATTATCACGTACTTTATTCTGGTATTTTGGGCATGCACTCGTTTACTTCTGGTTATTACCAGCTTACATGATTTGGTATGTAGTCATTCCAAAAGTAATCGGTGGAAAACTTTTCTCGGATGCATTAGCTAGATTATCCTTTATGTTATTCTTGTTATTTTCTATTCCTGTTGGTGTTCACCACCAATTAACAGAACCTGGTATTGATGGATTTTGGAAATTCTTACAAGTAGTCTTAACCTTCTTTGTTGTTGTTCCATCACTCATGACTGCTTTCTCTATGTTCGCTACTTTTGAAACACGTGGGCGTGAGTTAGGTGGAAAAGGTGTTATGGGTTGGTTTAAACAATTACCTTGGAAAGACAGCCGTTTCCTTGTACCTTTTATCGGTATGGTCGCTTTCATTCCTGGTGGCGCGGGCGGTATTGTCAACGCATCTTATCAAATGAACCAACTGATCCATAATACGATTTGGGTTACTGGTCATTTTCATTTAACAGTAGCTACAGCTGTTGTGTTAACTTACTTTGGTGCTTCGTTCTGGTTAATTCCTCATTTAACTGGTCGTAAGTTAACTGATAGAATAAATAGCCTAGCAAACACAGCAGGTATCCTTTGGGCAGTCGGTATGTTCATTATGTCAGGTGCGATGCACATAGCCGGTTTACTTGGAGCACCGCGCCGTTCAGAATACTCTACGTATGGTGGATCTGAGCAAGCAACTGAATGGATTACTTACCAATTTGCTCAAGCCATTGGTGGTACCATCTTATTTATCGCAATTTTACTCATTGTCGGTGTAGTCATCAATTTACTATGGTTTGCACCAAAAGGTGAGGAAGAGTTCCCAGTAGCAGAAGCTGCTTCTGGTAGCAGTAGAACACCAGCAATTTTAGAGAACTTTAAAGTGTGGGGTGTAATCTTAGTTGCCTTAATCTTAATTGCTTATACATTCCCAATTATCGATATTATCAGTAACTCCCCTGCTGGTTCGACTGGATTTAAATTTTGGTAAGCTAAGTACTTTATACCCTCTCCTTGTTCTTGAGGGAGAGGGTTTAATTAATTACAGTGAATTCTTAGAGATCATCCCATCCTACAATACAAAAAAAGCAGCTGGGCCATAAGTGAAAAACTTAAAGAAATACCCAAAACGTAATATTAAAAAATTGATACTTTGAAAATTGTTGGAACGGAGGGTCGACTCCTGCGGGAACAGCACGCCGCCTGAGACGTTCGTGTCAGGGCGTGCCCGCGGAAAGCGTACCCGGAATGGAAATCAATTTTCATTAGAACGTAAAAATAGCATTTTTCCTA
>Ga0182747_1000220_pt1 | contig 60228 bp, 49 predicted proteins | sample eDN3rd30CBELigBY_FD_128526 | JGI IMG/M metagenome (GOLD analysis project Ga0182747, IMG submission 128526) | Enriched backyard soil microbial communities from Emeryville, California, USA - eDNA 3rd pass 30_C BE-Lig BY (version 2) (version 2) | ecosystem: Environmental > Terrestrial > Soil >... | reverse complement strand
TCACGAACTCGCCGTCCTGGATCTCGATCGACACGCCGTGAATGACCGGGACGGTTCCGAAGTTCTTTCGAATGTTGCGGATCTCAACTGAGGCCACGGATCTTCCTCCAAAATCTTCTGTTCTTCGGCCCTCTGCGGGGTGCCTGCCCGAATCCCGGATAAAGCCACGCTATCGTAGGCATTCCCGTGGTACGATCAAGTGAAGCACATATCATGTTGCACGACAAATCTTGACATGCAAGCCGGAGTGCCGTTGCATCGCCAACATTACGGTTCCTGACGCTCGGCCGCGATTGAGTCGCTGTTGCGTTATCGCACGCAATGCATGCGTGCACCGTATCTAACGACGTCGGCTCCGAAGGGCTTGCGCCGCCCGGAGCGAAGGGAGAACAGCGCTCATGATCAAGAATGTTGCGGTCGTCGGCTGCGGAATCGGCCGCACCCACATCGAATCCTATGCCGCCCATCCGGACAAGTTCCGCGTCATCGTCATCTGCGATCTCAACGATGAGCGGCTCGCGAGCATCGGCGACGAGTTCGGCATCGAGCGCCGGACCAAGGATTTCGGCGAGGTTCTGCGCATGGAGGACGTGGACATCGTCGATGTCTGCACGCCTCCGGCCGTCCACCTCGAACAGATCCTGGCAGCTCTTGCCGCCAACAAGAACGTGGTCTGCGAGAAGCCGCTCGTTGGCTCCGTGGCCGATGTGGACAAGGTGATCGAGGCCGAGAAGCAATCCCGTGGCCGCGTGCTGCCGATCTTCCAGTACCGCTACGGCAACGGTATCATGAAGGCCAAGCACATCATCGACCAGGGCATTGCCGGAAAGCCCTATCTCGCCTCCGTCGAGGTGTTCTGGAAGCGGACCGCGAAGTACTACGACAATCCCTGGCGCGGGCGCTGGGAAACCGAGCTCGGCGGCGTTCTCGTCACCCACGCGATCCACCTGCACGACCTGCTCACCTTCATCATGGGTCCGGTCAAATCCGTGTTCGCCCGCGCGGCTACGCGCGTGAACAACATCGAGGTGGAGGATTGCGTCGTCGGCAGCCTGGAGCTGCAGAATGGCGCGCTGGCCTCAACGGCTGCAACCCTCGGCTCGCAGGACGAGATCAGCCGCCTGCGCTTCTGCTTCGAGAACGTGACCTTCGAGAGCTGCCAGAAGCCTTATGCGCCGGGCGACGATCCGTGGAAGATCATTCCCGCCTCGCCGGAGGTTCAGGCGCGGATCGATCAGGCTTTCGAAGGCTGGAATTTCGTGCCGACCCGCTTTGAAGGCTTGTTTGCGCCCTATCACGAAGCGCTTCTCTCAGGCGGCCCATTGCCGATCACGCTGACCGATGCGCGGCGCTCGCTCGAGCTGCTCACCGCCTTCTATCAATCCATCGAGACGCAGCGTCCGCAGACGCTCGAGGTCGGCCCCGATCACCCGCGCTATCAGAACTGGAGCCTGGCGAACAAAGGCGCCGATATCCTGCGCTACGCCGCGCGGGCCTGAACCTCATTTTGACGAAATAACCCGGGGCGCCCCGCAGCGCCCCGGGAATTTTTTTTGCCGTCGCGCCGAGCGGCGACACCGGCCTGCCATCTCAGTCGAGCCACTCTTTCCGGCCGGAAAACTCCTCCGGCACGAAGTTTCCGCCCTGGTAATTGCGAGCAAGCTCCGTCTTGAGCTCGATGGCCCCGACCTCCGCCGCATAAATCTCTGCATCGTCCTGCGGCTGATAGCCGAGACGGAAGGCCGCGGAATTGTCCCACCAGGAACGGGTGTTCCTGGAAACGCCGTAGACGATCTCGTGCACGTAATCGGCCGTCAGGCCCACCTGGACCAGGCGCACGAAGTCGGCCGGGGACAGCCAGGTGGAGAGCGCCCGCTTGTTGTCCGGCTTGGGCAGGCACGAGCCGATCCTCAGGCAGAAGCTGCGAATGCCGTGCTTGTAGGCATAGAGCGCCGCCACGTCCTCGCCGATGGCCTTCGTCAGTCCGTAGCGCGAATCGGGGCGAGGCGGACTTTCTCCCGACAGAATCCTGTCGTTCGGGTGCATGCCGGTGGCATGGTTGCTGCTGGCGAAGAGGACCCGGTCGACGCCGGCGCGTCTTGCGCCCTCATACAAGTTGATGGTGCCGATGATGTTGGACCGGAGCAACTCGGGCCAGCCGGTCTCATAGGGGATGCCGCCAAGATGAATGATGGCATCCGCGCCCTCACACATGGCCTCGACGGCAGCCGCGTCGGCAAGATCGCAGATGATGCTCTCCTCACCCTCCCCTGTCGCCTCCAGGGGGACGATGTCGGCAAGACGCAACTGGAATTGTCCCCCGAGGGAGCGACGCAGGACACCTCCGAGGAGGCCGGCGGCACCGGTAAGCAGAACGCGTTTCGGAGTCATGGCTGGTCCCGGAACTGAGATGGATTCGGAATGCTGATTTATAATATATATGATGAATTATTCCACGCGAGGCGGGGAAAGCCTCCGCGAAGCGCGATAGGGATCATCAGAATTGCAGCTGGGCAGCGCTTCTCAGGCGTCTGCCCACCGGCCGATCCGGGCGCCGGCCACCGGAGACGACGCGATGAACAGGCTGCCGGATTGCGGCGCGCCGGCCAGCACATCCGGATTGTCCGGCCGCAGGGAGGTGATCACCAGCGTCCGCAGGTCATCTCCGCAGAAGCACGGCATGGTGGGTGCCGGAACGGGAACGGGATGGGATTCCACGATCTTTCCCTCCCGCGCGATGCGGTTCAGACGGCCGGCGGACACACCGCAGCTCCAATAGAACCCCTCTTCATCGCAGGCCCCGCCATCCGGCCGACCCGTCGTCTCATCCAGAGTCGCGATGCGCACCGGATTGCCGAGCTCGCCCGAGGACGGCTCGAAATCGTAGCGGTCGATCCAGGGCCCGCGGGAATCGGAGTGGAACAGGGCGCGACCATCCGCCGACCAGGCGAGCCCGTTGGACACGAGACAGAACCGGTCCAGCACACGTGTCACCTGTCCACGCCCATCGACCCGATAGAGCGAGCCAAGTGGCTCCTTTTGCGGGCGGTCGTCCATCGAGCCGACCCAGAAGGCGCCGTCCGGCCCGACTTTGCCGTCATTGAGGCGGTTCGTGGCCGGTTCACCGGGGAGCTCGGCGAGAATGTCGAGCTTCTCGCTCTCCGGATCGAAGACGGCGATGGAGCGCTCCAGCGCCACGACGAGCCGGCCGCTTTCCCCGAGCCCGACGGAGCCCACGACCTTCGGCATGGCCCAGCTGCGATGCTCGGAGCCGTCGAGCCGGATGGAATGGATCGCCGGCGCCTTGATGTCGATGAAGAACAGGACCTTGCGCCGATCGTCCCAGACGGGACTCTCGCCGACCCCGCAGCGCACGTCCTTGAGCAGGCGAAAGTCGAGCATCAGCGGGCCTCTTCCGCCAGGGCCTGTGCCTTCAGCACGAGTTCCATGGCCTTGAAGCAATGCTCCTGCCCCATGGCTGTCTCGGTCCGATCGCGCACATCGTTCAGGAAGTTGCGGCCGTAGGGCAGCTCTTCGTTGGAGCAGTCGAGATGGCGCATGCCGGCCTTGTCGACAAGGAACAGGTGATCCTTGCCCTCACGTCCGGCGACGTCGATGTATTTGCGCATCTCGATCGTGCCTTCGGTGCCGACGATCATGACGCGTCCATCGCCCCAGATCGGCAGGCCATCCGGCGTGAACCAGTCGACGCGGATATAGCCCGTGGCGTTCTCGGACTTGAGCGTCATCTCGCCGAAATCCTGCAGTCCGGGCGCCTGCGGATTGTTGCGGTTCGCCACCAGCGCATAGGTGATCTCGGCATCCTTCGCGCCCGTATAGAACAGGAACTGCTCGCATTGGTGCGAAGCGATGTCGGTGAGAATCCCGCCATAGGCCGCGCGCTCGAAGAACCATGATGGGCGGATCGGCGCATTGAGCCGGTGCGGCCCCAGGCCAAGGGTGTTCACCACCTTGCCGATGGCGCCGGAGCGCACGAGCTCGCCGGCCTTGTCGGTCACCCGGCTGCTGAAATGCTCCGAATAGAAGATCGAGTAGATGCGCCCGGTCTCCTTCTGGACACGGCGGACTTCGGCCAACTCCTCGAGCGTGATCATGCCCGGCTTGTCGACCATGTAATCCTTGCCGTGACGCATCGCGGCAAGTCCGATCCGTGCGCGGTCCTTGGGGATGGCGGCGCTGACGACGACGGCGATGCCGTCGTCCTCCAGGATCTGGCGGGCGTCGTGGACGCGCCGCGCCTGCGGATAGCGTTCCGCAAAGGGTGCTGCGAGTTCGTCCTCCTCGGCGAAGAAGGAGACGAACTCGGCCCCGGCGCCGAGAAGGGCATCGACCTGACCGAAGATATGGTTGTGGTTGATGCCGATGACGCCGAAGCGAACTCCAGGTGCTGACATTCGCTTGTCCTTAACCTTTCAGACCGGTGGTCGCGATGCCTTCGATGAGAAGGCGCTGGAAGACCGCGAAGAACAACAGAACCGGGATCAGAGCGACCACGGACATGGCGAAGAGCGCGCTCCAGTCGGATTTGCCGGTGGAGTCCACGAAGGTGCGCAGGCCGAGCTGAACCGTGTACTGGCTGGCATCGTTCAGATAGATCAGGGGTCCGAAGAAATCGTCCCAGGTCCAGATGAACGTGAAGATCGCAGCCGTGGCGAGCGCCGGAATCGACAAGGGCAGCATGACGCTCCAGAAGATGCGCCACGGCCCCGCTCCGTCGATGATCGCCGCCTCGTCGAGCTCGCGCGGGATGCCGCGGAAGAACTGATACAGCAGGAAGATGAAGAACGCGTCGGCCGCCAGGAATTTCGGCACGACGAGCGGCAGGAACGTGTTCACCCAGTCGAGGTTCAGGAACAACACGTATTGCGGGATGAGGGTCACGTGATAGGGCAGCATCAGCGTGCCCAGCATGAGCGCGAACCAGAAGTTCTTCAGCGGGAATTTCAGGCGCGCGAAGGCGTAGGCCGCCAGCGAGCACGAGAACACGTTGCCGATCACGCTGAGCACCGCGATGACCAGCGAGTTCCAGAAGAAGGTTCCGAAGCTGACCGTCAGGCCGGACCAGCCGCGGATATAGGCATCGATGGTGAAGGTTTCCGGCCAGAGCGAGGCATTGCCGAAGATCTCGTCATCGGGCTTGAAGCTGCTCGCGAGCATCCACAGGAGCGGATAGAGCATGATCAGCGACACGCCGCAGAGGATCACGTGATACAGGAGCGAGCGGCCTCCCGAGACGTTCGGTGTGGTGGCGACTGTTGTGGTGTCAGTCATTGTAATGCACCCAGTAGCGAGAGGTCAGGAAGGAGAAGGCGGTAAAGCAGGCAATGATGATCAAGAGGATCCATGCCAGGGCCGACGCATATCCCATGCGGAAATAGGCGAAGCCTTCCTGATAGAGGTAGAGGGTGTAGAAGAGCGTCGAGTCGATCGGCCCGCCGGTGCCCTCGCTGATGATGAAGGCCGGCGTGAAGGCCTTGAAGGCATCGATCGTCTGCACGATGAAGTTGAAGAACACCACCGGCGTGAGCAGCGGAAGCGTGATCTTGATGAACTGCTGCACCTTGTTGGCGCCGTCGATGCTGGCCGCCTCGTACACGTCCGGCGGGATCTGCCGGAGGCCGGCGAGGAAGATGATCATCGGCGAACCGAACTGCCAGACGCTGAGCAGGACGAGCGTGTAGAGAGAGTAGCTCGGATCCGAGATCCAGCTCGGCCCGGCGAAGCCGAAGAAGCCGAGCACGACGTTGACGAGGCCGTCCTTGGCGAAGAGCTGGCGCCACAGCACGGCGATGGCGACGCTCGCGCCGAGAAGCGAGGGAAGATAGAACAGGGCGCGGTAGAGCGGCAGGCCGGCAATACCGCGGTTGAGCACCATGGCGAGGCCGAGCGCGAAGGCCAGCTTCAGCGGAACCGCCAGGATGACATATGTGAACGTCACCTGCATCGAATGCCAGAACTTCGCGTCGTTCGTGAAGATGCGCTGATAGTTCGCCAGGCCGATGACCTGCGGGTCCTGCAGCAGGTCGAAATTGGTGAAGGACAGATAGAGGGATGCGAGCGTCGGGCCGAGCGTCAGCCCGAGGAAGCCGATGAGCCAGGGGATGAGGAAGGAGTAAGCAACGAGCGCACGCGACAGGCCGCGCCAGCGCTTGCTCGTCTTCTCCGGCTCGATGATCGTCAAAGGAATTTGAGCGGTTGTCGTCATATTGATTGGCTCACTGCAATGTCATGATAGACGGACAGGCCGACCCGGTTCGGCTGGGTCGGCCTGGTGAGTCAAAAGGCGGAGCTTTGCGTCAGGCGCGGCTTAAGATGGCCTGGGCCTCGCTGACATATTGCTTGCCGCCATCGGCCACGGACACGCGGCCGAAGCTGACCTGCTCCGCGATGCGGCGCAGCATCGTCTGGATCTCGCCGGCGCCCTTCGGCGGAGCGGGCGGGATCGGCCCGACCTTCGGCGTGACGTGCGAGATGAAGTCGACCACGAGCTTGCCCATGGCGTCGAGATCGGCCGAGACCGCCTCGCGGATCTTCGGCGAGGCGGGAACGCCGCGCTCCACGCCGAGGAGCTTCGCGCCCTCGACATCCTTCACGGTGAAGTTCGCGAACTTCACAACCGGCTCGGCCACCTTGGTGCGAGCATAGATGCTCCACATCATCGACGGCTTCAGGTAATGGCCCGGGCTCGGGCCCGCGCCCTGCGGGTACATGGTGATGCCGAGCGGGTTCTTGTTGAGAACCTGGTAGCCGACATACTGGTTCGAATGGTTGAAGGCGCAGGCCGCGCGGCCCTGCGTGAGCAGGTTGGTCTCGATGTTGTTCTTGTCGAGCGCCTGCAGATCGGCCGGCGGGCAAGCCTTCGTTTCACGCGCCTTGGCCCACATGGCGAACCAGTCGGTCGCGTCCTTCTCGTCGAGGCCGAGCTTGCCGTCCTCGGTGAACAGCGCCTTGCCGCGCTGGCGCAGCCAGTTCTCGTAAGGCGATTCCTCTCCGCTGCCGTCTGACGTACCGTAATATTCACCGTTATGCGCCTTCGTCACCGCGGCGGCGAGTTCGAAGAACTTGTCCCAGGTCACGTCGATCGGCTCGGCCACGCCGGCCTTCTGGAACGCGGCCTTGTTGTAGATCATGGCATTCGAGTTGTTGCCGAGATTGATGCCGTAAAGCTTGCCGTCGACCTTGCAGCTGTCGAGCGACGCCTTGTCGAAATCGCTGATGTCGAGGGACTTGCCGACGAATTCGTCGAGCGGCAGCAGAGCGCCGCGGCGTGCATATTCCGCAACGTAGCGATAATCCATCTGAATCAGATCGGGAGCATTGCGGCCGGCCGCCTGAGTGGCAAGCCGCGGCCAGTAATCGCCCCAGGCCAGGGTTTCGCCGTCAATCTTCACGCCGGCATTGCGGTCCTGGTAGAGCGAGACCGCCTTCAGGGTGCGGTCGGAGCGCTCCTTGGATCCCCACCAGTACAGGCGGATGCGGGAATCCTGGGCAAAGGCCGGCACGCTGCCGAAAGCGGCAAGGCCGGCGGAGCCAAGAGCCGCCTTTAATAAAGTCCTGCGGTCGAAGTCATGTGTCATGTGGCGTGTCTCCCTCTTGTGACGCTGCCTCACCGGCAGCGCGAATTTATTGCCCTCGACGACAGCCCTCTTGTGGCGGCTGCTCAGGCCCGTCTTCCATCCTGGCCTCAGCCGTCGCGGGGCGCGTTTCTTTTGTCGCCGTCCGGCATGAAGCTAGAATTTAGAATGGTTGTATGTCAACCAGTTGTATGATGTAATTTGGCGGTCTAAGCTTCGAGACCGAAGCCTCTTCAAGAGATAAAACGCAGACGGAAAGAGCCCACACCGTGGTTCGCCTCAGGCTGAAAGCTCTAATTTGTCTGACAAATTTAACGCTCTCATAACCATCCGAGCGAAGCAGCAGGAGACCTCAGGAGAATGGACCGCTCAAGCAGGAAACGGATCGCCCTCATCGGCACCGGCCATCGCGGCACGGGCATGTGGGGCGTCAACGTCGTCAAGGACTACAGCAACTACGTCGAGATCGTCGCCCTCTGCGACAAGAATCGCCTTCGGGCCGAGCGCGCGCGGGGCTTTCTGGGAATAGATGCCCCCATCTACACCGACGCCCAGGAGATGATCGCTACCGTCAAGCCTGACCAGGTCATCGTCTGCACCCGGGATTCGAATCACGACGAGATCATCGTGCGCGCCCTCGAGGCCGGCATCGACGTCATCACCGAGAAGCCGATGACCACCACGGCCGAGAAGGTGCGGCGCATCCTGGATGCCGAAAAGCGCACCGGGCGCCGCGTCGATGTGACCTTCAACTACCGCTACGCTCCCACCGTCCGGAAGATCAAGGAACTGCTGAATTCGGGCGTGATCGGCGATGTCACCTCCATCGATTTCCACTGGTTTCTCGACAACAAGCACGGTGCCGACTATTTCCGCCGCTGGCATGCGGTGGAGGAAAATTCCGGCAGCCTTTTCGTGCACAAGAGCACGCACCATTTCGACCTGATGAACTGGTATCTGGACGACGATCCGGAACAGGTCTTCGCCTTCGCGAGCCTGCGCAAATACGGCAAGGCCGGTCCTTTCCGGGGCGAGCGCTGCAAGACCTGCGAACATGCCAGCTACTGCGACTATTACGTGGACATCAGCAAGGATCCCTGGCTCGAGGCCCTCTACGAGGATCCCTCCCGCGAGGACGGCTATGTCCGCGACGCCTGCGTGTTCCGTGAGGAGATCAACATTCCCGACACGATGTCGGCCATGATCCGCTACAAGAAGGGCGTGCAGGTCACCTATTCCGTGAACACCTACATGCCCATCGAAGGACATTTCATCGCCTTCGACGGCACCAAGGGCCGCATCCAGATGCGGCAATATGAGCGCCAGCCCTGGGAAACGCCGGAATATGACGAGATCCAGCTCGTCCGGAACTTCGGCGGCGTCGAGACCATCCAGGTTCCGCACGAGCCGGGCGGTCATTTCGGCGGCGACCCGAAGCTGCAGGACATGCTGTTCAAGCCGGGCACGCCTGATCCCCTGAAGCAGCGGGCCGGCTCGCGCGCCGGCGCCATGTCGGTTCTGTGCGGCGTCGCGGCGCTGCAGAGCGCGAAGACGGGCCAGATGGTCAGCGTCTCGAAGCTGCTCGATCCGACACAGGCCATTGCAGCCTGATGACAAAGATGGGAGGTGGCCTGGTCCACCTCCCTTTTTAGCTTCGCGCGCCGGAGCAGTCGCACCAACCACTTGAGACAATAGCCAATGATCGCGAGCGAGACTATCTCGGCCGAGGTGATTCGCGCCCAGATCGAAGCGATCCTGCGCGCCTGGGGCATGAGCGAGGAGACCCTGCGCCTCACGGCGGAGGTGATGGTCGAGACCGACCTCCGCGGCATCGACTCCCACGGCATCTCGATGCTGACGCAATATGCGCAGATGCAGAATGCCGGTCAGTTGCGGATCCGGGCCGAGCCGAGGATCGTGCGGCAGAGCGCGAGCACGGCCCTGATCGACGGCGGCGCCGGATTGGGACATCCGGCGGCGCTGATGGGCATGAATCTCGCCATCGAAAAAGCCCTGGCGCACGATGTCGGCGCCGTATCGGTGTTCAACTCGCATCATTTCGGCGCGGCGGGCTACTACGCCACGATGGCAGCGGAGCGCGGGCTGATCGGTGTCGTCTCCTCGACCACCCGCGTGATTTCGGTCGTTCCGACCAATGGCGTCGAGCGCGTTCTCGGCACCAATCCGATTGCGATAGCAGCGCCGGCAGGCCGTCACCGGCCCATTTGCCTCGACATCTCCACCAGCGTCGCCGCGGCGAACAAGGTCAAGGTTTACGCACTCAAGGACAAGGACCTTCCAGCGGGATGGGTGATCGACGGCCAGGGCCGGTCCGTCACCGGTTCAGGAGAGGCCTTCAAACTGATCTTCGAGGGCAGCGAGGGCGGGTTGACCCCCGTAGGCGGTGCCGGCACCGAAATGGGCGGGCATAAGGGATACGGATTGGGCCTGATCGCCCAGATCCTGTCGGGCACCCTCTCGGGCGGCTCCTTTTCACCGATCAGGAACCTGACGCAGACGCCGTCCGATCCGGACAATATCGGCCATTTCTTCATGGCGCTGAATCCCGAGGCCTTCAGGCCAAGGCAAGACTTCCAGTCCGATCTGGACGTGGTGATCGACACCCTGCATGCCGTAAAGCCGATCCGTGACGATGAGCCGGTTCTGGTGCCCGGCGAACCTGAATGGACCGCCCGCGATGAGCGGCTCGCCAATGGCGTTCCAATCCCGGAAACGTTGATGCTGAAACTGCGCGAGATCGCGGAGGCTACGGGCGCTCCGTTTCTGCTGAAACCGACGCGCGCAGCGTGACGGGTTGTGGCTCCCGCCCGTAGGCGGGAGCCAAGTTCAAGACACGATGTCAAAGATCGCGAACGCGCGGCTTTTTAGACGACCGCGCGATGCCGCTCGATGCAGGTGGCGAGCACCTCCTCCATCGGCTTTTTCCACCAGTTGTTCTCGGAGAAGATCTCCACCTCCGAGTAGCCGGTATATCCGACTGCCTCGACCTCTTGGCGGATGCCGCGCAGATCGATGACGCCGTCGCCCATCATGCCGCGATCGAGCAGCAGGTCGGTCGTCGGCACGAGCCAGTCGCAGACGTGATAGGCGAGCAGCCGGTCCTGGCCGGTGCGGCGGATCTGTTCCTTGAGGTTCGGATCCCACCACACATGATAGACGTCGACCGCAAGGCCGAGCATGCCCGTGCGCTCCGGATCGACCCGGTCGCAGATGTCGAGGGCCTGGCTCATGGTGTTCACGCAGGCCCGGTCCGCCGCGTACATCGGATGCAGCGGCTCGATGGCGAGCGGGAGATCGGCCTTGCGGGAATATTCGAGCAGCGTCCCGATCCCGTCCTCGACCATGGCGCGCGCCGCATCGATGTCCTTCGAGGCTTCGGAGCCCGGCCGCGAGTATTGCGGCAGGCCGCCGACCACGAGCACGAGGCAGGGTGCGCCGAGCGCAACCGCCTCGTCCACCGCGCGGCGGTTGTCGTCGGTCGCCTCCTGAAGCCTTGCCGCATCGGCCGGGAACATGCCGCCGCGGCAATAGCCGGAGAGTTCGAGCCCCGCATCCTTGACGGCCGCCACGGCGCGGTTGAGGCCCACACTCGCCACCTGGTCGCGCCAGGGCGAGATCGCCTTGATCTCGGCTCTGGCGCAGGCCTCCGCGATGGCGACGAGGTCGCCCTGCTTTCTCACCGTCGCGGTGTTGATCGACAGGGCGCGGTGATCGCGTGTGAAGTCACGCATGCTTCAAGCCTCCACCCCGTGCGTCGCGAGGACGTGGCGCATGCGCTCGACCGCGAGGTCGGGATCGCGCAGCAGGCCGGCCTTGTCCGCGAGACGGAAGAGCTCGGCGAGATGCAGGGTCGAGCGGGTGCTCTCCTGTCCGCCGATCATGGTGAAGTGGTCCTGATGGCCGTTGAGATAGGCCATGAACACCACGCCCGTCTTGTAGAACCGCGTCGGCGCCCGGAAGATGTGCCGCGACAGCGGCACCGTCGGCGCGAGCACGTCGTGGAACGCGTCGAGGTCGCCCGCGGCAAGACTCACGAGAGCCGACGAGGCTGCCGGCGCGATGGCATCGAAGATGCCGAGCAGCGCGTGCGAATAGCCTTGGTCGTCGCCTGCGATCAGCTCGGCATAGTTGAAGTCGTCGCCGGTATACATGCGCACGCGCTTGTCGAGGCGGCGGCGCATGGCGATCTCCTTGTCCTTGTCGAGCAGCGAGATCTTGACGCCGTCGACCTTCTCCGCATGGCTGTTGATGATCGACACGCAGGTATCCATCGCGGCATCGAGATCGCCCGTGCCCCAATAGCCGGCAAGCGCCGGATCGAACATGTCGCCGAGCCAGTGGATGATCACGGGCTCCTTCGACTGAGACAGGATCCGGTCATAGACCTTGACGTAGTCGTCGGCGGATTTGGCGACGCGGGCGAGAGCGCGCGAGGCCATGAGGATGATGCGCCCGCCGACGCCTTCGATGGCGGCGAACTGCTCCTCGTAGGCGCGGATCACGTCATCGATGCTGCGCGCGGCTTCCGGCGCCAGGTGATCGGTGCCGGCGCCCGAGAACACGAGGGCATCGCCCCGCGCCTTGGCGGCGCCGACCGAGCGGCGGATCAGCTCGAGCGAGGTCGGCCAGTCGAGGCCCATCCCGCGCTGCGCCGTGTCCATGGCTTCGGCGACGCCGAGGCCGAGATCCCACAAACGCTCGCGATAGGCGATGGTCTTGTCCCAGTCGATGGCCGCCTGCAGCCACGGATCCGCATCGGCGAGCGGATCGGCCACCACATGGGCAGCCGAGAACGCGATGCGGTTCATCGGCCCGCCGACCTTGTCCGGGAAGGACTTGGGCGCGGAGAGCTTATAGGTCTCCAGGCTGCGATCCGCCTGCGGCAGGCGGATCGACAGGGCGCTGACAGTTTCAGGCCGGTTCATGCTGCTTCTCCTTCGAAGCGCCGACATTCAGCGGCGGCACGTCGACCCAGCGGCGCTCGCGCCAGCTCTCGAGGGCGCATTCCACGAGCTGCACGCCCTTGGCGCCTTCGACGAGGGTGTACTTGTACGGCGCATCCTCGACGACGTGGCGGACGAACATCTCCCACTGCGTCTTGAAGCCGTTGTCGTAGACCGTGTTGTCCGGCACCGGCTGCCAGGTGTCGTAGAAGTCGATGGTCTGCTTCTGGTCCGGGTTCCAGACCGGGCGCGGCGTCGCCTGACGCGGCTGGATCACGCAATCGGTGAGGCCGGCGACGGCCGATCCATGCGTGCCGTCCACGTGGAAGGTAACGAGATCGTCACGATAGACGCGGGTGCTCCAGGACATGTTGATGTGGGCGATCACGCCGCCATCGAGCATGAAGGTGGCGTAAGCCGAATCGTCGGCGGTGGCCTGATAGGTCTTGCCCTTCTCGTCGACACGCTCGGGAATATGCGTCGAGCCGATGCAGGAGACCGAACGCACCTCGCCGAAGAGGTTGTCGAGCACGTAGCGCCAGTGGCAGACCATGTCGAGGATCATGCCGCCGCCATCTTCCGAGCGGTAGTTCCACGACGGGCGCTGCGCCGGCTGACCCCAATCGCCCTCGAACACCCAATAGCCGAACTCGCCGCGCACCGAGAGCATGCGGCCGAAGAAGCCGGAATCGCGCAGCATCTTCAGCTTCTGCAGGCCGGGCAGGAAGAGCTTGTCCTGCACGGTGCCGTTCTTCACGCCCTTCTCGCGGGCGAGACGGACGATCTTCAGCGCCTCCGGCAGGTTCGTGGAGATCGGTTTCTCGCAATAGATATGCTTGCCGGCGTTGATCGCCTGCTCGAGCAGCGTCGGACGCATCTGCGTCGTCGCCGCATCGAAGAAGATCTCGTCCTTCGGATCGGCAATGGCCTTGTCGAGATCGGTCGTCCAGCGCTCGATGCCGTATGTCTTCGCGAGCTCTTCGATCTTGTCCGCGTTGCGTCCGACGAGGATCGGATCGAGCTGAACCTTCGAGCCGTCGGAGAGCGTCACGCCCCCTTGCGCGCGGATGGCGGCGACCGAGCGGATGAGGTGCTGGTTCATTCCCATGCGGCCGGTGATGCCATGCATCACGATGCCTAATCTGCGTTGAGCCATGATGAAAACTCCTATCGATAATGGTGTGAGAGAGGAACGAGACTGCTCCAGTCAGGCTCGGCACCGCCGGCGAAACCTGGGGCAGACAATAGGGAGGCGGTCGCAAGCGAGCCGCGTTCGAAAGCAAGGCCGATGCGGCCGCCCTGCCTTCGGTAGAGATCGGGATGCGCGGCGGCGAAATGCGCCGCTTCCGCATCCGGTGCGGGGCCGAAGCCCTCGACGTAGTGGTGCCCGTTACGCTCGGCATGGGTGAGCCCGAGCGTCGCGACGAGTACCGTGTCCTGCTCGATCCCGAGCCCTGCCTGACAGGTGAGATCCTCGGCGGAGACGAAGAACCGGCCCGGCTGCCGCTCATTGAGGCCCGCCACGCGCACGCCGTTCAGGACCGACTTGTAGAACCCCTTGCAGGCTTTCGAGGAGACGCCGCGATAGCCGAGCTCGACCGCGCGCGGGAAGGCATCGTAATCGCCATCGGCCTCGTCGATGATGAACGGGATCTCGGCGGCGATATCGCCCAGAGGCGCCGCGAAGGTCCCGGCCCGGTCGAAGGGCTGTTCGATATAAAGCAGGCGCTCGCGGAAACTTTTCAGAGAGCCGCTTTGCATCGCCTTCAGAAGCGCCCGCAGACGCTCAGGATCGTATTGCTCGTTGGCATCCAGCGTCGCGCGATAATCCGGAACCTTCTCCGACAGAAGCTCATGGATCGCCTGCAGCCGCGCGATATCCGCCTCGACATCGCCGCCGATCTTGATCTTGAACATCTGCAGCCGCGCGTGAGCGATCTCCTCCGCGAGGCTGCCCTCGCCCTCGAGAGCATCCAGCATCCCGATCGTGTGCCGCAGGCGAACCTCCCCGACCGGTCGTATCCCTGCCAGGAAGGCCTGAATGCGCCCCTCGTCGAGATCAGGCGTCAGCCGCGCATCGATGCCGAAGACATTGCGCCGCAACCCGTCCTGGAAGGGAAACTTGAGTGCCTTGAGCAGGCCGTCGGCGACCGCCTTGTCGATCAGCGCCGGCCCATAGGATGCGGCGAGGCCGGGAAGGCCCTCGTCCGCGGCCCATATCTTCTGCGCCGTAAAACCGCGGGCATGGTGGCCGAAGGCCGTGTCCCACTCCTTCGCCTCGGCATAGGAGCGCGCAGCCTCCCCGACGCTCGCCTTCAGATCCGCGATGGTGTCGTGGGGCGTCTTGGCCGGGTTCTTGTCGAACCATTTCGGCATCATCATCTCGGCGGTGATGCCGGTTGCTACGCCAGCCCCCTCGACCTCGACCTCCACCCGCACGAAAGCCTGCGGCGCCTCGTCGACGGTCACGAGGCCGAAGCGGAACGGGCGCGCGAAGCGCATCGGCCGCTCAAAGGTCTGGATGTCACGGATGCGAAGTCGCGTGCCTGACATGATCGTTAGTCCAGATGACCGTGGCTATGGACCAATAGTCCGAACGGCCTGATCCAGGCCGAATTTAGCAGATTCTGGCTGGCGCGCGCGAGCTTCGACGACATGGCGTCATCCCCAAGTGCGTTTCCGATGGGTTCCGTGGGCGGCTTCGACCGCTCTATGTAACCAACCAGTTAATTAGAGGCCGAGTTGTCGGACATGTCAAGCATCGTTTGGAAAAATCAGGCGCTGACGCCGGCGATCACGAAATCGACCACGTGGTCGATGCGCTCCTTCATGGCGGGTGCGGACAGAAGCTCGCGGCCGAACGCCACCGAGAGGGTATAGACGTTGGACAGGTAGAAGTAGCAGAGCCCGGCGATGGACACGTAGAGCTGGACAGGATCGATGCCGGGGCGGATCTCGCCTGTGGCCTCGCCACGCTTGAGGATGACGCCGATGGTCTCGATGACCGGGGAGTTCATGGTGTGCACCTGCCCGGATTTCTTCAGGTGCTTCGCGCGATGCTGGTTCTCGGTGTTGAGCAGCATCATGAACTCGGGATGCTTCACGAAGTAGTTCCACGTGAAGCGCACGAGCTCTTCCAGCGCCTGCAGCGGAGACAATTCCTCCAGGTGCAATTCCCGCTCCGCCGCGCGGATATGGTCATAGGCCGCCTCGAGGGTTGCCAGGAACAGCGCCTCCTTGCTCCCGTAATAGTAATAGAGCATGCGCTTGTTGCTGCGGGCGGCCTCCGCGATCTGGTCGACCCTCGCCCCGCCATAACCGTGGCCGGCGAATTCCGCCGTTGCCGCGTCGAGAATCCGGCGCTTCGTCGCCTCGGCGTCTCGAATGAATTGTCGGCTGACGGCGGGAGTGCTCATGGAGGTCCAGTGGCTTTACGTCCGGTTGTCCGTGACCTGACAGGCAGGCCTGGTCTTGTTACCTCAACCGCCGGCAAAACGAAACGGGCGCCTCATGCCTTCCCGACGGGCAGGGCCGGCGGCGGGTCCTCGCCCAGGGACACGATCTTTCCGGGGTTGAGAATGTTGTGCGGATCGAGCGCTGCCTTGACGGTGCGCATCAGGTCCAGGGCGACCGGGTCCTTGTAGCGCGCCAGCTCGTCGCGCTTGATGAGCCCGACCCCATGCTCGGCGGCGATCGAGCCGTTCATGGCATGGACGATGTCGTGGACGATGCGGTTGAAGCGCTCCCATTGCGAAAGGAAGACCTGCTTCTCCATATCGACGGGCTGGCTCAGGTTGAAATGGATGTTGCCGTCGCCGAAATGGCCGAAGGCGCATACGCGTACGCTCGGCAGCGCCGCCTCGCAGGCCCTGCTTGCCGCGACGATGAAATCGGCGACCTCGGAGACGGGCACCGACACGTCGTGCTTGATCGATCCGCCCTCGAGGCCCTGCACGTCGGAGAGGCTTTCGCGCAAGTGCCAGAGGGCCGCGTTCTGAGCCTCGCTTACCGCAATAGTCGCATCCTCGATGGTGCCGCCTTCGAAGGCCGCCTCCAGCACCTTCTCCAGCTGTTCGCGCAGGTCGAGTTCCGGGTCAGGCGAGGAGAGTTCGATCAGGGCATAGGCGGCATGATCGCCAGCGAGCGGGCGGACTGCGCCGGGGGCATGCTTGAGCACGATCTCAAGCGCGAAGCGCGGCATGAACTCGAAGGCCGTCAGCTCGTCGCCCGCCCGCTGGCGCAGGCTCTCGAAGAGGTCGAGCGCCGCATGGGGGGAGGCGCAGCCGACGAAGGCGACCACCTGCGTCTTGGGTCGCGGAAACAGCTTCAGCACCGCAGCCGTGACAATGCCGAGCGTCCCCTCCGACCCGATGAAGAGGTTCTTCAGGTCGTAGCCCATATTGTCCTTGCGCAGCCCCTTGAGGCCGTTCCAGATCCGCCCGTCGGCCAGCACCACTTCGAGCCCGAGCACGAGATCGCGGGTATTGCCGTAGCGCAGCACGTTCACGCCGCCCGCATTGGTCGCGATGTTGCCGCCGATCCGGCAGGAGCCCTCCGAGGCGAGGGACAGGGGGAAGATGCAATCGACCGCGTTGGCGGCGTCCTGAACGCTTTTAAGAATGCAGCCGGCCTCGGCTGTGATCGTGGCGTTGAAGGCATTGACCTCGCGGATGCGGTCTAGCCGCGCGAGCGAGAGCACGATGCCCTTATGCGGCACGCCGCCTCCGACGAGGCCGGTATTGCCGCCCTGCGGCACGATGGCGATTCCTGCCTTCGCGCATTCCCCGACGACGAAGGCGACCTCCTCCGTGCTGCCCGGACGGACCACCGCCATGGCGGCGCCGCGGTAGAGTTTCCGCTCCTCGACGAGATAGCCCGCCATCTCAGCGGGATCGACGATCACATGCTTGGCTCCCAGACGGGCGGACAGCACGTCCAGGAGACCGGTATTGGACTCAACCATCGAAATCACAGGCGCCTTCATGCTGCCGGATCGCGTCCGGCCGACCAACTTGGCCGATCACATTACGCGGCGGCGGCCTGCTGTCGAGCGGTCATTTCGGCAGCGAGCAGCGCCCGCGCCGCCTCCTTGATCTCGCCGTGGATCGCCGGATCCGCCTCGGTGAGCAGCGGCAGGATCGGGCCCATATCGGCGACGCCGGAGAGCGAGACCGCCGTGTGCAGGACGCGGATGGCGTTGTGACGCTCGCGGATGGCTTCGAGCGGCAGGAAGATTTCGAGCAGGCGCTTGGCCTCCGCCTCGTCGCCGCGCTTGAGGGCGTGGAGATAGGACATCGACAGGTGCGGCGCGATGCAGACGCAGCCGGCGGTGAAGCCGGCAAGCTTGAAATGCGTGAGATGCGGGAAGGCCGGCGGCTCGCCGAAGCCGCTCACGATGCGCTCGGCACCGACCGCATCGATCAGCTCCTGCAGATAGGCATCCTGCGTCAGGTCGTTGCGCGGCACGGCATATTTGATGCCGAAGACGGCGCCCTGCTCCACCATCCGCCCGATGGCCTTGGCGGGCACGTAGCCGTCGGTCTTGATGTAGACGATCAGCGGGACGCCGGAGCGGTCGACGAAATCCTGCAGGCCGCGCACCACGCCGTCCGGGGTCTGCGGCGCGATCATCGGCAGCGCCATGGCGGCGGGATAGCGGCGGCTTTTCAGGATCGCGGCCTCGTCGACGAGCTTGCCCCAATCTGGGCCGACGGAGGGGATGAGCCACGTATCGTCGGCCACCGATTCCTCGAGGCTGTCGAGCCAGTCGGCAAAGCGCGAGACCGGCCAGTTATGCACGTTGGCATTGCCGCCATAGAGCAGCGTCGACACGCCGCCGGCTTCGAGGTGGCGGATCAGCTTCGCATTGGCCTCGCGGCTCACCTCGAAGTCGGGCGTCAGGGCGAAAGGCGGAACGGCCAGAACGGAGCGGGCGAGTTCGGAGGTTTCGATCTTTGTCAGCATGGATATGTCTCGCTGTGTTGATGGCTGTTCTGGATGGGCCGGTCGCTCATTCGCTCGGCTCAGCAATAATAGAATTCGTCACTGGCCGAGCTGGATGCCGACGGCCTTCACGACCTCGGACCATTTCTGCCGCTCGCCTTGAATGTATTCGGCGAATTGCTTCGGCGTCATCGGCGCAGGCGTCGAGGCCAGTTCGGCGGCCTTCTTCTGGACCTCGGGCTTTTCGAGAATCGCCTTCACATCCGCCGCGATGGTGTCGACGACAGCCTGAGGCGTGCCGGCGGGCGCCCACAGCCCGTTCCATGAGGTCGCGTCGAAGCCGGTCAGAGACTCGGCGATGGCCGGGATTTCCGGCGCCTGCGCGCTGCGCTCCGGGCTGGTGACGGCGAGCGCGCGCACGGTGCCGGCCTGCGCCTGCGGCCAGGCGATGGTCATGTTGTCGAAGGCGAGATCGATATGGCCGCCGATCAGGCCATTGACGATGTCCTGCGAGCTGCGGAACGGCACATGGGTCATCTTCGCGCCGGTCTTGAGCTGGAACAGCTCGGCGGCGAGATGCTGCGAGGTACCGGCGCCGGACGAGCCATAGTTCAGCTTGCCGGGATTCTGCTTCGCGTATTCGACGAATTCGGCAAAAGTCTTGACCGGCACCTTGGGTGTCACGACCAGCAGGTTGGGAAGCTTGGCGAGGCCCGTGATCGCCACGAAGTCCTTTTCCGTGTCGTGCGGCAGGTTCTTGTAGAGGAACGGGTTGATGGCATGGGTGCTCACCGTGCCGACCAGAAGCGTGTGCCCGTCCGGCGCGGCCTTGGCGACGGCGGTCGTCCCGATATTGCCGCCGGCACCCGGGCGGTTCTCGATCACGAAGGGCTTGCCGTATTTGGCCTGAAGCTGCTCGGCGACGATGCGGGCGAAGAGATCGGTGGTCCCGCCGGCGCCGAAAGGCACGACGATCGTGACCTGTTTCTGCGGCCATGCCGGTGCCTGCGCCTGGACTGCGCCGACACCGAGGAGACAGGACAGGCCGATGGCCGCGAGAACTGCCTTCATCAGAAAACCTCCCTGGATCGATTTGTCGTTGAGTGTCGGCCTCGGATCAGCCGGCGCCATTCTTGTATGGCAACATACAAATTTTGACAAGCCGGCGCAGGTAAGTCAAACTCCATCTGCGCCGGGCGTTTTTCCACCAGGAGATGTGACAGTGAAACCGATTTGCTTTGACTTCGAGGGTCTCGACAAGTAGTGAGACATACGACAAGTTGGTCAGCCAGAACGGACGCTTCGTCCGCGAGGACAGACCTCCGCTCCGCCCCACGGGGCAGGCCCGGCGGATCGCTTTCGGACCATTGGAAGCGGCGACGGGCGGATCCCAGTTTTCCAGCGCCTTGCAAGAGGCACGCAAGAGCTCGATGACCGAAAGCACCTTCCTCTCCGGCCTGTCCCTCAACACCGTCGCCCGTAAACGCAATCTGGTGAGCGATCTGGCAGAAGCGATCTCGCGCGAGATCGCCGAAGGGCGGCTGCAGGCGGGCGATCGTCTGCCGACGGAGGCTGAACTCGCAGCCGCCGCGGGCGTGAGCCGGACCGTGGTGCGCGAGGCCGTGGCTGCGCTGAAAGCCGCCAAGCTCGTTCAGACCCGCCAAGGTGCCGGCGCCTTCGTGCTGCCGCCGCCGCCGAAATCGGATTTCTTCGCCTCCCTCAGCAACGGCGAGGTCGACGACATTCTCGCGATGCTCGAATTGCGCCTCGCCGTAGAGGTGGAAGCCGCTTCGCTCGCCGCCGTGCGCCGCACGGATGAGGAATTGGCCGCGCTCGACCGCGCGCTCGAAAACATCGTCAAGGGCGAGGATTACGGCATCGCGGCGGATCTCGAGTTTCATCGCATCCTCGCAGGCGCAACCAAGAACCCGTATTTCGCGCGGTTCCTCGATTTCCTCGGCGGCTTCGCCGTCCCTCGCCGGCATATCGTGCGCCAGGTGGACGAGGATGAGGGCAAGCAGGATTATCTCGCCGTGATCGAGCGCGAGCATCGCGCGATCCGCGATGCCATCGCCATGGGCGACTCGAATCTTGCTGCAGCGATGATGCGCGCGCATCTCGCTAACAGCCGCAACCGCTACATGGAGCGGATCACGCAGAATTCTGCGAAGCCTGCGCTCAGAGCGCCCAAGCTGCGCTCCTCCGCAAAATCCTGAAATCGCCAGCGCATCGTGCGAAAGCGCGGACCCGGTTCGCCGACGCGGCCCTTCGGGTCGCGCTCAATGATGCGCCGGCTAAGAGATGAGGCATCGGATGGGATCCCAAAAGTGGGTTTTCTTGCGGGTCCGATGCTCTCACGCACCGTCCGAAGCCGCTCTGCGCACTTGACAGTCACACTCAAAACGGCGACCAATTTCTAAATTTGTATGATATATGGCTTTTGCGCTGCTATGCGCAGGGAGAGAGACGGTCATGACGAAGCGGACGCCTGAGCAGTTGAGAAGTCACCGCTGGTTCGGTGTGACCGATCTGCGGTCCTTCGGGCACCGCTCCCGCACGCTGCAGATGGGCTATGCGCGCGAAGATTTCATGGGCAAGCCCGTGATCGCCATCATCAATACCTGGAGCGACATCAATCCCTGCCATGCGCATTTCCGCGTGCGCGTCGAAGACGTGAAGCGCGGCGTGTGGCAGGCCGGTGGCTTCCCCATCGAGCTCCCGGCCCTGTCGTTGTCGGAGAACTTCGTCAAGCCGACCACCATGCTCTACCGCAACCTCCTCGCGCTCGAGGTGGAGGAGTTGCTGCGCTCGCACCCGATCGACGGTGCCGTGCTCATGGGCGGCTGCGACAAGACCACGCCCGCAACCGTGATGGGCGCGATCAGCATGAACCTGCCGATGATCTTCATGCCGGCAGGCCCCATGATCCGCGGCCACCACGGCGGCACGATCCTCGGCTCTGGATCCGACATCTGGAAGTACTGGGCCGAGAAGGAAGCCGGCACGATCACGAACCAGCAATGGAACGACATGGAGGCCGGCATCGCGCGTTCGCCCGGTACCTGCATGACCATGGGCACCGCCTCGACCATGACCTCCATCGTCGAGACCTTAGGGTTGAGCTTGCCGGGAGCAGCCTCCATCCCGGCGGTCGATGCCGCCCATCCGCGCATGGCGAGCCTCACCGGCCGGAAGATCGTCGAGATGGTGTGGGACGATCTGAAACCCAGCGACATCCTCACGCGGCGTTCCTTCGAGAATGCGCTGATGGTTCACAATGCGCTCGCCGGCTCGACCAACGCGATGATCCATCTCGTGGCGATGGCAGGCCGTGCCGGCATCGAGGTCAACCTGCAGGATTTCGACGATTTCGCGCAGAAGGTGCCGGTGATCGCCAACCTGCGTCCCTCGGGCGAATGGCTGATGGAGGATTTCCACATCGCCGGCGGCATACGCGGTCTTCTCTCCCGCCTCGAGCCCCTGCTCCATCTCGACGAGCGTACGGTGACGGGGACCTTGCGCGATGCGCTCGAAGGCGCCGCCGTCTACAACGACGACGTGATCCGTCCGCTCGACAAGCCGATCGCAGCCTCCGGCGGCACGGCGATCCTGCGCGGCAATCTCGCGCCGAACGGCTGCGTGATCAAGCCGCCGGCGGCCGAGCCGCGGTTGTTGCAGCATACGGGCCCCGCCATCGTCTTCGACACCTATGACGAGATGGCGAAGGCCGTGAACGATCTCGACCTCGACGTCACGCCCGATCACATCATGGTCTTGCGCAATGCCGGGCCCATCGGAGGCCCTGGCATGCCGGAATGGGGCATGCTGCCGATCCCGAAGAAACTCCTGCGTCAGGGCGTGCGCGACATGCTGCGCATCTCCGATGCGCGCATGAGCGGCACCAGCTACGGCGCCTGCATCCTGCATGTCTCGCCGGAGGCGCATATCGGCGGCCCGCTCGCCGCCGTGCGTAACGGAGATCTGATCACCGTCGACGTGCCGAGCCGCTCGATCCATCTGCACGTCAGCGACGAGCAGATCGCCGATCGCCTGCGCACATGGTCGCCGCCGCCGCGCGATTATCCGCGCGGCTACAACAAGCTCTTCGCGCAGCATATCCGCCAGGCCCACGAGGGCTGCGACTTCGACTTCCTCGAAGGATCCGGCGGCGTGCCGGAGCCCGAGATCCATTAGCGCATCGTGCGATGCGCCAAATGAGTAGGGAGCATCGGATGGATCCCAAAAGTGGATTCCATTTTTGGGTCCGATGCTTGAGTTCTCCCCAACTGCCGGCAGCAAGGCCACATGGCGGCGCTGCCGGCATTTTTGTGGTCCGGTCATGAGCATCCAGAAAACCGCCTTCGGCACCATCGACGGTCAACCCGTCGAAGCCTTCGAGATCGAGAACGGCGCCATCCGCGCGACGGTCATCACCTATGCCGCGGCCGTAAGCCGCCTCTTCGCCCCCGATCGCGAAGGGCGCTCAGCCGATATCGTATTGGGCTACGACGACATCGAATCCTACGTCCGTACCCGCGGCAATGCCGGCGCGATCTGCGGCCGCTATGCCAACCGCATCGCCGATGGGCGATTCACGCTCGACGGAAAGACCTATTCCCTCTCGGTCGACGAGCCGCCCAATCACATCCACGGCGGCCTTGGCGGGTTCAGCAAGCGGGTCTGGAGCGGCGAGGCCGACACGGCGAACAACGCGGTGCGGATGACGCTTCACCGGCCCGACGGCGACGAAGGCTATCCGGGCGCCGTCACTGCCTCCGTCACCTACAGGCTGACGGCGGATGCTGCTCTCGAGATCCTGATGGAGGCGACCACGGACCGGCCGACCATCATCAATCTGGTCCATCACGGCTATTGGAACCTCGCTGGCCACGACAGCGGCCACATCCGCGACCAGCTCCTTGTCATCGATGCCGAGCGCTACACGCCCGTCGGTCCGGCCAAGATCCCGACCGGCGAGTTGGCGCCTGTCGCAGGCACCGCCTTCGACTTCCGGTCATCGCGTCCCATCGGCGCCATGTTCGACGACACCGCGCAACTGCCGGAAGCAGGCTACGACCACAATTTCTGCCTCAATGGCGGGAGCACTCCACTGCACCGCGCCGCCCGCGCTCTCGATCCGGTCTCAGGCCGCGGTCTGGAAATCTGGACCAACCAGCCGGGCGTGCAGTTATACACCGCCAATCATTTCGGCAAGATCGCCGCCACCGGCAAAGGCGGTGCTTCTTACGAGAAGCATGCAGGCTTCGCCCTCGAGACGCAGAACTATCCGAACGCGCCGAACACGCCGCATTTCCCGTCCGCCGTGCTGCGTCCGGGCGAAACCTATCGCCATGCAATGCGCATTCCGTTCTTCGTTGCCTGAACCCGCTCAGATGCCGGAGGCGAGGTAGCCTCCGTCGACGTTGAGGACGCTTCCCGTCACGAACCCTGATGCAGGCGAGGCGAGATAGATCGCGGCGCCGACGAGCTCGTCGAGCTGGCCGAAGCGGCCCATGGGCGTGCGAAGAAGCGCGTTCTCCTTGCGCTTCGGGCTCATCTTCGACTGGTTCAGATCGGTCATGAAGAAGCCTGGCGAGATGGCGTTGACGCGCACGTTGCGATCCGCCCATTCCGCCGCGAGCGACTTGGTCAGCCCGACGACGCCATGCTTGCTGGCCGCGTAGACCGAGGCGAGCGGCCAGCCGCGATGGGCGGCGAGCGAGGCGATGGTGATGATCGATCCCGATCCGCGCTCCAGCATAGGGCGGCCGAAGCCGGTGCACGTGAAGAACACGCTGCGCAGGTTCGTATGCATGACCTCGTCATATTCCGCCGGCGTGAACGCCTCGGCGGGTTTAAGAATCGTGATGCCCTGGCACACCACGACAATGTCCGGAGGCCCCAGATCGGTGAGGACCGCTTCGACAAGCCGGTCGATCTCCTCAGGCTGCGAGGCATCGACCACGTAGCCTCTCGCCTCGGAATCGACAGCCTGCAGGCGCCGCGCCGCCTCTTCGACTTTCGAGGGCGTTCTGGCGGCGATCGTCACCCGCGCGCCGCTGGCCTGAAAGCCGTGGGCAATGGCATTGCCGATCCCGCTCGACCCGCCGACGATCAGGGCGGTCCTGCCGTGTAGGGAGAGCTGCGATCCTGCAGCAGAAGGTGCGCTTTGCGTCTCAACCAAGCTTCTCTCCCTTGAGACCATCGGCTTGCATGGAAGGCTCGAGATCGTCGGGCGCCGACACGCTCACCTCGCGAGCCCAGCCCTCAGTCCGGCGCTGGTGATTGAGCAGGTAGAGAACCGATCCGATCACCACGAGCGCGCCGGCCAGCACATGCAGCTTCGGCTCGTCGCCGAAGACGAAAAGCCCAACCGGGATGGCCCAGACCAGCTTGGTATACTGCATCGGAGCGACGCTGGAGGCCGGCGCCCTGCGCAGCGCCTCGATCATGAGGAACTGCGACGACACCATCACGAGACCCGAGATGATGACGAGGCCGACATCGCTCCAGGCGGGCGCGTGGCTCATGAACACGCCCGGCAGGCTCGCCGCGAGCTGTCCTGCCATCACGGCCGCGACCATGATCGCGCGGTTTTCCTGCGAGCCGATGGAGCGCATGATCAGGACGACGCCCGCGCCGACGAAGACGTTCATGAAAGCAGCGAGATGTCCGAGGGACAACGCGCCCTGGCCCGGCTGCACCATGATCAGGATGCCCGCAAAGCCGACCAGGATGGCGATCCAGCGGGCGAGCCCGGTGCGTTCGCCCAGGAGCCAGGCGGCCGCCATCGTGACGACGAGGGGCGAGCCGAAGGTGATCGCATAGACGTCCGCAAGCGGCAGAAGCGAGAAGGCATAGAAGCCGGACACGGTCCCGATGCCGGCCAGGAAACCCCGGCTGATCAGCAGCTTCGGATTCCGGACCTTGGAGAGCCGGTAGGCCTTGTCCCGCCAGATCACGAAGCCCACCACGATGCAGGCGACGCTCGCCTGCATGGCGATGATCTGGAAGATGGGATAGCGGGTGGAGAGCAGCTTCACGAGGGTGTCGCTGGCCGCAAACAAAGCGTTTGCGCCAATCGCGAAGAGGACACCTGTCAGCTGGAGCACGGGCGGATCCCACCTGGACGCGAGACCGCGTGCGGCGACCCCGTCTTATTTGCCTGTCATCATACAGGGTTTTCGCATTATCAAAATTCCCGAAACGCATGGCTGGGAAGCGTCAGGAGTGTGCTTGTCGCCGCGGCGGCACGACCGGGCCGATGTTTCAATTGTCCTGATCGGCCTTTCGGTAGAACGACCAGACGAATGTGCTCATCAGCAGGATCATCACGAGTGTGGAGAGAATGGCACTCGCCAGATAGGTATCGCCGCAGCCCTCCAGCCGCGCCATTTCCACGACCTGATGCGGAAAAAGGTTTTCCTGGAGCGATATGGCGGCAAGCGCTCCTACCCCGAGGCCGGCCGGAAGGGAGAACCAGCGCCCGAAAGCGGGATCGACGATGGTGATGGCGGCAACCCCCAGCCCGATGAGGACGGGGAAGGACAGTAATTCTTGCAGCAGATGGCGCCACAACCCGGCATGCATGAGCCGGTCATGGCCCTCGCCCAGGACCTTATCACACACTTCGGCCATCGCCGGAGAGGTCGTCAGGCCCATGGCGATAGCGGCAAGAAGGGAGAGTGTGAGAAAAGCGAAAAGGCGGCCCATGGGCCGCCTTCTTAACATCATCCGGAGATCAATGTAACTTTATTCTATATCGCTTCGCACTAGGCCGCGATCGAGGTTTGCGGGCCCGCGGAGCGGACGTCCGAATCCACGTGGCTCTCGAAGCGCTTGAAGTTCTCGTTGAACATGTCGATCAGGCGCTTGGCCGTCTCGGCGAACTCCGCCTTGTTCTGCCAGGTCTTGACCGGATAGAGGATATGCGGCTCGACGCCGGGCACCGAGGTCGGCACCGCGAAGCCGAAATAGGGGTCGCGGCGGAAATCGGCGCGGGAGAGCGAGCCGTCCAAAGCCGCGGTCAGCAGGCGACGGGTGACGCGGATCGGCATACGCCGGCCGACACCGTACTTGCCGCCGGTCCAGCCGGTGTTGACGAGCCAGCAATCCACATGGTGCTTGGCGATGAGATCGCGCAGCAGGTTGCCGTATTCGGACGGGTGACGCGGCATGAACGGCGCGCCGAAGCAGGTGGAGAACGTCGCCTCCGGATCCTTCACGCCCTTCTCCGTGCCGGCCACCTTCGCGGTGTAGCCGGAGAGGAAGTGGTACATGGCTTCCGCCGGCGTCAGCTTGGCGATGGGAGGCAGCACGCCGAAGGCATCGCAGGTGAGCATCACGATGTTCTTCGGGATGCCCGCGCGGCCGGTGGGGCTCGCGTTGGGAATGAAGTCGAGCGGGTAGGCGCAGCGCGTGTTCTCGGTCTTCGAGGCATCGTCGAAATCGGGAATGCGCGTGATCGGATCGATGGTCACGTTCTCCAGCACCGTGCCGAAGCGCTCGGTGGTGGCGTAGATCTCGGGCTCGGCCTCGCGGGACAGGCGGATGGTCTTGGCGTAGCAGCCGCCCTCGAAATTGAACACGCCGTTCGGGGTCCAGCCATGCTCGTCGTCGCCGAGCAGGACGCGGTCCGGATCGTTGGAGAGCGTGGTCTTACCGGTGCCGGAGAGGCCGAAGAACACAGCCACATCGCCCCTGTCGCCCACATTGGCGGAGCAATGCATGGGCATGATCTTCTGGGCGGGCAGAACGTAGTTGAGATAGGTGAAGACCGACTTCTTCATCTCGCCCGCATAGGACGTGCCGCCGATGAGCACGATCTTGCGCTTGAAGTCGCAGGCGATGACCGTTTCCGTGCGGCAGCCGTGACGGGCCGGATCGGCCTTGAAGGACGGCAGGTCGATGATGGTCAGTCCCGGTACGTAATCGGCGAGCTCGCCGCGATCGGGGCGGATCAGCAGGTTGCGGATGAAGAGGGAGTGCCAGGCGTATTCCGTGAAGACGCGGGCCTTGACCCGGTAGGCCGGATCGGCGCCGCCGTAGAGATCCTGCGCGAACAGCTCCTTGCCCTCGGCATGGGCGAGGAAGTCGGCCAGCAGGGTGTCGAAATGGCCGGGGGTGATGGCGCCGTTATTGTCCCACCAAACGGTGTTTTCCGTGGTCTCGTCGCGCACCACGAACTTGTCCTTTGGCGAGCGGCCCGTATGCACGCCGGTGTCGGCCAGAAGCGCACCGCCCTGCACCAGCCTGGTCTCGCCCCGGGTCAGGGACTGCTCGTAGAGCGCGGGCGCCTCGAGATTCCAATAGACCCGTTTGAGGTTGCGGAGGCCGGAGCCCTCAGCGCCCTGTGCGCTGTTGAACACGCCGATATTTTCCACGGAAGACTTCTCCTGATTGCCGGTCACCGCGCGGCCGGATGGGCCGCTGTCCGATGGGTAGGGCCAAACAATTCGGGCAAAACTTTGCCGTCACGCTTGAACATGGAACCTTCTTTAGGTCAGCTGCCGATCCGGTCAACTCTGGCCGTTTCATCGCATTCTATTTTCCCGGATGCCAGACCTTCAATCGGCTCATTCGCCTGGATTTCCGGGATTTTTCGAGTTCTTTCGTATGATGGTTACCTGCCGCAAGGGAAAACACACGCGGGCATCGGAGCCGTGTTCTTGCGGCCGCGACCGATGGTTCGGCCTCGGTTGAATTGCCGTCTCTAAGGCACCACGTCAGGGCCACCCCCTGGTCCATCTCCTGGGCGAAACCATATTTGTGCCACGAGAAAGGCGCAGTTGGGGACATTTTTGGGCCCTCTGCGTTGTCAGACGGGACGAAACAGCCGACATTCGCCCGTGCTTAAGCTAAGGAAGAGTTCATGCCAACGATCGCCCTCGTCGATGACGATCGCAATATCCTGACCTCTGTGTCCATCGCCCTCGAGGCGGAGGGCTACCGCATTCAGACTTATACGGACGGAGCCTCGGCCCTGGACGGGCTCAAGCATGCCCCGCCGGATCTCGCCATCTTCGACATCAAGATGCCGCGCATGGACGGCATGGAGCTGCTGCGCCGCCTGCGCCAGAAATCGGACCTGCCGGTGATCTTCCTGACCTCGAAGGACGAGGAGATCGACGAATTGTTCGGCCTCAAGATGGGCGCCGACGACTTCATCCGGAAGCCGTTCTCCCAGCGTCTGCTGGTCGAGCGCGTGAAGGCCGTTCTGCGCCGTTTCGCGCCCAAGGACCAGACCGCGCCCAAGGAGGCCGACCCGAAGGCGCTCGAGCGCGGGCAGCTCAAGATGGACCCGGAGCGCCATGCCTGCACCTGGAAGGGCGAGCCTGTCACCCTGACCGTGACGGAATTCCTGATCCTGCAGGCGCTCGCCACGCGCCCGGGGGTGGTGAAAAGCCGCAACGCCCTGATGGATGCGGCCTATGACGACCAGGTCTATGTGGACGACAGGACCATCGACAGCCACATCAAGCGCCTGCGCAAGAAGTTCAAGTCGGTTGACCAGACTTTCGAAATGATCGAGACCCTCTACGGCGTGGGCTACCGCTTCAAGGAAGCCTGACGCTTTTGAAGGCGCAAGCGAACTGGCGGGGCCAACGAGCGGCATGAAGGCTGAGCCCATCCACGCCGAGGCGACATTCGACGATCCGCCGGCTCCCCGGAGCGCTCTGGAGCGGCTGAAGCAATTCGGCCGCATGATCATCCAGAGCGGCTCGTCGAGCCTGACCCGCCGCATCGTCGTCCTCAATCTCGCCGGCCTCGTCGCGCTGCTCGTCGGCTTCCTCTATCTCAATCAATTCCGCGAAGGACTGATCGAAGCCCGCGTGCAGAGCCTGCTCACGCAGGGCGAGATCATCGCCGGCGCCATCGCCGGCTCGGCCACGGTGGAAACCAACACCATCACCATCGATCCGGACCAGCTGCTGCAGATGCAGGCCGGCGAAACGGAGCGGTTCACCGACGAATCCTTCTCGGCTCTCGAGTTCTCGATCAATCCCGAGCGTGTCGCGCCCCTGCTGCGCCGCCTCGTGACGCCCACCAAGACCCGCGCCCGCATCTTCGACCGGGACGGTCTGCTGCTGCTCGATTCCAGGTCGTTCTATTCCCGCGGCGACATCCTGCGCATGGAGCTGCCGCCGGTCGCGAATGTCGAGGACACGACCAGCGTGATGGAGCGCACCTGGAACAGCATCCGCAAGATGTTCCGGCGCACCAAGCGTCCTGTGCTCGAGGAGGCCGGCCCCGCCAACGGCAAATCCTTAGCCGAAGTGCAGCAGGCCTTCGCGGGCCAGCAATCGAGCGTGGTGCGCGTCAACAACCGGGGCGAGACCATCGTCTCGGTGGCCGTGCCGATCCAGCGCTTCCGCGCGGTCCAGGGCGCGCTCCTGCTCTCCACCCAGGAAGGCGACATCGACGCCATCATCGCCTCCGAGCGCTTCGCCCTGCTGCAGGTCTTCCTGGTGGCAGCCGTGGTGATGATCGTGCTGTCGCTCTTTCTCGCCGGCGCCATCGCCGGCCCGGTCCGCCGCCTCGCGGAGGCCGCCGAGCGGGTGCGCTGGGGGACGAAATCCCGCCAGGAGATCCCCGACTTCACCGGCCGCGCGGACGAGATCGGCCACCTGTCGGGCGCTCTGCGCGACATGACGAAGGCGCTCTACAACCGCATCGACGCGATCGAGAGCTTCGCCGCGGACGTGGCGCACGAACTGAAGAATCCGCTGACGTCCCTGCGCAGCGCTGTCGAGACCCTGCCGCTCGCCCGCAGCGACGACTCGCGCCAGCGGCTTCTGTCGATCATCCAGCACGACGTGAAGCGCCTCGATCGCCTGATCAGCGACATCTCCGACGCCTCGCGCCTCGATGCGGAGCTAGCCCGCTCCGATTCGGAGCCGGTGGACATGGTGCGCCTTCTCGAGGCGGTGGTCTCGGTCGCCAATCAGCGCCGCCAGGAGCACGACCCGCTCATCACCCTGAGCATCGACCGCCAGGCGCATGGCCGGGATGCCTTCCTGGTCCTCGGCCATGACAGCCGCCTCGGCCAGGTGTTCAACAACCTGATCGACAACGCGCGCTCGTTCTCGCCGCCCGACGAGACGGTGCGGGTCTCGATCCGCCGCCGCAGGAACGAGGTCGAGATCCTGGTGGAGGACAGCGGGCCGGGCATCGAGCCGGATGCCCTCGACCGGATCTTCGAGCGCTTCTACACCGACCGGCCCGAGCAGGGCTTCGGCCAGAATTCCGGCCTCGGCCTGTCGATCTCGCGCCAGATCATCGAGGCCCATCGCGGCACGATCCGCGCCGAGAACCGTCTCGGCTCCCCCGACGAGACCGGCGAGCCCCGGCGGCTCGGCGCCCGCTTCATCATCCGCCTGCCCATCGAAGGGGCGAAGGCCAAGAAGGATCAGGACAGGAAGGATAAGGGCAAGGCCAGGCGCGAGCCGGGGAAGAGGGAGCCTTGACGGGGGCGGAGACCATTCACGCCGGCTGCGTGCTCGTCGGCGAGGCGGGCCTCCTGATCCGCGGCCCGTCGGGCTCGGGCAAGTCGACTCTCGCCCGCGACGTGATCTCCCGGGCCAACGAGACCGGCCGCTTCGGGCGTCTCGTCAGCGACGACCGGACGCGCCTCGAACAGCACAATGGCCGTCTCCTCGCGCGCCCTGTGGAGCCCCTCGGCGGCTGCATCGAGATCCATGGCCTCGGCATCGTCCGGCAGCCCTTCGAAACCGCGGCCATCGTGCGGCTGGTGATCGATCTGTGCGACGACCCCGATCGCTATCCCGAGGAGGGCGAGAAGCAAATTGTCCTATGCGGCGTCATGATCCCTCGCCTTCGTCTTCAGGCCGGGGCAATCTCGGCGGACATCGCCCTGGGCTGCCTGAGTGGTGTTTGCGACACGGTCGTGACACTGTGATGAACTTTTCCGCTCAATGCTCTTGCGCTTGGCTTCGCGGTGCACAAAATAGCGGCTCCGCTCTTGGAGCCTTCGGACCTGTAACATTATGATTGGAATGGTGCTCGTCACTCACGGGCAGCTCGCGACGGAATTCAAGGCGGCGCTGGAGCATGTCGTGGGACCTCAAGAGCAGCTTGAAACGATCACGATCGGCCCCGACGACGACATGGAGACACGGCGCAAGGACATCATGGCCGCTGTGTGCCGGGTCAATTCGGGTGAGGGGGTTGTCGTCCTCACGGACATGTTCGGCGGCACGCCTTCGAACCTGGCTCTTTCCTGCATGAATGGCGGCTCCGTCGAGGTGGTCGCGGGCATCAACCTTCCCATGCTGATCAAGCTCGCCAGCGTGCGCGACGAGGAGCCCCTGGCCGATGCGGTGTCCCATGCCCAGGAGGCGGGACGCAAATACATCAACATCGCTTCGCGCGTTCTGTCGGGAAAATGACCGCGATGGACCGCCCCCTCGATCAGGACTGCCCGCCTGTTGCCGTGCCCGACGGCGCCCTGGTCAGGGAGCTGCCGATCGTCAATCGGCGCGGCCTCCATGCCCGTGCATCCGCCAAGTTCGTCCAGACCGTCGAGCGCTTCAACGCGGACGTGACCGTGACCCGCTGCGGCGAGACCGTGGGCGGACGCTCGATCATGGGCCTTTTGACCCTCGCCGCCGCGCAGGGCACCACCATCACCGTCACCGCCAAGGGCCAGGACGCCACGATCTGCCTCCAGGCCATCGACGACCTTCTCGCCAACAAATTCGGCGAGGACGAGTAGGCCCGCTTCCAGTCGTTCCCATCCCTCCCACGTCGTCACCGGCCTCGTGCCGGTGATCTCGATCGGCGAGGCGCGGCGCTTTTCCGTATCGGGATGGCCGGCACAAGACCGGCCATGACGGTCAGAGATAGGCCTATCCTCTCACCGGACATATAAAGACATCTTTATATCTTGATTGCCTCTCCCCGCGAGCTCTGGTAGAGAAGCGCCAACTCAACCGCACGGGTGAAAGAGAGAGGCCATCATGGCGCAGGATTACATCGTCAAAGACATCAGCCTTGCAGATTTCGGCCGCAAGGAGATCTCGATCGCCGAGACCGAGATGCCGGGCCTGATGGCCGTCCGCGAGGAATACGGCCCGAAGCAGCCCCTGAAGGGCGCCCGCATCGCCGGCTCGCTCCACATGACCATCCAGACCGCGGTCCTCATCGAGACCCTGAAGGCTCTCGGCGCCGACATCCGCTGGGTCTCCTGCAACATCTATTCGACTCAGGACCACGCTGCCGCCGCCATCGCCGCCGCCGGCATCCCGGTCTTCGCCTATAAGGGCGAGACCCTGACCGAGTACTGGGACTACACCGCCAAGCTGTTCGACTGGCATGGCGGCGGCGTGCCGAACATGATCCTCGACGACGGCGGCGACGCCACCATGCTCGTCCATCTGGGTCTTCGCGCCGAGCAGGGCGACGTGGCCTTCCTCGACAAGCCGGGCGCGGAAGAAGAAGAAGTGCTCTTCGCGCTGATCAAGCGCCTGCTCAAGGAGAAGCCGAAGGGCTGGTTCGCGGAAGTCGCCGCCGCGATCAAGGGCGTCTCGGAAGAGACCACCACGGGCGTGCACCGCCTCTACATCATGGCCAAGGAGGGCAAGCTCCTCTTCCCGGCGATCAACGTGAACGACTCGGTCACCAAGTCGAAGTTCGACAACCTCTATGGCTGCCGCGAGTCGCTCGTCGACGGCATCCGCCGCGGCACGGACGTGATGATGGCCGGCAAGGTCGCCATGGTCGCGGGCTTCGGCGACGTGGGCAAGGGCTCCGCCGCCTCGCTGCGCCAGGCCGGCTGCCGCGTGCTCGTCTCGGAAGTCGACCCGATCTGCGCCCTGCAGGCCGCGATGGAAGGCTATGAGGTCACGACCATGGAGGACGCGGCTCCCCGCGCCGACATCTTCGTCACCGCCACCGGCAACAAGGACGTCATCACCCTCGACCACATGCGGGCGATGAAGGACCGGGCGATCGTCTGCAACATCGGCCACTTCGACAACGAGATCCAGGTCGCGGGCCTCAAGAATCTCAAGTGGACCAACATCAAGCCGCAGGTCGACGAGATCACGTTCCCCGACGGGCACCGCATCATCCTGCTCTCGGAAGGCCGCCTCGTGAACCTGGGCAACGCCATGGGTCACCCGTCCTTCGTCATGTCGGCCTCGTTCACCAACCAGACGCTCGCCCAGATCGAGCTCTGGAACAACGCCGGCAAGTACGAGAAGACGGTCTATACCCTGCCGAAGCACCTGGACGAGAAGGTGGCCTCGCTGCATCTCGAGAAGATCGGCGTTAAGCTCACCAAGCTGCGTCCGGACCAGGCCTCCTATATCGGCGTCTCCGAGAAGGGCCCGTTCAAGCCGGATCACTACCGCTACTGATCGGCCCTCCGATTCAAGTCTTCGAAAGCCCGGCTTCGGCCGGGCTTTTTCTTGCCCGGCCGGGCAATCTTCTTTCGACGGCTAACGAATCGGCCGCGCTATCGCACCGGCATGTGTGTGTTACAAATGCAATATGGTTCGACGAATTGCGCACAGGTTCTCCAAAGGAAGTTTAAGCGGGTGTTAACCCCCTTTCTGGCGGAGTCAGGGGTGGTCTAGAGTGAACCGAATCGGCCGGTTGTGCTTCGGCTTCGAACCTGTGCCGGCAGTTCCGTTCATGCGTAGACGGATGGCTTCTGTGGCGTCGGAGGGCGTGGCGGGGGATGGCTCAGACTTGGCCCTGAATCGGCCACATGGAAGAAAGGGCAGCACGGCATGGCCGGGCACGGGGAGCGTCAGGAGAATGAAAGCGACGGGAGATTCTCTCTCGCCGGCTCGCGCTGCGCATCCCTCTCGTTGATCCTGCTGGCTGGGACGTCCCAGGCAGCCCTCGCCAACGACCTCCTGCTCCCCGTCGCCGAAAAGGCCTCGGACCTCCTCGGTCTCCTGCATCGCTTCGATCTGCATAACGCCGTCTATTTCGGCCTCTTCATGGGTCTGGTCGCCTTCTCGACCACCACCTCGATGCTGCTGATGTACGAGCGCCGGCGCGCAGCACGGGCGGAGCGCGCCCTGCGCAACGAGCTTGCGGCTCTGCGCGGCGCCGACGATCTCGCCGCCCTGCTCATGGGCTCCGAGCGGCAGCTGCTGGTGAGCTGGAACGGGCGCGGCGGAGAACCGCGCTTCCAGGGCGACCCCACCATCGTCGGCGACAACGCCCCCGCCCAGCGGGCGCTCGCCTTCGGCACCTGGCTGAGCCCGGGCGATGCCGCCGCCGTGGAGACGGCCCTTGAACAGCTCAAGGAGCGGGGCCAAGCCTTTCGCCTGACCGCGCGCTGCCTCGGCAACCGCTTCATCGACGTGGAGGGCCGCACCATCGGCGGACGCGCCATCCTGCGGCTGCGCGACGTGACCGGCGACCGGGCCGAGCTGCTGCAGGCGCAGGCGAAGCTCGCCACCACGCGCAGCGATCTGCGCTCCATGACGATGCTGCTCGACGACGTCGCCTATCCCCTGTGGATCCGCGATGCCGAAGACCGTCTGCTCTGGGCCAACCAGGCCTATTTGCGCTCCGTCGAGGCCAAGGACCTCGACGATGCGATCGGGCGCTCCCTGGAGCTTCTGAGCGCGCCGACCCGGGAGGAAGCGCGGCGCCGGCGGCAATCCGGCGCTACTTTCTCGAGCCGTGTGACCGCCGTCGTCGCCGGTCACCGCGCGGTGCTCGACGTGATCGAGCGGCCCACCGCCGGCGGCAGCGCGGGCATCGCCGTCGACGTGTCGGAACTCGAAGCGGTGCGCACCGACCTGCAGCGTCAGATGGATGCGCATGTGCGCACCCTCGATCAATTGCCGGCCGCCGTCGCGATCTTCGACGGATCGCAGAACCTCATCTTCAGCAATGCCGCCTATCAGCGCCTCTGGGGCCTCGATGCGGCGTTCCTTGCCCTACGCCCCTCGGACAGCGAAGTGCTCGACCGCCTGCGCGCTGCGCGCAAGCTTCCCGAACAGGCGGATTTTCGCGCCTGGAAGGCCGATTTCCTGCAGGGCTACCGCTCCGTCGAGCAGCAGGAGACCTGGTGGCACCTGCCCGACCGGCGGACCCTGCGCGTGGTCATCAACCCGAACCCGCAGGGCGGCGTGACCTACCTCTTCGACGACGTGAGCGAACGCTTCGAGCTCGCCTCGCAGGTTCACTCGCTCACCCGCGTGCAGAGCGAGACCCTCGACACCCTGAAAGAGGGCGTCGCCGTGTTCGGCTCAGACGGGCGCCTCAAGCTGCACAACCGCGCCTTCGCCGAGATGTGGAACCTCGCGCCTGAGATGACGGCCGCGAACCCGCATATCGACACGATCATCAAGGCCTGCCGCCCGCTCGCCCCGCGCGACGAACCGTGGATCGACATCCGTGGCGCCGTCGCCGGTCTTGCCGACATGCGCATGGGCCTCACCTGCCGCATCGAGCGGCACGACGGCACCGCCCTCGACTGCACGGCCCAGCCGCTCCCCGACGGCGCGACGCTTCTCAGCTTCACCGACATGACGGCGAGCGTGAACGTTGAACGCGCGCTCACCGAGCGCAACGATGCACTCGAGCGCGCCTCGCGGCTTCGCGACGAGTTCGTGCATCACGTTTCCTACGAGCTGCGCTCGCCGCTTACCAACATCATCGGATTCACGCAGCTCCTCGGCGACGAGACGGTCGGCGCGCTCAACCCGCGTCAGCGCGACTACGCCGATCACATCATGCGCTCGTCGGCATCGCTGCTCGCGATCCTCAACGACATTCTCGACCTCGCCTCCATCGACACCGGTTCGCTGGAACTGACGCCGGAGATCGTCGACATCCGCTCCACCATCGAGGCCGCCATGCGCGGGCTCGAGGACAGGCTCGCGGAATCCTCGCTCAACCTCGTCATCGATACGCCCGACGACATCGGCACCTTCGTCGCCGACGGCAAGCGCGTGCGCCAGATCCTGTTCAACCTGCTTTCCAACGCGGTCGGGTTCTCGCTGCCCGGACAGACCATCCGCGTCGCGGCCCGCAAGCGCGGCGGCGAGGTGATCTTCGACGTGAAGGACCAGGGCCGCGGCATTCCGCCGGAGATCAAGGCGCGCATTTTCGAGCGCTTCGAGAGTCATACGCTGGGAACGCGCCATCGCGGCGTGGGCTTGGGATTGTCCATCGTGCGCTCTTTCGTGGAGCTGCACGGCGGGCGCATCGAGATTTCCTCCGCGCCGGGCATCGGAACTACGGTCACATGCATCTTCCCCAATGACCGGCGCGAAAGCCCCTCGGATGGCAGATCGGCGCATTCTGCGCTAACTCCCATCGCAGCCGAGTAGGATCAGCGATGGTGAACGGATTGGCCCTCATGCCCGAGCAGGACGTTTCGCAGGCCGCATGGATCGTGACGCTTCCCGACCACGAAGCGACGGAAAGCTTCGCGCGCATCCTGGCCGAGGAGCTGAAACCCGGCGACCTCGTGACGCTCTCCGGCGGCCTCGGCGCGGGCAAGACGACGCTCGCCCGCGCCCTCGTGCGCACGCTTGCCGGCGAGCCTGAGCTCGAGGTTCCGAGCCCGACCTTCACCCTGATGCAGGTCTACGACGGCCCGCAATCGCCCATCGTCCATGCGGATTTCTATCGCCTCTCCGGCGGCTACGAACTGGTGGAACTCGGCTGGGACGAGATGACGGAGAACGCCGTCGCGCTCGTGGAATGGCCGGAGCGCGCCGAGGATGCGCTGAAAACCGATCATCTCGACATCCGCCTTGATTTTGCGCCCGGCGGCCAGGGCAAGGGCCGGCTGGCCATGCTCACCGGAACGGGCGGCTTCGCATCCCGGCTCCAGCGCATGAAGGCCTATCGGCACCTCGTGGAACGATGCGGCTGGAATGAGGCGGCGCGCCATCCCATGACGGCCGACGCATCGGTGATCCGCTCCTACGAGCGCCTGGTGAAGCCCTCGGGCGAAACCGCGCTCCTGATGATCTCACCGCCGCGCCCGGTCGGGCCGCCGGTGCGGCGGGGCAAGCCCTACACCACCATCGCCAAGCTTGCCGAGACGGTGAACGCCTTCGTGGCCATGGACAAGGGCCTGCGCGGCTTGGGCTTCAGCGCGCCCTACATCTACGGCGAGGATCTGGAGGCCGGCCTGCTCCTCATCGAGGATCTCGGCGCGGAGCCCGTCACCGACGCCGGAGGCCCGATCACGGAGCGCTATGCGGAAGCAACCCGGCTTCTTGCCAAGCTTCACGGCCAGAATCTGCCGCAGGTGCTGCCGGTTGCGGAGGGTATCGAGCACCCGATCCCGCCCTACGATCTCGAGGCTCTGCTGATCGAAGTGGAATTGCTGCTCGACTGGTATGTGCCGCACATCATCGGCACGCAGCTTTCGGGCTCGGCGCGGGCGGAGTTCGTCAATCTGTGGACCGAGACCCTGGGCGAGATTCTCGCTGCGCCCGCCACCTGGACCCTGCGCGACTACCATTCGCCGAACCTGATCTGGCTGCCGGAGCGCGAGGGATTGCAGCGCGTCGGCATGATCGACTTCCAGGACGCGGTCCTGGGCTCGCCGGCCTACGACGTCGCCTCCCTCCTGCAGGATGCGCGCGTAACCGTGCCGCCGGAGCTCGAACTGAAGCTCATCGGCCTCTATGCCCGCGACCGGAAAGCGGCCGATCCCGCCTTCGAGGTCTCGGCCTTCGCCCGCGCCTATGCGATCATGGCGGGCCAGCGGGCGACCAAGATCCTCGGCATCTTCGCCCGGCTCGACCGGCGTGACCGCAAACCGCATTACCTCAAGCACCTGCCGCGGATCGAAGCCTACCTCATCCGCAATCTCGCCCATCCCGCTTTGGGAAAGCTCAAGGGCTGGTATGAGAATTACCTGCCGAGGCTCATCCCGCAGCTGGACGAAGTTCCTCCCGAATCCTGAGCCAGCCCTTGTCCCAGACGTCCTCGCGCGCGCCCCGCAAAGCCATCATCCTCGCTGCAGGCTTGGGCAAGCGCATGCTGCCCATCACGGCCACCATGCCGAAGCCCCTCGTGAAGGTGGCGGGCCGGACCCTGATCGACTTCGCCCTCGACAAGCTGCATGAAGCCGGCGTCGAGACCGTGGTGGTGAACGTGCACCACTTCGCCGACATGCTCGAGGCGCATCTGCGCACCCGCGAGACGCCGCACGTCGTCATCTCGGATGAGCGCGGCGAACTTTTGGAGACCGGCGGCGGCGTGAAGAAGGCGCTGCCGCTCTTAGGCGGCGATCCCTTCATCACCTTCAACTCCGATTCGCTCTGGATCGAGACGCAAGAGCCGAATCTGCAACGCTTGGTGCGCGCCTGGGACCCGGATCGGATGGACATCCTGATGCTCGTGGCGCCGTTATCCACAAGCATCGGATTCGAGGGCCGTGGCGATTTTCACATGGACGATGGCGGCCGCCTGCGCCGCCGCGGAACCGATCCGAGCGCCCCTTTCGCCTACGCGGGCGTCGCGATCGTGAAGCCGGAACTCGTTCACGGCACGCCGCAAGGCGCGTTCTCGGCCAATGCCTTCTACGACCGCGCCATCGCCAAGGAGCGCCTCTACGGCTTGTGCATGGAGGGGCAGTGGCTGCATGTTGGGGAGCCCCAGGCCATTGCCGAGGCTGAAAAATGCCTCGCCGCCAGTCAGAGTTGAGAGTGTGAGGTGCCGAGCATGACCCGGAAAAGTGGGTCCCGGTTTTCCGATCAGGTCATGCATCATTCAAAAACCTTGCCGCGCGTCTTTTCCATCCCTCCGGGTTGCGCCTTCCTGCCGACCCTGGTGGACGCGCTGCTCGACGGCCACCTCGTCGGGCCGCTTGCCGACGATCCCGCTGCGCTCGCCGACATCACCATCTACGTCCCGAATCGCCGCGCCACCCGCGCGCTGATCGCGCTGCTCGCCGAGCGCGGCGAGGGCAAGGCGCAGCTTCTGCCCCGCATCGTGCCGCTCGGAGAAACCGACGAGGCCGAGTTCGAGCTGACCGGATTGGAGGGCACGCCGCTGCAGGAGGCGGCGAGCCTGAAACCCCCGATCCCGCCGCTGGAGCGCCGCCTCATCCTCACGCGCCTCGTGCAGCGCTGGTCGGCTGAAGTCGACCGTGCCCTGCTGCAGCTCGGCCCCGAAGTGCCCTTCATGGTTCCGGCCTCCCCAGCCGACGCGGTCAACCTCGCGGGCGATCTCGAAACGCTGATGGATGCCTTCACCACGGAGGGCATCGATTGGCACGCCCTCGAAGGGGCGGTGGATTCGGATTACTCGACCTATTTCGAGATCACCCGCCGCTTCGTGCAGATCGCGAGCGAGAACTGGCCCCAGATCCTGGCCGAGCGCCAGGCGAGCGATCCGGCCCAGCGCCGCAATGCCCTGCTCGATGCGGAAGCAAGGCGCCTCCTGCGCGAGCGGCCCGAGCATCCGATCATCGTCGCCGGCTCGACCGGCTCGGTGCCGGCCACCGCGAACCTCATGGGTGTGATCGCGCGGCTCCCCAAAGGCGCCATCGTGCTGCCCGGCCTCGACACGGATCTCGACGAGGAGAGCTGGTCGACGATCGGCGGTGCCGGCGACGACGAGACCGACCCGGTGCACAGCCATCCTCAGGCTTCGCTGCGCCGCCTCCTCGACCGGCATCTGCGCATCCAGCGCTCCGTCGTTACGATCCTCGGCGCGGTGCCGGATACGGCGCGCGCGCGCAATCATCTTCTCTCGGAAGCCCTGCGTCCGGCGGACACCACCGACCGCTGGGCGCTGATTGCACGTGAGGATCGCGTCGCCTTGAGCCGCACCGGCGGCGAGGGACTTGCCATCGTGGAGGCCACGGACGAACGCGAGGAGGCTTTTGCGATCGCAATCGCCTTGCGCGAAACCATCGCCGATCCGCACAAGACCGCCGCTCTCGTCACGCCGGATCGTGCGCTTGCTGTGCGCGTGACGGCCGAACTTGCGCGCTGGGGCCTCACGGTCGAGGATTCTGCCGGAATTCCGCTCTCCGACACGCCGGCGGGACGCCTCGCGCGGCTGGCCGCGGAGGCGGCAGCCGACGACTTGAGACCGGTGCGGCTGCTGGCCTTGCTCGCCCATCCGCTCGTACGCCTCGGCTGTTCGCGCGAGACCGTGGCGCATGCGGCGAGCGTGCTCGAGATCGGCGTGCTGCGCGGGCCCGCTCCCGCGCTCGGCATCGAGGGCATGCGCACAGCTCTCGCCGCACGGCGCGCGGAGAGCGACCGCCGGGCCCCGCGTCCACGCAAGCGTCTGACGGAAGACGATTGGAATCTCGCCGACGCGTTGCTGGAGCGCCTCGGCATCGCCTTCGACAGCTTCACGCCATCGGTGCATGGCGAGGGCCAGCTCGATCTGATGGCGCTGGTCGAGCATCATCGCCGCACCGTCGAGCTGCTCTTGGCCGGACCGGAGGACGATGCGGAGGCGCAGGACGACGATTCCTCGAAAGAATCGCTCGCGGCGCTCTTCGACGATCTCGAACATTCCGACATCCGCGAAGAGGAAGGCCATCCGCTCGCCGGCCGCTTCGTCGATTATCCGACCTTCTTCACCGCGCTCGCCAAGCAGCGCTCGTTGAGCCCCTCACCCCGCGCCACGCACCGCCGCCTGAAGATTTTGGGCCTTCTCGAAGCGCGCCTTCTCTCCGTCGACCGCGTGGTGCTCGGCGGGTTGGACGAGGGCACATGGCCGCCGCGCACGGTGACCGACGCCTTCCTCAACCGTCCCATGCGCGCGCGCGTCGGCCTGATGCCGCCGGAGCGGCGCATCGGCCAGACCGCGCACGATTTCGTGCAGGCGCTCGGCACGCATGATGTCGTGATCACCCGCGCACACAAGCGCGACGGTTCGCCCATGGTGCCCTCGCGCTTCCTGCAGCGGCTGAAAGCATTCGCCGGCAAGGAGGTGTGGGAGCGCATGACGAAGGCCGGCGAGTATTATCGCCGCCTTGCCCGCACCCTCGACACCCCGGAACCCGCGCCGCCGCTCCCGCGCCCGCGGCCGAAGCCCGATCCGGCGCTCTTTCCGCGCGATCTCAGCGTCACCGAAATCGAGATTCTGGTGCGCGATCCCTATTCGATCTTCGCGCGCCATGTGCTCAGGCTCGATGCCCTCGATGCGATTGCGGTGACGCCGAGCGCGGCGGAGCGCGGCACGATCATTCACGACGTGCTTGGACAATTCGCCGAGCAGTTTCCGAAGGCCATGCCCTCACATGCGCAGGAGGTTCTGCTTGCGCTCGGAACGGACGCATTCGCCGAGATCGCCGAGGCCTATCCCGAGCTCTATGCCGAATGGTGGCCGCGCTTCACGCGACTCGCGACCGAATTCGTGGTGTGGGAGCAGCAACGGCGGCCCGACCTCGTCGACATCTATGCGGAACGCTCCGGACGTCTGTCGATCCCGCTGCCCGACGGCACGATCTTCTCCTTGCGCGCCCGCGCCGACCGCATCGAGCATCGCCGCGATGGCGGCTTCACCATCGTCGATTTCAAAACCGGCCAGCCGCCCGGAATCCGCGAAGTCTATGCCGGCTTCTCGCCACAGCTCACGCTGGAAGCGATGATGCTGATGAAGGGCGCGTTCAAGGGCCTTCCCATGGCGAAGGAGACGCCCGATCTCCTCTACCTGCACACGACGGGCGGACGCACGCCCATCGATCCGCGCGAGATCAAGCCCGGACGCGGGGAGGAGCGCTCGGTATCGGAGATCGTGGAGGAGCATCGCCGCCGCTTCGAGGGCATGATCGTGCGCTTCGCGAAGGGCGAGGCGGCCTACCTCTCGCGGCCCTTCCCGAAATACGCGCGCCGTTTCTCGGAATACGATCATCTCGCGCGGGTGAAGGAATGGTCGCTGGCGAGCGCAGGCGGCGGCGAGGGATCCGAATGAGCAACGATCTCGTCATCCCGGACTACACCAAGGACGCGCAGCGCCGCGCCGCGAACCCGCGCGCCTCGGCCTGGGTGTCTGCCAATGCGGGCGCGGGCAAGACCAAGGTGCTCACCGACCGCGTCGTGCGCCTGCTGCTGAGCGGTTCGCTGCCCGGACGTATCCTGTGCCTCACCTTCACCAAGGCCGCCGCCGCCAACATGGCGATCCGCGTCTTCGAGCGCCTCGGACGCTGGGTCACGCTCGACGAGGAGAGCCTCGTCGGGGAGCTGACGGAACTCGAAGGTGCCGTGCCGACGCGGCAGCAGCTGAAGCTCGCGCGCACGCTCTTCGCCCGTGCGGTGGAGACGCCGGGCGGATTGAAGATCGACACCATCCACGCCTTCTGCGAGCGGCTTCTGCATCTCGTGCCTTTCGAGGCCAATGTGCCCGCGCGCTTCGCCGTGCTCGACGAGACCCAGACCGACGAGATGCTGGCGCAGGCCACCGCCAACGTGATGGCGGATGCGGCGAGCGGCCACGAACGATACGATGCTCTGGCGGACGCCCTCGACATCGTCAGCGTCGATGCGGTCGGCGACGCGCTCACCTCCGCCATCAACGCAGCCCTCAAATGCAAGACGTTCCTGCACGACTCGACCGGCGTCGCGCGGCTGCGCCAGGAGCTCGGGCTTGGCCCGGATGAGACGCTCGCAACCGTCGAACGCGCCATGCTCGAAGACGGCCTCGAGCCTGAGAAATGGTCCGCCATCGGACAGGAGCTGCTCGGCGGGAAATCGACCGATCAGAAGCGGGCCACGTCTCTCATCGCCGCTTCGGAAGCCAAGGACATTGCGGACAAGCTGGGACACTACCTCTCGGTCTTCCTCACTGATACCGGCACACCGCGAAAAGGGTCGGCCTTCCTTACCAAGGATGTCAGCGAGAGCCTGAAGGATGCGCTGCTGCGCGAACAGGATCGCGTGTGCGCGCTCATCGACAAGCGCAAGGCCGCGCGCGCCGCCGAACGTACGGGAGCTCTGTTCACGCTCGCCGCCGAGATCCACACCCGCGTCGAGCAGGCGAAGATGCGCCTTGGCGCTCTCGACTTCCAGGACCTCATCGACAAGACGCTGGCGCTGCTGTCGCGTGGCGACACGGCCTGGGTGCTCTACAAGCTCGATCGCGGCATCGATCACGTGCTGATCGACGAGGCGCAGGACACGAACCCGGAGCAATGGGAGATCCTGCGCAGGATCACCGAGGACTTCACCGCGGGCGCCGGCGCTTCGGGTGGGCGTATGCGCACGCTCTTTGCGGTCGGTGATCCCAAGCAGTCGATCTACGGCTTTCAAGGTGCGGCTCCGCAGGAATTCGAGACGACCCGCCGCGACTGGTCGCAGAAGGTGCGCGAGGCGGAGCTTCACTTCGAGGACGTGTCGCTCACCATGTCGTTCCGCTCAGGCAGAGCCGTGCTCTCGGCGGTCGACGCCACCTTCGCGGTCGAGACGAATTTCAAGGGCCTTTCCTTCGAGGACAAGGCCATCGGCACCGTGCATGAGAGCGCGCGCCCGCACGCGCCGGGCCTCGTGGAATTGTGGCCGATCGAAACGCCTGCCGCAGAAGAAGAGCCCGAGGCCTGGGTGCTCCCCATCGACGAGCCCGAACAGCACGCGCCGCCCGTCGCGGTCGCGCGGCGCATCGCGCAGGCGGTGAAATGCTGGACCACCAAGGGCGACGAGATGGGCCGCGTGTGGAAGGCCGGCGACGTGCTCGTGCTGGTCAGAAAGCGCGGCGCGGCCTTCGAGGCGGTGATCCGCGCGCTGAAAGGGGCAGGCGTGCCGGTGGCGGGCGCCGACCGGCTCAATATCGGCGAGCACATCGCCGTGCTCGATCTCGTGGCCGCAGGTCGCGCGGCGCTTCTGCCGGACGATGATCTTACGCTCGCGACCGCGCTGAAATCGCCGCTCGTCGGGCTGACCGACGACGACCTCATCCGCATCGCCAGCGACCGCGCTGACGATGAATCGCTGCATGCTGCGCTGACGCGCCACGCGGACACCGGCGATGCGAAAGCCGGGCGCGGCTGCGAGGCGCTCGCTGCCTGGCGCGAGCTTGCGCGCATCCACGGCCCCTTCGGCTTCTTCGCCACCCTGCTCGGTCCCCGCGGTGGACGCTCCCTGCTCGTGGCGCGCTTAGGCAGCGAGGCGGGCGATGCGATCGATGCTTTCCTGTGTTTCGCGCATCAGTCGGAGATGACGGAGACGCCGTCGCTCACGGTTTTCCTCAACCGGTTCGAATCCGCCTCGCACACGATCAAGCGCGACCTCGATTCCGTGAACGACGAAGTGCGCGTCATGACCGTACACGGCGCGAAGGGCCTCGAGGCGCCCATCGTGGTGCTCATCGACGGCTGCGAGGTGCTGGGGCGAGATCCGCCGCTGCTGCAACTGCACACGCGGATGGGAGACAAGATCCCCGTCTGGTCGTCGGGCAAGACTTCGGATTCGGACGTGATGTTCCAGGCGCGCGAGACCCTGCATGCCAGGGGCTACGAGGAGCACAACCGGCTGCTTTACGTCGCGATGACCCGCGCCAAGGATCGGCTCGTGATCGCGCCCTATCGCACGAACGGCAACGAGACCAGACAGGAAGCCTGGTGCGAGATGATCCGGCGCGGGCTCGTGGCCAAGGCCGACGGGCTCGAACGCGATGTGGCGCCCTACGGCGAGATCGAAATCTGGCGCGAAGGCTCGCCGCTCGCGCGCACGCTCGTCGCCGAATCCGACATCGTGCCGCTCGATCCCATCGCGGTGCCGGGCTGGCTCACCACGGCGGTCGTGGCGGAGCCCGAGCCCATGCCGCCGATCCGCCCCTCCAGTGCGCTTGGCGCCGCCGACCGCATGACGCGGCCCGGCGACGGGCCCTATGCGCCCGAGGCGCGCCTGCGCGGAACCCTGGTCCACGCCCTGCTGGAGCGCCTGCCCGCGCTCGCGTCCGAGCATCGCGAGAGCATGGCGCGCGCCTATATCAGAGCCCGCGCGCCGCGCCTCGCCGCCGAGCTGCGGGAATCGGTCCTGACTAACGCCCTCGCCGTGCTCGACCATGCGGATTTGAAGCCCCTTTTCGGCAAAGGCTCGCGCGCGGAAGCGCCCATCGCCGGAAGGGTTTGCACGACAGAGGGCGAGATCATGGTCTCGGGCCAGATCGACCGTCTCGCCGTGCTCGAGGGGGAAGTGCTCGTCGCGGATTTCAAGACGACCGCGCGCCCGCCGAAGGCCGGGCAGGCGCCGCCGAAATCCTACGTGGCGCAGCTCGCGCTCTACCGGGCACTGCTGTCCGAGATCTATCCGGGAAAACGCATCCGCACCTTCCTGATCTGGACTTCGGGCCCGGTGATCCACGAGCTCATGGAACCGGACCTGGAATCGGCACTTACCCTCATCAAAGCGGCGTGAGGGCAAGGACCCTTGCTTGATTCCCGAAACGCCGGTTCTTACCTTGGCCCTATAGCCGAGCGGCTCGGAACCTGAGTCGCGCTCAAGTCAAAGGTGATGGCATGGCAACCGTTAAGGTGACCGACTCAAGCTTCTCGCAGGACGTCCTGCAATCCTCCGAGCCCGTCGTGGTCGATTTCTGGGCCGAGTGGTGCGGCCCCTGCCGCATGATCGGCCCGGCTCTGGAAGAGATTTCCGACGAGATGGCCGGCAAGGTGAAGATCGCCAAGCTCAACGTGGACGAGAACCCGCAGATCTCCTCCCAGCTCGGCATCCGCTCGATCCCGGCGCTGATGATGTTCAAGGACGGCAAGGTCGTCGCCCAGAAGGTCGGCGCCGCCCCCAAGGGCGAACTCTCGCGCTGGATCCAGGCTTCGGCTTAAATCCGGTCACAACACCTACATCCTCGTCATGGCCGGGCTCGTCCCGGCCATCCACGTTTTAAGGGCCTGAAGACGTGGGTCCCCGGAACAAGTCCGGGGATGACGAAGAGCTATTCCGGCAATGTCCCGTTCGCCGCCAGCACCTCGCCGGCGAGGTAGAGCGAGCCGCAGATCAGCACGCGGGGCGGGCGGTCCCAGACGTAGTTGTGGAGTGCGGCAAGCGCGGATTCGACGCTCGGCGCGGTCGACGTGGTGAGCCCCACACTCGACGCGATGGAGGCGACCTCTTCCGCCGGGCGCGCGGCGATCTGGCCGGAGATCGGCACCGCGATCACTTCGCGGGCGAGCCCGGAAAAATTCTTGAAGAAGGCTCCCGAATCCTTGGTGCCGAGCATGCCGGCGATGATCACCAGGGGCGCATCGGAGCGCTCGCTCTGGTCGGCCATGGCGGCGGCGAGCACGCGGCCGCCATCGGGGTTGTGGCCGCCGTCGAGCCAGATTTCGCAATCCTTCGGCGCGATCTCGGGCAGGCGGCCCCGGTTGAGGCGCTGCAGGCGGCCCGGCCATTCGGCGCGGGTGACGCCCGCCTCGAAGGCCTGGGCCTCGAACTTCTCGAAGCCGGCGGCGCGAAGCGCCGCGATCGCCGTGCCCGCATTGGTGAACTGGTGACGCCCGATGAGCTTTGGGCGCGGCAGGTCGAGAAGGCCCGTCTCGTCCTGGTAGACGAGGCGTCCTCCCTCCTCGTGCACGGAAAAGTCCTGCTGGCCGACGAGGATCGGGGACGCGCCGATGCGCTCGGCTGCGGCGAACAGTGTCTGGTCGGCCTCGACGTAATCCTGCGGCGCGATGACGGCCGGGCAGCCGCGCTTGAAGATGCCCGCCTTCTCCCCAGCGATGGCCTGGAGCGTCGTGCCGAGATATTCCGCGTGATCGTGGCCGATCGGCGTGACCACGGCAGCGGCGGGATGGTCGACGACGTTGGTGGCGTCGAAGCGGCCCCCTAAGCCCACCTCGAGCAGGAGCACGTCGGCCGGTTCCTCCGAGAAGATCAGGAGGGCCGCAGCGGTGGTGATCTCGAACACGGTGATCGGCTCGCCCGCATTCACCGCCTCGCAGCGGCGGAAGGCCTCGACGAGCCGCTCCTCGCTCACATAGCGCCCGCCGCCGATCTTTCCGAGCCGGATGCGCTCGTGGAAGCGCACCAGATGGGGCGAGGTATAGACGTGGACGGCGAGCCCCGCGCTTTCCAGGATCGCCCGCATGAAGGCGATGGTCGAACCCTTGCCGTTGGTGCCGGCCACATGGATCGTGGGCGGCAGGCGGCGCTCGGGGCTTCCGAGCTGGGCCAGAAGCCGCTGGATGCGCCCGAGCGACAGGTCGATGGTCTTCGGATGCAGGGCGAGAAAGCGCGCGATCAGCGCATCGGAGGATTCCATGCCCTGCTCTCTCGCTTACTCGGCGGCTGCGGCCGTGATCTCGGCGTTCGCCGCGACGGGTACCGCGGCGGTTCTGGCGGAGGGCGCCTTGGTGAAGAGGCGCGACAGGCGGGCGATCGTCGGTTTCAGGTCGTGGCGGTGCACGACGGCATCGACCATGCCGTGCTCCTTGAGATATTCGGCGCGCTGGAAGCCGTCAGGCAGCTTCTCGCGGATGGTCTGCTCGATCACGCGCGGGCCGGCAAAGCCGATGAGCGCGCCGGGCTCGGCGAGATGCACGTCGCCCAGCATGGCATAGGACGCGGTCACGCCGCCCGTGGTCGGGTTGGTGAGCACGACGATGTAGGGAAGCTTCGCATCGCGCAGGCGGCGGATCGCCACCGTGGTGCGGGGCATCTGCATCAGGGAGAGGATGCCTTCCTGCATGCGCGCGCCGCCGGAGCCGGCGAAGAGCACGAAGGGTGTCTTCTTGTCGAGCGCCGTCTCGGCGCCCTTGATGAAGGCCTCGCCCGCCGCCATGCCGAGCGAACCGCCCATGAAGCCGAAATCCTGCACCGCGATGGTCATCGGCAGGTCGTCGACCCGGCCGAAACCGACCTTGAACGCGTCCTGCTGACCGGTCTTGGTGCGCGCATCCTTCAGGCGGTCGATGTATTTCTTTTCGTCGCGGAACTTGAGCGGATCGACGGGCACCTCGGGCAAAGCCACGTCGAGCCAAGTCGAGCCGTCGAACATCAGCTGCAGGCGCTGGGTGGCGGAGATGCGCATGTGGTGGTTGGATCCGGGGATCACCCACTGGTTCGCCTCCACATCCTTGTGGAACACCACCTGCCCCGTCTCCGGGCACTTGATCCAGAGATTGTCCGGCGCCTCGCGCTTGAAGAGCGTCTTGATCTTCGGACGGACGACTTCGGAAATCCAGTTCATGGTACCAATCCTCTCGTCATGGCCGGGCTTGTCCCGGCCATCCACGTCTGACCACGCTGGGAAGGCGTGGATGACCGCATCAAGTGCGGTCATGACGTTCTGTATGTATTAGGCCGCCGCGCGTTTTGCCACCGAGCGCACGCCGTCGCTCAATTCCTTCACCAGCTTCGTGACCGCCTCGATGGTGCCTGCCGTTGCGCGATCCTGGTCGTCCAGGGTGTTTTTCAGGGCATCGATGAGGGCAGAACCCACCACGACGCCATCGGCTCCCTCAGCCACCGCCGCCGCATGGGCCCCGCTCTTGACGCCGAATCCCACCACGACGGGAAGAGGGGTATGCCGCTTGATCCGCTCAACGGCCGTGGCAACCTTGCCGAAATCCGGGGTCGCGGCGCCGGTGATGCCCGTGATCGACACGTAATAGACGAACCCCGCCGTGTTCGCGAGCACTGCCGGCAGGCGCTTGTCGTCGGTGGTCGGGGTGGCCAGCCGGATGAAGGCGAGCCCGGCCTCGAGCGCCGGCAGGCAGAGCTCGTCATCCTCCTCCGGCGGCAGGTCGACGACGATCAGGCCATCGACGCCAGCCGCCTTCGCGTCGGCGAGGAAGCGGTCGACGCCGTAGACGTAGATCGGGTTGAAATAGCCCATGAGGATCACGGGCGTGTCCTGATCCTCGGCCCGGAAGCGGCGGACGAGGTCGAGGGTCTTGACCGTGTCCTGGCCCACCTTCAGGGCGCGCAGTCCCGCCGCCTGGATCGCCGGGCCGTCGGCCATGGGATCGGTGAAGGGCAGCCCGAACTCGACGATGTCGGCTCCCGCCTTGGGCAGGCTCTTGAGGATCGCGAGCGAGGTCTCGGGATCCGGATCGCCGGCCATCACATAGGTGACGAGCGCGGCGCGGCCTTCCGCGCGGCATTTTTCGAAACGGGCTTCGATGCGTTGGGTCATGGGCTGCGTCTTTAGCATGGGAGAGAGGCGGGGCAAAACCGTTACGACCTTTGAAAAGGAACCTTCGTCGTCATCCCCGGACTTGTTCCGGGGACCCACGTCTTTGCAGCGCTGTGCTTCCCAAGACGTGGGTGGCCGGGACTGATCCCCGGATCATGTCCGGGGACGGCCATGACGGAAAGGTCAAACGATCTGGTCGCCCAGATGCTCGGCGATCTGGAACAGGTCCTTGTCGCCACGGCCGCTGATATTGACCACCATCAGGTGGTCCTTCGGCTTACTTGGCGCCAGCTCCATCACCTTGGCGAGCGCATGAGCCGGCTCGAGCGCCGGCAGGATGCCTTCGAGGCGCGAGCAGAGCTGGAAAGCGTCGAGCGCCTCCTGGTCGGTGGCGGAGATGTACTTCACCCGGCCCATCTCGTGCAGCCAGGCATGCTCGGGACCGATGCCGGGATAATCGAGGCCGGCGGAGATCGAATGGGCGTCCTGGATCTGCCCGTCATGGTCCATGAGCAGGTAGGTGCGGTTGCCGTGCAGCACGCCGGGACGGCCGCCGGAGAGCGAGGCCGCATGCAGCTTGTCGAGGCCGTGGCCCGCCGCCTCCACCCCGTAGATCTCGATGTCCTTGTCGTCGAGGAAGGGGTGGAACAGGCCGATGGCGTTGGAGCCGCCGCCGATGCATGCGACGAGCGAATCCGGCAGGCGGCCTTCCGCCGCCATCATCTGCTCGCGGGTCTCGTTGCCGATGACGCACTGGAAGTCGCGCACCATGGCCGGATAGGGATGCGGCCCCGCCACCGTGCCGATGCAGTAGAAGGTGTCGGCGACATTGGTGACCCAGTCGCGCAGGGCCTCGTTCATGGCGTCCTTCAGGGTCTTCGTGCCCGACTGCACCGGCACGACCTTGGCGCCGAGCATGTGCATGCGGAAGACGTTGGGCTTCTGCCGCTCCACGTCGACCGCGCCCATATAGACCACGCAGTCGAGGCCGAAGCGGGCGCAGAGCGTTGCGGTGGCGACGCCGTGCTGGCCGGCGCCGGTCTCTGCGATGATGCGCTTCTTGCCCATGCGGCGGGCAAGAAGGATCTGGCCCAGCACGTTGTTCACCTTGTGCGCGCCGGTATGGTTCAGCTCTTCGCGCTTGAAGTAGATTTTCGCCCCACCGAGATGCTCGGTCATGCGCTCGGCGAAATAGAGCGGGCTGGGGCGGCCGATGTAATGGGTCGAGTAGCTCGCCATGTCGGCATGGAAGGCCGGATCGTTCCTCGCCTCCTCATAGGCCTTTTCCAGCTCGAGGATGTTCGGCATCAGGGTCTCGGCGACGAAGCGGCCGCCGAAGGTGCCGAAATGCCCGCGCTCGTCGGGTCCGGTGCGGAAGGAATTGGGTTGAGCTTGAGCTGACACGGCCTGTCCTGCCTTGGCGTTAAGAGCACGCCCTGGGAGAGGACGTACACCCGATGTTAGTGATGAGCAGCAGCGAATGCTGTCCGGGCGGCCCTGATGAAGGCCTCGATCCGCGCCGGATCCTTGAGGCCCGGCCCGCTCTCCACCCCGGTCGACACGTCGACGGCTTCCGGCCTGGTGAGCCGGATCGCCTCCGCCACGTTGTCCGGGGTGAGGCCCCCTGACAGCATGAAGGAAAGCTTGGGGTCAAGCCCGTTCAGCAGCCGCCAGTCGAAGGCGAGCCCGTTGCCGCCGGGAAGCGCATTCGCCGTGCGCGGCGGCTTGGCGTCGAGCAGGAAGCGGTCGACGCGGCTGGCATAGGGGGTCAGCGCCTTGAGATCCGAAGGCTCCGCGACGCCGAACGCCTTCATGACGGGCCGCTTGACCATCGAGCGGATCTCGGCCACGCGCTCGGGCGTCTCGCTTCCATGCAGCTGGATCAGGTCAGGGTTGATGGCCTCGATGGCCTGGGCGATGTCCTCATCGCCGGGATTGACCAGAAGAACGACGCGCTGCGCCCTCCCCCTCGCCTGCAGGGAAAGCTTATGGCCGAGATCGAGGCTGACATGACGGGGGCTCTTGGGGAAACGCACGAAGCCGACGAGATCCGCGCCCGCTCCAAGGGCGACGTCGAGGGTCTCGGGCGTGGAGAGCCCGCAGATTTTTATCAAATTGTCCATGAGCGTACTTTTACTACGCTTTTGCCAGCGAGCGCCACACCACCATCGCCGCAGCCAGATCCTCGAGGGCAGCACCGACCGATTTGAAGACGGTGATGGCCTGATCCTCGCGCATGGGCGGGTTGCGGCACAGGTCGGCAAGCGTGCCCAGCACATGGCTCTCGGGCATCGCGCCGGCCTGCAGCGAGACTGCCACGTCGCCGCCCTCGACCTTGGCGGCAGGCGTGTCGACATAGACCTGCGAGCGCAACAGGGCTTCGTCGTCCGCCTCGCGCATCTTGAGATTGAAGGCGCCGACGAGATCGAGATGCGCGCCCGGCTTCAGCCAGGTGCCCCGGATGATGGGCGCCGTCGACAGCGTGGCGCAGGAGACGAGGTCGGCCGCGCGCACGGCCGTTTCCAGATCCGTCACGGCCGTGACGGGCAGGCCCTCGCGGGCAAGCTCAGCGGCGAGTTTGTCGGCCTTCTCAGCCCTGTGGTTCCAGAGCGCGATCTCGCGGATCGGACGCTGGCTCATATGGGCGCGGATGAGGAAGGGAGCGAGTGCGCCCGAACCGACCATCACCATGCGGCTCGCATCCTCGCGCGCCAGATGGCGAGCGGCGAGCGCCGAGGCGGCGGCGGTGCGCCAGACGGTGAGACGCGCGCCGTCGAGAACCGAGACCGGCGCGCCGGTGGTGCCGTCCATCAGCAGGTAGGAGCCCATCACGCTGGGCAGGTTTTTTGCTCCGTTCTCGGGGAAGACCGTGACGACCTTCACCCCGAGAAAGCCGTCCTGCATCGCAGGCCCGGTCCAGGACGGCATGAGCAGCAGCGTGCCGTGGGCGCCTTCCCGCTCGATCTCGTGATGGTGGCGCACCGGCGTGACCATGTCGCCGGAAAAGGCAGCGGCAAGAGCCTCGATCAGGGCGGGAAAGGTGAGAACCCGATCGATCTCGGCGGATGTCACGACGCGCATGGGGGGAGCTTAGAACCTGGAGCTTTGGGGCGAGGGAACGGTCGCCGGCAGGGTCGTGCCGGGCGCGCTGTGCGCTTTCAGGCGCTCGGTCTCATAGCGCAGCTCGCGCGCCTCGCGGCGAGACTGGCGGCCAGCGCGCCGATTCTTGCCCTGCGCAAGCCAAGCCGCCACGCCGCCGATCACGACGCCGAGCATGACCGCGGCGAAGATTATCGCGAAGAGGGGCAGCTTGGTCGCGAATTCCGGCGCGTCCTGTGAGAACGGATCGAGCGAGAGGGTCACCGGCGCGCGGTTCGCCACCGCAAGCAGCACGACCAGAATGGCAATCGGCAGAAGAATGAGCGCCTTCAGAAAGCGAATCACGAACACCTCTTAACGAATCACTGGGCGGCCGCGGCCTTGAGCACCTTCGGAGCCGGAGCATTGAGCCGCTGCCGCATTTCCTTGCCCGTCTTGAACACGGGAACGACCTTTTCGGAGATGGCAACGGATGCACCCGTGCGCGGGTTGCGGCCCGTGCGGGCATCCCGCTTCTTGACGGAGAACGCCCCGAAGCCGCGCAGCTCGACACGGTCGCCCCGGGCCAGCGCGTCACCGATCGTATCGAGGATCGCGTTCACGATCTTCTCGACATCGCGCTGGTAGAGGTGGGGATTCTGCTCGGCGATCTTGAGCACCAGTTCGGATTTGATCATGGAAGAGCTATATCTTTGACGTTGCTTTATTTTTCCGAAGGTTGCCAGACAGCCAGGAGGCCGTCAAGTTGCGCTATCTCGGCATGAGCGGATGTTCTACGCAGCGCTTCCGCGACCCGCTCGAAACCGAAGAGATCGGCGACCCCCGCGCTCATGGCGAAGATCGAGAGGTCCCGGTCCGAGCTCGGCTTCCAGTCGCGAATCGGCAGGTCCTTGGCGACGCCCTTCGTCTGCTCGAGCCAGGCGATCGCATCGCGCTCGCCGCCGATCTTGTCGACGAGCTTCAGGGGCACGCCCTGGCGGCCGCTGAAGACCTGGCCGGTGGAGGCCGTCGTCAGTTCGCCTTCGCTCAAGCGGCGCCGCTCGCGCACCAGCGTCTTGAACCAGTCATAGGTGTCGTTGACCACGGCCTGCATGGCGGCGCGCGCCTCCGGCGAGGTCGGCTTGAACGGGCTCGGCTCCGCCTTGAGGGGCGAGGACTTCACCTCCTCCAGCTTCACGCCGACCTGGCCCATGAGGCCCGTCAGATCCGGATACTGGAACAGCACGCCGATCGAGCCGACGATGGAGGTTTCGCGGGCGACGATGTAGTCGGTGGCGATCGCCGTGATGTAGCCGCCCGAGGCGGCCGTGCCGTCGACGAAGGTCACGACGGGCTTCTTCTCGGCGAGACGGCGGATGTTGCGGTAGATCTCCTCCGAGCCTGTGGTGGTGCCGCCCGGGCTGTTGATGGAAATCACCACCCCGGAGACCGCGCTCGAATCGCCGACCCGCTGCATCAGGTCCGCGAGGCGCTGGTTTCCGGTGATCACCCCGTCGATGGAGATGCGGGCGATCTGATGCTGGAGCGCGCCGTAGCCCACCCGGTCGGCGGCCGCATAGCCGATGGCGGCGACAGCCGCGATGAAGCCGGAGAAGCCCGCCACGCGCCAGAAGGAAAGCTTGCGGCGCAGACGGCGGCGGTCGGCGATGGCTTCGGCATCGATGGACATCTGATCGTCTCTCGAAATCGTATCGTGCTGGATTCGCACCGGGTGCGAGGGGCTGCACCCTAGATCGGTTTGAGCGCATTTTCCAGGCGGCGAACCGGAATCCTTTTCCGCCCGAAAACGCTTCACCGCGCTGCAGATAGGGCAGCAAGCGAGACGGCCAACAAAAACTTGGACGAAGCTTCGTGGGGCGCCCCTCTCCCCGAAGCGGGAGAGGGTGGCCCTCGCGTCAGCGAGGGTCGGGAGAGGGGGCTGTGCTCCATCGTCGAACGCTCCCTCTCCCGGCTCGCTCCGCTCGCCACCCTCACCCGCAAAGGGGGGAGGGTTATCGCGCGGGTCCGGAAATAAAAAATCCCCGGGCTTTCGGCCCGGGGATCCATCAGTCTCTGACGTGCAGAACCCGATTACTTCTTGTCCTTGGCCTTCAGGGCGGCGCCGAGGATGTCGCCGAGCGAGGCACCCGAATCGGCCGAGCCGTACTGAGCCATGGCTTCCTTCTCCTCAGCGACCTCGAGGGCCTTGATGGAGACGGTGACGCGGCGGGCCTTGCGGTCGAACTGCGTGACGCGGGCATCGAGCTTCTCGCCGGCGGCGAAGCGCTCGGGGCGCTGGTCGGCGCGGTCGCGAGCAAGCTCGGAGCGCTTGATGAAGGTGGAGAGGTCGGTGTCGACGATCTTCACCTCCAGGCCGCCGTCCTTCACCTCGAGAACCTCGCAGGTGACGATCTGGCCCTTCCTCAGCTCGCCGGCCTCGGCGAAGGGGTCGCCGGCCAGCTGCTTGATGCCGAGCGAGATGCGCTCCTTCTCGACGTCGACGTCGAGAACCTGGGCGCGCACGACATCGCCCTTCTTGAAGTCGTCGATGACCTGCTCGCCCGGACGGTTCCAGTCGAGGTCCGAGAGGTGGACCATGCCGTCGACGTCGTTCTCGAGGCCGATGAAGAGACCGAACTCGGTCTTGTTCTTCACCTCGCCCTCGACGACGGTGCCGACAGGGTGCTTCTCGGCGAAGGCCTCCCACGGATTCTGGAGCGTCTGCTTCAGGCCGAGCGAGATGCGGCGCTTCACCTGATCGACCTCGAGGATCACGACCTCAACCTCCTGCGAGGTCGAGATGATCTTGCCCGGATGGACGTTCTTCTTCGTCCAGGACATCTCGGAGACGTGGATCAGGCCTTCGATGCCCGGCTCGAGCTCGACGAACGCACCGTAATCGGTGATGTTCGTGACGCGGCCCTTCAGCTTGGCGCCAACCGGGTAGCGGGCGGCGATGCCCTCCCACGGATCGGCGAGCAGCTGCTTGATGCCGAGCGAGATGCGGTGCGTCTCGTGGTTGATCTTGATGATCTTCACCTTCACCGTCTGGCCGATGGTTACGACCTCGGACGGATGATTGACGCGGCGCCATGCCATGTCGGTGACGTGCAGCAGGCCGTCGATGCCGCCGAGATCAACGAACGCACCGTATTCGGTGATGTTCTTGACCACGCCGTCGATGACCTGACCCTCTTCGAGGTTGGCCACGAGCTCGGAGCGCTGCTCGGCGCGGCTCTCTTCGAGAACCGTACGGCGCGACACGACGATGTTGCCGCGGCGGCGGTCCATCTTGAGGATCTGGAACGGCTGAGCCACGCCCATGAGCGGGGTGACGTCGCGGACCGGGCGGATATCGACCTGGGAGCGCGGCAGGAACGCCACGGCGCCGTCGAGGTCGACCGTGTAGCCGCCCTTCACCTGGTTGAAGATCGTGCCGTTGACGCGCTCGCCGGCCTCGAAGGCCTTCTCGAGCTTCACCCACGATTCTTCGCGGCGGGCCTTGTCACGGGAGATGACGGCCTCGCCCAGCGCATTCTCGATGCGCTCGACATAGACTTCGACCTCGTCGCCGACGACCACGGTCTGGTCGCGGTTCGGGCCGGCAAATTCTTTCAGGGCGACGCGACCTTCGGTCTTGGCGCCGATATCGATGACCGCGACGTCCTTTTCGATCGCGACCACCTTGCCCTTCACGACCGAGCCTTCGCTGATCTCGGAGGTGCGGAAGGATTCTTCGAGCAGGGCCGCGAAATCTTCACGGCTCGGCTGTTGCAAAGCTGCAGACATTAAGTTCTCCTGAATGGCCCTCGTTCAAAGGGGCAACGCCGGCGGCTCGTGTTAACGGGCCGTTTCCAGCCGCCGCTGCCTCAAGACGCCCCTTTGAGGGCCATGTCCGAGGCATGCTGCTCCATGGAGCAGGCCGGCGTATCGTCGACGGATGGAAACGCTGTACCGACAAGACTTTTTCGGGACGCCGCGAGGGCGCGGAACACGCACCCTGACAATCGAAAACCGTCAATGTCTCGTCGGATGGGGGTTGTATTATCCCAAATGGCCCGGGATCACAAGGCTTTCAAGGAGTTGGCCGTCAAACCGGCCAGTCCGAACGGCGGGCCTGGGCAATGGCCCAGTCGAGGGCCTGTTCCAGGCGGTCGTTGCCCCAGAACATCTCGCCGTCCTCGGTGAAGAAGGTCGGCGCCCCGAAGATGCCGCGCGAGAGCACCTCGTCGCCCATCCGGCGCAGGCGCTGCTTGTTGCAGTCGGTCTGCGCCTCGGCGATCACGGCCTGCGCATCGAGGCCGAGATCCGTCAGGATCGGGCCCAGCACCTCCGGGTCGGCGATATCCCGCGCCGCGCCGAACTCGGCCGTGTAGACGGCCCGCGTGAAGGCGGGCGTCCAGCCGCGATCGACCCCCAGAAGCGCGATGCGCGCGGCAAGGACGCCGTTCTGCGGAAAGGATTTGGGGCGGTAGAAGGGCAGCCCGAGCCGGGCGGCCTCGCGCTCCATGTCGCGCCACATGTAGCGGCCCTTGTCGGGATGGAGCGCGAAGGGCGAGGTCTCCCACCCCTGCGCCTTGAAAATCGGCCCGAGCAGGAAGGGGCGCCACAGAAGCTGGATCCCGGCCGCCTCAGCCGCCTTCTCCACCCGCATGGCGGCGAGATAGGAATAGGTCGAGGCGAATTCGTACCAGAATTCGAGAATGGGCTGACGGATCATGCGCGTCCTTCGGGGCCAGTCGCTCCGGCAGCAGGGCTTTTGCCTCCTGAGCCGGCTCGTTATCCTCCGAGGAGGGACGTACCGCATTCCCTTGAGTGATGGCAGGCCGCATCATTCCGGTCAGGAATGCAGAGGGAGCATGCCGGCGCGATAAATGCCGTTGCGCGGACAAGGCTTCCGCTTTAAGTCGCTGACACCCTTTCTATTCTGGAATCCTTGCTATGGCTGAGAAGCGCGTGAACAAGGTCGTGCTCGCCTATTCCGGCGGCCTCGACACCTCCATCATCCTCAAGTGGCTGCAGACCACCTATGGCTGCGAGGTGGTGACGTTTACCGCCGATCTCGGCCAGGGCGAGGAGCTGGAGCCGGCGCGCAAGAAGGCCGAGCTGCTCGGCATCAAGCCCGAAAACATCTTCATCGAGGACCTGCGCGACGAGTTCGTGCGCGACTACGTGTTCCCGATGTTCCGCGCCAATGCGCAATACGAGGGCCTTTATCTGCTGGGCACCTCCATCGCCCGGCCGCTGATCGCCAAGAAGCAGATCGAGATCGCCGAAAAGGTCGGCGCCGATGCGGTTTCCCACGGCGCCACCGGCAAGGGCAACGACCAGGTGCGCTTCGAGCTCGGCTATTATGCCCTGAAGCCCGACGTGACCGTGATCGCCCCCTGGCGCGAATGGGACCTGCGCTCCCGCGAGCAGCTCATCGCCTTCGCGGAGCAGCACCAGATCCCGATCGCCAAGGACAAGCGCGGCGAGGCGCCCTTCTCCGTCGACGCCAACCTCCTGCACGCCTCCTCCGAGGGCAAGGTGCTGGAGGATCCCTCCGTCGAGGTGCCGGACTACGTCTATTCCCGCACCGACGGCCCCGAGAGCGCGCCCGACAAGCCGACCGTGATCACCATCACGTTCGAGAAGGGCGACCCGGTCGCCATCGACGGCCAGAAGCTCGGCCCCGCCGACCTGCTGGCGAAGCTCAACGAGCTCGGCCGGATCAACGGCATCGGCCGCCTCGACCTCGTCGAGAACCGCTTCGTCGGCATGAAGAGCCGCGGCATGTACGAGACCCCCGGCGGCACGATCCTTCACCTCGCCCATCGCGGCATCGAGTCGATCACCCTCGACCGCGGCGCGGCTCACCTGAAAGACGAGCTCATGCCGAAATATGCCGAGCTCATCTATAACGGCTTCTGGTTCTCGCCGGAGCGCGAGATGCTGCAGGCGCTCATCGACCGATCCCAAGAATTCGTCACCGGCGAAGTCAAGCTCAAGCTCTACAAGGGCGGCGTCCATCTCATCGGCCGGACAAGCCCCTATTCCCTCTACGACCAGGACCTCGTCACCTTCGAGGAAGGCGCGGTCGCCTACGACCACCGCGACGCCGCCGGCTTCATCAAGCTCAACGCGCTGCGGCTGCGGACCCTGGCCCAGCGCAAGAAGAAGCTGGGGCTGTAAGGCTCACACAATCACACGAACCATTCGATACGAAACAGCCTGGGCCTTCCCAGGCTGTTTCGTTTTCAAGCTTTCTCGGCCGCAACCTAGTGTGCAGTGCGCTTGCCTCGCGTGATGTGCGTTCTATCCTGGGGTCGATGCTCCCGCAGCGCTGATTGACGAGGCCGAACATGGCCCAGGCCGAGCCGGATGACCTGACCATTCGCGCGATGACGCGCGCGGATCTCGACGTGGCAATCGGGTGGGCGGCGGCGGAGGGCTGGAATCCCGGCCTCGATGATGCGGAATGTTTTTATCCAGCCGATCCGGCGGGCTTCCTGATGGGGTTTGTGGACGGCGAGCCGGTCGCCTCGATCTCGGTCGTGCGCTACGGCGAGGCCTTCGGCTTTCTCGGCCTCTACATCGCGCGGCCGGAATGGCGCGGCCGCGGCTTCGGCTATCGGCTCTGGCAGGCAGGCATGCAGCATCTCGAAGGCCGTGTCGTGGGTCTCGATGGCGTCGTCGCGCAGCAGGCGAATTACGCGCGCTCCGGCTTCGCGCTCGCGCACCGCAACGTGCGCTTCGGCGGCACGCCGCAGGTGGATGCGCCCGAGGATCCGCGCCTGCGGCCGGTCGATGCCGCTCTCGTCGAGGCCGTCCTCGCCTATGACCGGCCCTTCTTCCCCGCTGCGCGAGACACCTTCCTGCGCTGCTGGCTGAGCCCCGATGCGCGCAAAGCTCTGGCTCTGATGGAAGACGGCGAGGTCAGGGGCTACGGCGTCATGCGCGCCTGCCGGAGCGGCTTCAAGATCGGGCCGCTCTTTGCCGAGGGCGAACGCGAGGCGGAGCTGCTGTTTCGTGGCCTCGCCGCCGAGGCCGGCGGGGCAGAGGTATTTCTCGACCTGCCCGAGCCGAACGAGGCTGCGATCCGGCTCGCCACCCGCCACGGCCTGTCGCCGGTTTTTGAGACGGCCCGGATGTATCGCGGCGAGACGCCCGACCTGCCCCTGTCGCGGATCTTCGGCATCACCACCTTCGAGCTGGGGTGAAAACCCTCTGCCGTCATCCCCGGACTTGTTCCGGGGATCAGTGCCGGTGATCCCGATGCGGTAAAGCGCGGCGCCTCTCGGACCGGGAATGACACCCGCGCCGTCATGCCCGGGCTCGTCCCGGGCACCCACGTCTTGGTAATCCCACCCTCTCACGTCATCACCGGCCTCGTGCCGGTGATCCCGATGCGGTGAAGTGCGGCGCCTCTCGGATCGGGATGGCTGGGACAGGCCCGGCCATGACGGCGGAGGGGATAAGGCGGGCGGGAGCGTGATGTTATGTTCTCACTTTGTTCTTGACATCATTCCCAATCTTGGCTATATCGTTGCCTCAAGACCTGCCTCTGACGAGGGGCGCGCTCGCGAGGCGTCGCAGTGTGG
>Ga0182747_1000218_pt1 | contig 60401 bp, 50 predicted proteins | sample eDN3rd30CBELigBY_FD_128526 | JGI IMG/M metagenome (GOLD analysis project Ga0182747, IMG submission 128526) | Enriched backyard soil microbial communities from Emeryville, California, USA - eDNA 3rd pass 30_C BE-Lig BY (version 2) (version 2) | ecosystem: Environmental > Terrestrial > Soil >... | reverse complement strand
GCTGGAGGTGCGCGTGCGCTCCTGCCACGTCCATGGCTCCTTCATCGCCAAGGACAACAAGCGCCCGGCCTACACGCTGCGTGAGGCGCTGGAAAATCCGGTCCGCGACGTCAACCGCATCGTACTGCCGCCCGCCTCCTACATCCAGGAGAAGGAGAAGATCGAGAAGCGCTGGCCGGCCGCGGTGGAGTTCATCAAGAGCCGCAAGCTCAACGAATTCTTCGACGGCGACCTTACCGATGTCGGTATCGCCGTGCAGGGCGGCATGTATAACGGCGTTATCCGCGCGCTGCAGCGCCTCGGCCTTGCCGATGTCTGGGGCAAGACGCGCATCCCGCTCTATGTGATGAACGTCGCCTATCCGCTGATCGACGACGAACTCACCCGGTTCTGCATCGGCAAGCGCGGCGTGCTGATCGTCGAGGAAGGCCAGCCCGAGTACATCGAGCAGGCCGTCAACACCATCCTGCGCCGCCGCGACATCCCCACCCGTATCTACGGCAAGGACGTGCTGCCGATGGCCGGCGAATACACCGCCGATGTCATGCTCAAGGGCGTCCGCGATTTCCTCTCGGCCGCGCTACCCTCCGCGCTCTCTGATGCCAGCCGCGCGCCGAACGTCCCGGCCATTGCCGACGATCCGCGCGTCAAGGCGCTCACCGGCGTTGTGCCGCCACGGCCGCCGGGCTTCTGCGTCGGCTGCCCCGAGCGCCCGATCTTCGCCGCGGTGAAACTGGTCGAGAAGGAGCTTGGTCAGCATCACATCGCCGCCGATATCGGCTGCCACCTGTTCTCGATCCTGCCGCCGTTCAATATCGGCGCCTCGACCATGGGCTACGGCCTCGGCCCCGCTTCGGCGGCGGCATTCAACGTGCCCTCGTCGAAGAAGTCGATCTCCTTCATCGGCGACGGCGGCTTCTGGCATAACGGCCTGACCACCAGCATCGGCAACGCCGTCTACAACAAGCATGACGGCGTCATTGTCGTGGTCGACAATTATTATGCGTCGGCGACCGGCGGCCAGGACATTCTGTCATCGCGCGCCGACAACGCCACGCGCTCGACGCAGCATCCGATCACCAAGGCGGTCGAAGGCATCGGCGCAACCTGGGTACGTCAGGTCGATCGCACCTACGACGTCGGCAAGATGCGCGACACATTGAAGGAAGCGCTCACCGACCGCTCGCCCGGCCCCAAGGTCATCGTCGCCTCGTCGGAATGCATGCTGAACAAGCAGCGCCGCGAGAAGCCGCTGTTCAACAAGGCGGTGAAGGGCGGCCAGCGCATGGTGCGCGAGCGTTACGGCGTCGATGAAGATGTCTGCACCGGCGACCACGCCTGCATCCGCCTCTCCGGTTGCCCGTCGCTGACGATCAAGCACAGCGATGACCCCTTGAAGGACGATCCAGTGGCCGCCGTGGATAATGGCTGCGTCGGCTGCGGCAATTGCGGCGAGGTGGCGGAAGCCGCGGTGCTGTGCCCGTCGTTCTACCGCGCCGAGATCATCCACAACCCGACCGGCTTCGATCGGTTCATGGCGCGCCTTCGCGGCGCGGTGATCGGCTTCCTGCAGCGCCGCCGCGCCCGACATGCGCTCGCTCTTTCCTGACGGCGCACCGATGAACGCCGCCCCCGCAACGACCGCGCTCGATACGACAAAGCCGCTCGCCATCGCCGTGCTGGCCATGGGCGGCCAGGGCGGCGGGGTGCTGGTCGACTGGATCGTTTCCCTTTGCGAGGCCCATGGCTGGGCCGCGCAATCGACCTCGGTGCCCGGTGTCGCACAACGCACCGGCGCCACGATCTATTACATCGAGGCTTTGCCGTTGCCGCCGAATGCGCCGCACGGCCTCAAGCCGGTGCTGTCGCTGATGGCCGTGCCGGGCGAAGTCGATATCGTCATCGGCGCTGAGTTCATGGAGGCGGGCCGCGCCATCCAGCGCGGGCTGGTGACGCCGGACCGCACGACGCTGATCGCCTCCTCGCATCGCGCCTATGCCGTGGTCGAAAAACAGACGCCGGGTGATGGCATTGGCGATGCCGCCACCATGCTCAAGGCAGCGGAAGCCACCTCAAAGAAGCTCGTCGCCTTCGACATGGCCGCCGTCGGCGACAAGACCGGCAGCGCCATCTCGGCCGTATTGTTCGGCGCGCTGGCAGGAGCGGATGCCCTCCCCTTCGCGCGCGAAGCCTACGAGGCGACCATTCGCGCCGCCGGCATTGGCGTTGAGCCGAGCCTGCGCGGCTTCGCCGCCGGCTATGCGCGCGCCAAGGCCGGCACGCCGCTCGAGATCACGCCGCCGCCGAAGAAGACCGCCGCCGCGCCGCAAACACCGCAAGGCGAATACGCACGACTGGTCGCGCGCGCGCAGGCTGAATTTCCGGCCGAGGCGCAGGCGATGCTCGCCGCAGGCCTGCAGCGCGTCGTCGATTTTCAGGATATCGCCTATGGCCGCGAGTATCTCGATCTGGTCAAAGGCATTCTCGCCCTCGATCGCGCCGACAGCGACCATGCCCTGACGCAGGCCGCAGCCAAATACGTCGCCGTCGCCATGGCCTATGACGATGTCTATCGCGTTGCCGACCTGAAGACGCGGGCCAGCCGCTTCGAGCGCGTACGCAAGGAAGTCGGCGTTGCGCCCGATCAACTCATCTACACGACCGAGTTCATGCATCCGCGCATGGACGAAGTCGCCGGCTCACTGCCGAAAGCGCTCGGCCGCTTCATCGAAACGCGGCCCGGCCTGTTCAAGGCGCTCGACAGAATCGTCAATCGCGGCCGCCGCGTGCGCACCGGCACCATCCGCTGGTTCCTGATGCTGTATATCCTCGGCGGGCTTAAGCGCTTCCGTCGTGGCACGTTGCGTCACGCCAACGAAGTGGCGCATCGCGACGCCTGGCTGGCGCGCGTCAGGGAGGCCGCGCCCAAGGATTACGACCTCGCCGTCGAGCTGCTCAATAATCGCCGTCTGGTGAAAGGCTATTCCGACACCCATGCGCGCGGGCTGTCGAAGTTCGACCGCGTTATGACCGCCGCCGACAAGCTCGAGGGCCGGCCCGACGCCGCCGAGTGGGTGCGCCGCCTGCGCGAGGCCGCGCTCAAGGATGAAGAAGGCGTGGCGCTCGACGGCGCGCTCAAGACCGTCGACAGCTTTTTGCACTAGTTTCGGTTCAACGGAGCTGAGCCAAGCTCCGCTCATTCCCGCGAAAGCGGGAATCCAGTTTTCTTCTTTTGTGGCTTAGTCTGGGTCCCCGCTTCCGCGGGGACGAGCGGAGAGCTACCAATCGTCAAATCACAATCGAGCCGACGCTCGAACCGCCGCAGACGAACAAGGTCTGCCCGGTGACGAAGCTGTTCGCCGGATCGGCGAAGAACAGCACGGCGCGGGCGACGTCGTCGCTGCGGCCGAGACGCTTGACCGGGATCGCCGCCGCCAAACTCTGCTCGCGCGGATCGCCCACGGGGATGACGCCGCGGAACATCTCGGTGTCGCCGATAGGCCCCGGCGCCACGGCATTGACGGTGATGCCGGAAGGCGCCAGTTCCAGCGCCCAGCTCCGCACCAGGCCGACAACGCCGGCCTTGGTCGAGCCGTAAGCCGTGCGATTGGCCAGCCCCAGCGCGCCGCGCGTCGACATCAGCACGATGCGGCCGAAGGCGCGCTCTTTCATGCCGGGCAGCACCGCTTGCGTGATGGTCAGCGCCGCGCCGAGGTGAAGCTGTGTCAGCGCCTGCAGATCGTCGATCTTGGTCTGCTCGATACTCGCCGGCCGGATGCTGCCGGCGTTGTGCACGACATGCGTCACGGCAAAGCGCTTCGCGACATCGGCCGCGGCCTGCGCCACGGCATTATTGTCGAGCAGATCGACCTCGACGCCGTGCAGCTTCGCAGCAGCATCCTTCGGCTTCTGCCGGTCGAACACGACGACATCGTAGCCCGCGCCTAGCAACTGCCGTGCGATCTCGGCGCCGATGCCCGATGCGCCGCCGGTGACGATAGCGGTGTTGCCGCTCATGCCCCCTCCACCAGCGCCAGCACGCGCAAGGGGCTGCCCGAGCCGTTCTTGATCTTCAGCGGCGCCGAAAAGATCACCGCGCCCTTCGGCGGCAACTGGTCGAGATTGGTCAGGCACTGCAAACCGAAGCGGCCCTTGCCGTGCATGTAGAAATGCGCCGGGAACGGCGGATTGAAGTGATGGCCCTGCCCGTGATCGGTGCCGATGGTTTCGGTGCCGAAGCCGTGCACGTCACGCTCTTCGACCAGCCACTTGACCGCTTCAGGCACCGGGCCGGGCGTATGGGCGCCGTCCTCGCGCATGCCGGCATATTCGGCGTAAGGCTTCTTCGACCAGTCGGTGCGCAGCAGCACCCACTCGCCGGCGCCGATGCGTCCGTGTTTTTTCTCCCACGCTTCCAGGAACGGCACGGTCAACTCAAAGTCGGCATTGGCCGCGCTCTCGGCCGAGCAATCCACCACATTGGCCGCCGCGATGAACTTGCGCGGTTCGATGGTGTCGACGGCGTTGTTCGGCAGGTCCTTGCCGGAAATCCAGTGCACCGGCGCATCGAAATGCGTGCCGGCGTGTTCGGACACCGAGAAGTTATTCCAGTACCAGGCCGGGCCGCGCTCGTCATAGCGCGAGATTTCCTCAAGACGGAACGGCGCCGCCTGGCCGAATTCCGGCGGCAGCACGATGGTGGGGAATTCCTGCGTCAAAGTCTGCGTGAGATCGACCACCTTGATCGCGCCCGACGCGACGCGCTGCGCCATGCCGAGAAGGTCGGAAGCCGGAGTATTCGCCATGCTATCCTCCTATCCTGCCAGTTCGCGCTCGAGCGCCTTCGGATTGGCGGCGAGCCGCGCGCGAATATCCTCGGCGATATCGCCGACGAACACATCCTCCAGGCCACGCTGCAAAGCCTGCACGACCGCCTTGGCCAATGCCGCCGGCGTTACCTTGGGCGGCGGCACGGTCTGGAACCATTCGGTGTCGAGCGGCCCGAAGAACACGTTCATCACGCGCACGCCGCCGGGCCGCAGTTCGGCGCGCAGGCATTGCGCCGCCGACAGCGAGGCCGCCTCCGCCGCCGAATAGGCGCCGTACTGCGGCCAGTTCATCAGCGCATGCACCGACAAGAGATTGACGAAGGCCGTCGCCGAATTGACGCCATCTGCGCCGCGGCCGCGCATCGCCGGGCCGAAGGCCTGCGCCAGCCGCATCAGGCCGAAGTAACGGACATCCATTTCCTCGCGCGCCACGGTCACGCCATGGCGCTGCATGATGCCGCCGGCGCGGATGTGCTCGGCGGTGTTGACGACGATGTCGATGCGGCCGCCATTCTGCTCGGCCTGCTCGGTGACGGACTCAGAGTCGGTGACGTCGAGCGGCACGATCTCGACGCGCTCGATCTTCTTCAGTTCGTCCTGTCCCGGAAACGGCTTCCACGGATCGGCGATGCCGACGAACACGATGTTGCAGCCGGCGTCCGAAAAGGCCCTGGCCATCGCCTGCCCGACCGGCGTGCGGCCGTCGGTGATCAGGACACGGCGGAATTTCGGATCGCAGGTCATTTCGCGCAAATGCGGATCGTCGGCCATGTTCGGGGTGTCTTTCTCCGGCAGCGCAATCATCACCGGCGCGCCGCCTTTGTCGAGCTTGAGATCGAGACGAACGCGCTGGCCTTCCAGCACATCGCCATGGATATGCGACAGAATGACCGGACCGGCATCGAGCTTGGTCAGGCCCACGCGCCAGGGCGTGCGTTCGCGAAAGTAAGGATCGGTGGAGGTCCGGATCGTGGTTTCGGCGAGCAGCGTACCGCGATTATCGACCGGCTTAAAGGGTACGCAGTCCGACAGGCATTTCGGACAGGCATCGCGCGGCGGATAGAACACCGTACTGCAATCATCGCAAGTCTGCAGCTCGAAGCGGCCTTCCGCCGCCGCCTTGGTCAGCCCATGCGCGGTGCGGCTGCGGACCGACTGCGGATAAAGCGGCTGCTGGGTGCGCTTGAGCGGATCCTTGCGTCTGGGGCGCTTGAGCGGCTCGGTCATGACGCCCTCGCCAGCACGGCGGCGCCCGACGACAGGCCGCGGTCGTAATTGATCATGCCGAATCCGGAGACCACGGCGATCTTCGCATCCTTGACCGGCTTGCCGATCGGCTGGCCGGTCAACTGCCGCATCGCCTCGGTGATGCCGAGGTGGCCGCCTGCGGCGCCCGCCTGCCCGGTCGATAGCTGCCCGCCCGAGGTGTTGTGCGGGAACGTACCGTCGGTGGTGAAGCTGTGTTGGCGGATGAAGTCCTTGCCCTCGCCCTTCTTGCAGAAGCCGAGATCCTCGAACTGCATGGTGATGATCACCGGGTAATCGTCATAAGTCTGCAGCAGATCGACGTCATCGGGTTTCACCCCGGCCATTTGCCACAGATCGTCGACGTCCACCGCCCAGCCGCCGCGCTCCTGAATTGCCTCGTCGGCAAAGGCGTGATGGCGCTCGATGGTGGACAGCAGTTTCACCGCCGGCAGATTGAGCGATTTGGCGACGTCCTCACGGCAGACAAGGAACGCCTCGGCGCCGGCACAGGGCATGACGCAATCGAACAGATGCAGCGGATCGGAGATCGGCCGCGCCTTCATGTATTCATCGAGCGTCAGCTTCTTCTTCATCATGGCGAAGGGGATAGACAGCGCGTTATCGCGCTGCGCCACGCAGATCTTGCCGAAGTCCTCGCGCGTCACGCCATATTTGTTCATGTAGTTCTTGGTGATCAGCGCGAAGGAGGCATTGGCGCCGCCCGAGCCGTAAGGATAGACGGCATCCTGCGCGAAGCGCGAGAAGCTGCTCAGCGTCTTGCGGAAGGAATCGACATGGTTGGTGTCGCCGGCAACCACGGCGACGAACTGCGCATCGCCCGCTTGCACCGCGCGCGCGGCACGGCGCAGGCCGACCACGCCGCTCACCCCGCCCATCGGCACGTGATCGAGCCAGCGCGGCGACAGGCCGAGATGCTGCGTCATGCCGACGGCGCTGTCGGCGCCGGTGGTGAAGCTCGACAGCACCAGGCCGTCAATGTCCTTCGGCGCGATGCCGGCCGTCTTCGTCAATTGATGCAGCGCGCGGCCGATCCACCAATGCGCGGTGTCGGTCGAATAACGCACATAAGGCACCGTCACCGGCGCGCAGACGACGACGTTGTCGTAGGGGCGACGGGTGGTCATGCCTGCACCACTGGCCCAAGCGCTGCTGGCACCGGCCTCTCCGCCGTCATGCCCGGCCTTGTGCCGGGCATCCACGTCTTCGGAGGCGCAACCAGAAAGACGTGGATGGCCGGGACAAGCCCGGCCATGACGAATAATGAGTCAATGCCGAACACCTCTTCATGGATCCGTCGCATCACATGAACAACTGGATGTTGCCGAACGCCGCCTCGCAATTGACGAGATCGACGCGCTTGAGCTTGATCTTCAGAACGCCATCGACCAGGGCCAGCGTGTGCGTCGCCCAGGCGGCGTAAAGCTGCTGCTCGTCGTGGCGCGTTTCGATGTAATGCATCGGCGTCCAGGTGACGTATTCGCCCCTGGCGTCGTCGCGGCTGTCGATCTGCGGCGTCTGCAGCACGTGATGACAGCGGCTTTTCGGCTTCTGCGAGAAGGTGCGGTTGCCCTTGAGCCGCTCGACGCGGATCTGCAGCAGCAGCTTGTCCTCGTACATCAGCGAGCCGACCAGCTTGGGATCGGTCTGCCCCCACTCCAGCGGCATCCAGTAATAGGCGTCGTCGGTGTAGAGCGCGAGCCACTCCTCGAAGCGGTGCTGGTCGAGCAGCCGCGCCTCGTGGATGACGAAATCGATGATCTCTTTGTCGGTCGGGCTGGTCATGAGCATCCGCCTACATCGACATCGTCATGAATTTTTGCCAGGCGTGGAACTGGTTCCGCATCTGCCATTCCGTCGTGCCATTGGTCTCGGCGGTCACATCGACCGGCTCGTTTGGATCGTAGAGCCGCTGCACATTGACCCACTGATTGGCGTCGACATGCAGACCCTCTTGGGCCCGCTCGTACATTTCCAGATCGTCATGGCCGACCACCGAGGTCGGCGCATTTATCAGGCGATTATACATCTGCGTGCGCTCGAGCAGCACGTCCGGCGCGTCGACCAGCCGGAACGTCCAGGATTCCACCAAAGTCTTGTTCGGCGCCAGCGGCTTGAACAGGCGGATGAGCTGGATCGGCCCCTTGATCATCAGGTTCGGGAAATACACGGTGTTGTGCCGGGCCTCGCCGAGGATGTGCTTGGCGCGCTCCTCGCCATAGGCCGCCACCATCTTCTCGAAATAGCCCGGAATCGCCGAATAATCCGAGTGGATCGAATGATGCACGCCGGTATGGCCGTGACCATTGGGCCACACGCGAATGCCCATGTTCTCGAAGAACTCGTAGGGGCTCATGAACGGCGCGAAGATCTCGACCGCCATCGGCTTCTTGGTGCCCGGCGGCGCGTTCTTCCAGACATTGACCGCGGTACCGGCCGAGGATTCGTGCGCAACCATCGGATGACATGTGTCGGTCTGGTTCTCGACCAGCATCTTCCAGTTGCAGTTGTGCATGTAACGCAACGGCTGGCCGGCGACCTCCAGCTTTCCGACCGGCGAGCGGTCGATCATGTTGTCGAAGCTCGACAGGCTCTCGCCAAAGAATTCCTCGAAGCCCGGGCCGAAATCGTTGATCTTGGCGAAGACGAAGCCGCGATAATTGTGCACGTGCTTGACCGGCGCCATGCCCTGCCCGGCGTGGCTCTGCTCCAGGCCGGTATTTTCATAACCCTTCTTCAACGGGATCGCGAGCAGCGAGCCGTCGGTCTTGAAGCTCCAGGCGTGATACGGGCAGCGGAAGAACTTGCCGGTATTGCCGCAGGTTTCCGTGGTGATGCGCGTGCCCTTGTGCGGGCAGCGATTGAACAGCACCTTCACCGACTGGTCGGTGTGGCGCACCATCAAGACGGGCTGCAGGCCGATCGTGGTGCCGAAATAGTCGCCCGGATTGGGCACCTGGCTGTCATGGCCGATATAGACCCAGGTATTGGCGAACAGATGCTCCATCTCGAGTTGGAACACCTCGTCGTCGATATAGACGTCGCGGTGCACTTCGGCCGGACGCACCAGGTTACGGACTGCTTCGACGTTGTCGCGGTATCTCGCCATCGTCCTACTCCGTTTCGGCCGTCACAGATCGAGAACCAGACGCGGGCTCTTGGATCGTGACACGCAAATCTGCATCTTTTTCCCCTCGGCCTTTTCGGCATCGGTGAGGATGTAATCGCGGTGGTCCGGCACGCCCTCGACCACGTCCACCTGGCAGATGCCGCAGTCGCCGCGCTTGCAGTCGTGCAGCGGATCCTTGCCGGCGTCGATCAGCACGTCGAGGATCGTCTTGTCGGCCGGAATTAGAAAGCTTTCACCGGTGTTTTTCAAGACGACCTCGAAGGCCGCATCGCCGGCGGCCGGCGCCGCGGCGGTGAACAGTTCGAAGCGCAGCCGGCCGTCCTGCCAGCCGAGATCCTTGGCGGCGGCGATGGCGGTATCGATCATCGCGCGCGGCCCGCAGCAATAGACCGGCTCGTTATCCGTTAGCGATGCCATCAGGCCGCGGATATCGAACACCTTTCCCGCCGCGTCATCGACATGCAGCGCGAGTTTGTCGCCGCACAAGGCCTCCAGCTCCTTGATGAAGGCGAGCTGTTCGCGCGAGCGCCCGGCATAATAGAGCCGGTATGGCCGCTTGTCGGTGGTCAGAGCCGCTGCCATCGAGGCGATCGGCGTAATGCCGATACCGCCGGCGATCAGCACCACCGCTTCGCTGCCCGGATTGAGCGGGAAATTGTTGGACGGCGCCAGCACCTCGAGGCTGTCGCCGGGCTTGAGCGCATGCATGAAGCGCGAGCCGCCCTGGCTCGGGTCTTCAAGGCGGATGCCGAGGCTGTAGGCCTTGGGCCGCGTCGTCGCCTGCGCATCGTCGCGCAGATTGATCAGCGAATAGGAACGGTCGTCGCCGCCTGGCAATTTGACGCGGATATGCGCACCGGGCTGCCACGACGGCAGCGGCTCGCCATGCGGCCGCGCTAGGATAACCGCGCGGACCAGCGGCGTTTCGGACCGCACCTCGGTCACGGTCAATGTCAGGGTTTCGGACATGGGCGGATTATTTTAGGTCTAAAATAATCCGCTTGGCAACGCCCCGGCTCGTTCTTTTACAGCCCCTTCGGGTTGGTCATGAACTCTTCGATGATCTCCGGCGGCGCCTTGACGAACTCGCCCGCCCGGCTGACGCCGACGCCCGCCAGTTTGCGCAGTTTGACCGCCAGTTCCGCCATTTTGACCGCGATCGGGATGCCGTTGATGACCGGCGCGCCGTCCACCGCGTGACCATGGATCGCCGAGAACAGCAGCATCGGGATGCCGCCGCCCGGTATCAGCACCTCGCAGCCGTCGGCGACCAGCGGCCTAGCCTGTTCCGCGAACAGGTCCTTCACCGTCTCGGCAAGCGCTTCGGACTCATAGGCCTTGAGGATCTGCCCCGGCTCGAACTGCATCGCATGGATGCCGGTGACGCGATGTTCGAGGCCGTATTTGGCGATCTGGTGGCGAAACCACGGAATGTAGCGCGTGTTGATGGTGACGATGCCGGCGCGCTGGCCGAGCTGGCAGCTGTACAGCATCGAGGCTTCGCCGAGCGCGACTACCGGGATGTTCACAACTGAACGCGCTTCGTAGAGACCGGCATCCTGGAAGTGCCCGATCACGAACGCATCGTAGCCCTCGCGCTCGGCGCGCACCGCATTGCAGATCACCTCGCGCGCGCAGCGCATTTCGACGATCGGATGCGCATAGGAGTCGTGCGGCGTGATGCCGTGCACTTCCACCTCGGTTTCCGCGTCGACAATGTTCTTCAGGTGGGCGCGCAGCCGGTCCCAGTAGACCTTGCCGTTATCGTAATCGACGTAGCTTTGATACCAGATACGCATGATGCCTCCCGCGGCCCTGCCCGCTCTTGTGCGAATTCCGTTCCCGGTCCAAGATATTTTAAGTTAGAAATATTTTCCAGAATGTCCATGACATCACAGTTGTTCTCGTCCGAGCCGAATCCCGCCGCCGCGGCACTGGTGCGGCAATTGTCGCAAAGCTTCGCGCCGGGCGATCGCACGGTGCCGGCGATGCTGTCCCGGCAGGCCGCGCGGTATGGCGATAAGCCGCTGGTCGGTTTCGGCGGCAGTTCCTGGACTTATGCGCAAACCCGCGATGAAGTCGCCGCGTTCGGCGCCACGTTGCTCGCCGCCGGCATCAAACGCGGCGATCGCGTCGCGCTGATCTGCTCCAACCGCTTTGAGTTCATGCGCGCCTTCCTCGGCTGCGCCTGGATCGGTGCCGTGTCGGTGCCAGTCAACACCGCCTCGCGCGGCCATCAGTTGCAGCACATCCTGACCAATTCGGCTGCCCGTCTGCTCATCGTCGAAGGCCAATTCGCAGGCAATCTCGAGCATCTCGATTTCGCGGCGCTGCCGCTCGAGGCGGTATGGACCATCGATGCGGACAAGCCGCTGCAGGCCGGCAAGATCGCGGCGCAGCCGATGCCGGCCGCAAGCGGGATGTGCGAGGCGGCTGCGACGCGCCCGCGCGACATGCTGACCATTCTTTATACATCGGGCACGACAGGGCCTTCCAAAGGCGTCTGCTGCCCGCACGCACAATATTTCTGGTGGGGCGCCAACACCGCCGCGCTGCTCAGCCTCGATGGCGATGACCTGCTGCAATCGACGTTGCCGCTCTTCCACACCAACGCGCTCAACACTTTCTTCCAGGCGATGCTGCTGGGCATCGGCGTCACTTACGAGAAGCGCTTTTCCGCATCGGACTTCTACGCCGCGCTGACACGCTCGCAGGCGACCGCCACTTATGTGCTCGGCGCCATGGTGCCCATATTGCTGTCGCGGCCGCGTTCGCCTGAAGAAAGCGCGCACAACGTCAAGGTCGCGCTGGCGCCCGGCGTACCGGCGCGCTTCCACGAGGAGTTCACCGAACGCACCGGCATCAAGCTGGTCGACGGCTGGGGCTCGACCGAAACGAATTTCGCCATCGGCACGACATGGGACCGGCAGCGACCCGGCACCATGGGCACGGTCTTCGCCGGCTTCCAGGCGCGCGTCGTCGATGGCGACGACAATGACGTTCCCGATGGCGAGCCCGGCGAATTGCTGGTGCGCGCCGACGAACCGTTCGCCTTCGCGACCGGTTATTTCGCCGCGCCGGAAAAAACCGTCGAAGCCTGGCAAAATCTATGGTTTCACACCGGCGACCGCGTCGTGCGCGAAAGCGACGGCTATTTCCGTTTCGTCGACCGTATCAAGGACGCGATCCGCCGCCGCGGCGAAAACATCTCGTCATTCGAAGTCGAGCAGGTTCTTCTTAGCCATCCTGCGGTTGCACTGGCCGCGGCTTTCCCGGTGCGCTCATCGCTCGCCGAGGACGAGGTGATGATCGCGGCGGTTCTTCATCCCGGCCAGACGCTTAATCCGCTCGACCTGATCCACTATTGCGAGCCGCGCCTGCCTTATTTTGCAGTGCCGCGTTACGTCGACATCGTCGATGCTTTGCCCACGACCGAGAACGGCAAGGTTCAGAAATATAAACTGACCGAGAAGGGCGTGACGGGCCAGACGTGGGATCGCGAAGCCGCCGGCTACAAAGTTAAACGCACTTAAAAGCGCTTGCGGCGCGGGCGCTTGTTGACTCGCCAAAACCGATCATTTTAAGATTAAAATAATTGCCGGCAGCGGCAAGCACGTGCCTTGGGCGTGGATTGTTGTCCTGCGTCGCGAAATTGGCGCGAGACATGCATGTCGCAGCGGCATGGGGGAGCAGACCGGGGCGTCCGGCCGGCCTCTGACAGCGTGAATTTCTCTGGAAGTCTCGTGAACAGACGACACCATTAAAGGCAGGAAGATCACCATGCGAAAACTTTCGTTCGGCGTTTCAGCGTTAGCCGGTTTGCTTCTTGCAGGTACGGCGCACGCCCAGGAGATCACGGTCGGCTTTGTGACATCGCTCAGCGGCCCGGCTTCCTCGATCGGCCTTAACTACGAAAAGGGCATGAATGCCGCTTACGCCTACAAGGACGAAGTCAGCGGCGTGAAGATCAAGCTGATCAAGCTCGACGACGGCTCGGATCCGTCTCAGGCGACCAAGAATGCGCGCAAACTTGTAGAGCAGGACAAGGTCGACGTCATGATCGGCACGTCGAGCGCGCCCGGCACCAACGCGATGATGACCATCGCCAATGAGTTGAAGGTGCCCTTCTTCGCCGTGTCGCCGGTCAACGTTCCGATCCCGGCGGATGGCCATCCGTGGGGCGTCAGCATGGTGCAGACGCCGCAGCTGATGGTGAAGGTCATCGCCGATCGCATGAAGCGCGACGGCATCAAGTCCGTCGGCTTCATCGGCTTCTCCGATTCCTGGGGCGACCTCGTCTATAACGGCGCCAAGGCGGCGGAAGCCAATGGCGGCCCCAAGGTTCTGACCAACGAGCGCTACGCGCGCACCGACACCTCCGTCACCGCACAGGCGCTGAAGGTCGTTGCGGCGGCTCCGGAAGGCTTCCTCAATGGCGGTTCGGCGACGCAGGCCGCGCTGCCCCTCCTCGAACTGCGCAAGCTCGGCTTCAAGGGTCCGTTCTTCGGCACGCCGTCGCTGCTCAACCGCGACTTCGTCCGCATTGGCGCCAAGGCCGCCGAAGGCACGCAGGTGTCGGCCGGCCCGGTGGTCGTGACGAGCCAGCTGCCGGACGATCACTTCGCCAAGAAGATTGGCACCGCGTTCCACGAGTCGTTCAAGAAGGTGAACGGCGGCGAAGCCGATGACGGCTTCTCCGGCTACGCCTTCGACGGCTGGGTCGTGTTCCTCGAAGCCGCCAAGGTCGCGCTGACCAAGGCCAAGCCGGGCACGCAGGAGTTCCGCCAGGCGCTGATGGACGCGATCTACGCGAACAAGGATGTCGCGGGCGTTCACGCCATCTACAACTTCACGCCGAAGTCTTACTTCGGTGTCGATGAGCGCAGCCTCGTCGTCGTCAAGCTTGCCGACGGCAAGTGGGTCTATCAGCCCTAAGCAACGAACCCGGTATCGCGGCGATTTGAGCACCTCACCATGAACGCACAGATCGCCGCGATATTGGCCATCGATGGCATCGCCTCAGGCGCCATCTATGTCCTGATCGCCATCGGCTTCGTCCTGATTTTCGCGGTCACGCGGATCATCTTCGTCCCCTTCGGCGACATCGCCGCCTTCACGGCACTGACGCTGGCCGGCCTCGAGAACAAGCAATTGCCGGGCACGGTCGGCATGGTCGCCGTGCTCGCCGTCATGGCCGCCCTGATCGAGATATTCAGCCTGTGGCGCAAGGGCGCCCTCGACAAGATCCCACGCGCCCTCTTCTTCTATCTGGTGCTGCCGCTTATTCCCGCAGCGATCATTTGGCTCACGGCCGGCACCATGCTGCCGACGCCGTTGCGCCTGCTGCTCACCGTCGCCGTCATCCTGCCGATCGCGCCGCTGCTCAACCGCATCGTCTATCAGCCGATCGCGGACGCCACCGTGCTGCTGCTGCTGGTCGTTTCGGTCGCGCTGCATTTCGCCATGAGCGGCCTGGGCCTCCTGTTCTTCGGTCCGGAAGGCGTGCGCACCCAGAGCCTCGTCGATTTCACCACCTTCATCGCCGGCACGCCGGTGTCCGGCCAGGCCATGCTGATCCTGGGTTCGGCGATCTTCTTCAGCTTCCTGCTCTATCTGTTCTTCAACTTCACGCTTTACGGCAAGGCGCTGCACGCCACCGCGATCAACCGCACCGGCGCGCGTCTGATGGGGATCCGCCCGCAGCAGGCCTGCACCATCGCCTTTCTGCTCAGTTCCGTGCTCGCCGCGGTCTCCGGCATCCTGATCGCGCCGGTGAACACCATCTTCTACGACTCGGGCTTCCTGATCGGCCTCAAGTCGTTCGTCGGCGCCATCATCGGCGGCATGGTGAGCTTCCCGGTCACCGCCATCGGTGCATTGTTCGTCGGCATTCTTGAGGGCTTCGCCGCGTTCCTGAGCAGCCCGTTCAAGGACGTGATCGTGTTCTCGATCCTGATCCCCGTCCTGTTGTGGCGGTCTTACACGCTGGTTCACGTCGAGGAAGAGGACGAGGAATGAGCCGCCAGATCACCATCGCGATCGGCGCCGTCGCCCTCCTCGCGCTGTTCGGGGCGCCGCTTTATCTCGCGCCGTTCTCCATCACGCTGCTCAATTACATCGGCGTCTATTCGCTGGTGGCGCTGGGCCTCGTCCTGCTGACCGGCAATGCCGGCATGGTCTCGTTCGGCCAGGCGTCCTTCATGGGCGTTGCCGCCTATGCCACGGCATGGACCTCTTCGGTCATGGGCTTCTCGCCATGGCTCGGCCTGATCCTGGCGCTGGTCGCGACCGGGCTCATCGCCGCCATTCTCGGCGCGGTGACCTTGCGTCTCGGTGGTCACTTCCTGTCGCTGAGCACGATCGCCTGGGGCCTCGCGATCTATTTCAGCTTCGGCAACATCCCGGGGCTGGGCGCATTTGACGGCCTCTCGTCCCTGCCGCCGATCTCGATCGGCGGCATCGCGCTCGTGGACAGCGGACAGATTTTCTACATGATCTGGGCGACGCTGCTGCTGTCGATGATCGCCGTTCACAATCTGCTCGACTCGCGCGTTGGCCGCGCGCTGCGGGCGCTGCGCGGCGGCAACGCGCTGGTGGAATCGCTCGGCGTCAACGCGCTGCAGATCCGGCTCATCACCTTCGTCATTGCCGCCCTGTGCGCCGCCTTGTCTGGCTGGCTCTACGCCCATATGGGCCGCTTCGTTTCCCCGACGCCGTTCGATGTGACCATGAGCATCATCTTCCTGATGATGGCGATGATCGGCGGCTCCGGCTATCTGCTCGGCGCGGTGATCGGCGCCGCCATCATCATCCTGCTCAAGAACGGCATTCAGGACGTGCTGCCGAAGATCGCGCCCGGCTCGTCCGGCCAGCTCGAAGTCGTGGTCTTCGCCTCGCTGTTCATCCTGTTCCTGCAGCGCGCGCGCAACGGCATCGTGCCCTTCATCGCGCAATGGATTCCCGAGCCGCATCGCGAGCGCCCGCCGCAGGCCGATGCCTTGCCGCGCCAGCCTCAGCCGACCAAGGACACCGCGCTCATGCAGGTCGAGGCGGTGACCCGCCGCTTCGGCGGCCTGATCGCTATCAACGATGTCAGCTTCGATGTCCGCGCCGGCGAAATCCTGGCGCTGATCGGCCCGAACGGCGCCGGCAAGACCACCATGTTCAATGTCATCACCGGCGCCCTGCAGCCGAGCGCCGGGCGCATAACCTTCGCCGGCAAGGACATCACCGGCGCCAATGCCGCGAAGATCGCCGCCGCCGGCATCGCCCGCACCTTCCAGCACGTCAAGCTGCGGCCGAAGATGACTCTCATCGACAATGTGCTGCTCGGCACCTATGGCCGCACCAAATCCGGCTTCATCAGAAGCGCGCTGCGTCTCGACCGCGCCGAGGAAAGCCGCGCGCGCTTTGAGGCCATGAAGCAGCTCGATCGCGTCGGCCTTGGCGACCGCCCCTACGAACTCGCCGGCAATCTGCCGCTCGGCAATCAGCGCGTTCTCGAAATCGCCCGCGCGCTCGCCGCCGATCCGGTGCTGCTGGTGCTTGACGAACCGGCCGCCGGTCTGCGCCGCCAGGAAAAGCTGGCGCTCGCAGAGCTGCTGCGCAACCTGCGCGCCGAGGGCCTCACCATTCTGCTCGTCGAGCACGACATGGAATTCGTGATGGGTCTCGTCGACCGCATCGTCGTCATGGAATTCGGCTGCAAGCTGTGCGAGGGCGATCCGGCCGCGGTGCGCGCCGACACCCGCGTGCAGGAAGCCTATCTCGGAGGCGTCGCCTGATGGCCCTGCTCTCCATCCAGAATGTCAGCGTCAGCTACGGCAAGGCCGAAGCCGTGCGCAATGTCTCGCTCGAAGTCGATCGCGGCCAGATCGTCACCGTGATCGGCCCCAACGGCGCCGGCAAGACCAGCCTCCTCACCAGTGCCATCGGCATGATCCCGGCCGCCGGCCGCGTCATCTTCGACGGCACCGACATCACCGCGCTGCCGACCGAAGACCGCATCGAAATGGGCTTCTGCCTGGTGCCGGAGCGGCGCGAGCTGTTCGCCGACATGTCGGTCTACGACAACCTGCTGCTCGGCGCCTATACGCGCCGCGACGGTTCGGCGGCGATCAAGGCTTCGATGGACGAGGTCTATGGCCGCTTCCCGCGCCTGCTCGAGCGCCGCCTGCAGAAAGCCGGCACCTTGTCCGGCGGCGAACGGCAGATGCTCGCGCTCGGCCGCGCCCTGATGGCGAAGCCGAAACTGCTGATGCTGGACGAGCCGAGCCTGGGCCTTGCGCCGCTCATCACCCGCGAAATCTTCAAGATCATCGCCTCGCTGCACGAGACCGGCGTGTCGATCCTGCTGGTCGAGCAGAATGCGCGCGCCGCGCTCGAAACGGCCGGCTTCGGCTATGTGATGGAGACCGGCGAGATCGTGACGTCCGGCTCCTCCGCCGCCCTGATCGACGATCCGCGCCTGATCGCGACCTATCTCGGCGGCCACGCCAATCACTGATCGCCGCCGGCCACGGCCGCGGCGATACCCGATCGACAATGCGAGGGGGCCGCTCATGGCCGATATCTCAATTCCCTACGGCGCCTACTGGGCGAGCCCCTTCGCCAAATGGCAGGGCTCGCTGGCGCATCTGCATTCGCTGCGCCTTGCCGCGCATGTCACAAAGCACGCGCTGGCCAAGCGCAACATCGCGCCGGACGTCTTCGACTTCGGCGTGTTCGGAACCACGGTGCCGCAGAAGGGCGCGTTCTACGGCCTGCCCTGGCTGATGGGCGAAGCCGGCGCCGAGCATGTCGGCGGCCCGACCATCAACCAGGCTTGCGCCACCGGTGTGCGCATCATGGAAGTGGCGACCTCCGAGATCGCCGCCGGCCGCGCCAAAGTCGCGCTGGCGGTCGCCGGCGATCGCACCTCGAACGGCCCGCACATTTACTATCCGACGCCGAATGGCACCGGCGGCACCGGCGAGCATGAGAACTGGGTGCTCGATAATTTCATGCGCGATCCTTACGCCAAGCTGGCGATGGTCGAGACCGCCGAGAACGTCGCACGCAAGCACAATGTCGGCACCGCCGAACAGAACGCGGTCACCATGCGCCGCTACGAGCAATATGCGCAGGCGACCGCGAATGACTCGGCCTTCCTGCGCCGCTTCATGGACCTGCCCTTCGACGTGCCGGATGAGCGCTTCGACAAGACCGTCGGCCGGCTCAAGGGCGACGAAGGCGTTCATCCGACCACCGCCGACAAGCTGGCGGCGCTCAAGCCGGTGATGCCCGGCGGCACCGTCACCTATGGCACGCAGACCCATCCCGCCGACGGCATGGCCGCGATGGTCATCACCACCGCCGAGCGCGCGCGCGACCTGTCGCGCGATCCGAACATCGACATCCGCATTCTCAGCTACGGCCAGGCGCGCGTCGATCGCGGCCACATGCCGGAAGCGCCGGTGCCGGCGGCGCGCGCCGCGCTCGACGGCGCCGGCATCGCCGCGTCCGATCTTGCCGCGGTCAAGTCGCACAATCCTTTCATCGTCAACGACATCGTCTTCGCCCGCCACTTCAATCTCGATGTCATGGCCATGAACAATTACGGCTGCTCGCTGGTCTGGGGCCATCCGCAAGCCCCGACCGGGGTGCGCGGCGTCATCGAGCTGATTGAGGAGCTGGTGATGCGCGGCGGCGGCCTCGGCCTGTTCCAGGGCTGCGCCGCCGGCGACAGCGCGATGGCCGTCGTCCTGTCCGTCACCGACCGCCGGCGCTGATCCCATGACCCCGCTTCCATGACCCCGCTCGCATGACCCCGCTCCCATGACCGCGCCCTTCCCGACCGTCGTTCATCTGCTCGCGGCGGCAGCCGTCGCGGCGCCGGATCGCGAGGCGCTACGCTGCGGCGATGAAACGCTGAGCTATTCCGATTACGCGTCTTGCGTCGCCGGCTTCGCCAGCGAACTCGCCGCCGCCATCGGCCCCGCTGTTGCGCAATCGCGCATCGCCGTGGTGATGGCCAATTCGATCGACACCGCCATCGCCATCTATGCCGTCGCCGCGACCGGCGCGCAGCTTGTGCCGCTGAACCCCGCCTATACCGCGCATGAACTCGAGCCGATCCTGAGCGATGCCGATCCCGCGCTCATCGTCTTCGACATTGCGCTCGAAAACATGGTGCGCGGACTCGCCACGCGCATCGGCGTCGAACGCCTCGTCGCCATCGGCCCCGGCAAACGCCTCACCGCCTGGCGCGGCGCGGGCCGCGCCATCGACACCTTCCCCGATCCCGACAGCCTCGGCCTGCTGCAATATACCGGCGGCACCACCGGCCGCTCGAAAGGCGTCAATCTCACGCACCGCGCCGTCGCCACCAATGTGACGCAGCGCGACGCCTTGCTGCCGAGTGAGGATGGCGAGCGCATCCTCGCCGTGACGCCGCTCTATCACTCCTACGCCATGGCGATGGGGCTGCATCTCGCGAGCCACTGCCGCGGCACGCTCGTGCTGCTGCCGCGCTATCATCCCAGAGACGTGCTCGATCTCATCGCCCGCGAGCGCATCACGCTCTTCGCCGGCAGCCCCACTTTGTTCACCGGCCTGATGGGCCACGCCGATTTCGCGGGCGCCGATTTCTCGTCGTTAAGACTGTGCTTCTCCGGCGCCTCGGCGCTGCCGGTCGAGACGCTCAGGCGCTGGGAGGCAGCCACCCGCTGCGGCATTTGCGAAGGCTACGGCCAGACCGAAGCCGGCCCGGTGCTGACCTACAATCCGCGTCACGGCCTGCGCAAGGTCGGCTCGGTCGGCACCGTGTTGCCATGGACCGACGTTCAGATCGTCGATGTCGAGACCGGCACGCAATTGCTGCCGGTCGGCGAAGCCGGCGAAGTGCGCGCCCGCGGCCCGCAGATCATGAGCGGCTATCGCAACCGTCCGGAGGAAACCGCCGCCGCGTTGCGCGACGGCTGGCTCTACACCGGCGACATCGGCGCCTTCGACGAGGACGGCTATCTCTTCATCGGCGACCGCAAGAAGGACATGGCCATCGTCGGCGGTTTCAACGTCTATCCGCGCGAGATCGAGGAGGTGCTGTGTGCGCATCCCGATGTGATCGAGGCAGCCGTCATCAGTGTCGCCGATAGCTATCGCGGGGAAGCCCTGCACGCCTATGTAACGTTGAAAGACAACGCCCGCGCCGATGCCGACAGCCTGCTCGCTTATCTCAAGGAGCGGCTGACCAAATACAAGGTGCCGGCCCGCATCGACACCAGCGGCGCCATCCCCAAGACCAGCGTCGGCAAGATCGACAAGGTGGCGCTGCGGGCGGCGGCGACGTCGCAACAAACTCCGCTCATTCCCGCGAAAGCGGGAATCCAGAGCCAATAAGCAACGTCGTCGATGCGAAGCAATTGCCCGTCATGACCGGGCTTGTCCCGGCCATCCACGCCTGAGAAGCGCCGCCGCTAACACATCTCTCCGTTCGTCCCCGCGAAAGCGGGGACCCAGAGCGGATATTTACAGCCTCAGTTGAATTTCTGGATTCCCGCTTTCGCGGGAATGAACGGAGTATGTCGCAGCTTCGGCGACACGGAGTTTATTACGGCCTCGGCGAGAATAATCCGGCTACCGCCTGACCATCGGCGGCTTGGCCAGCCCCATCTGATCCAGCGCCTTGAGGAAGGCCGAGAGCCGCTCGCGGCGATAAGCCGCCACGTCCATGGTCGAGAAGTCGTAGAAGCCCTTGCCGTCGCGCAGCCCGTTGCGGCCGGCCGCCATGTTGTCCTTGACGATCTGCGGCGCCTCGAAGCGATCGCTCTTCATCGCGTCGGTCATGTAGCGGCTGGCGTAGAACAGAATGTCGCCGCCACCCCAGTCGATGAATTCGAGCAGGCCGAGAATGGCGAAGCGGAAGCCGAAGCCGTATTTTACCGCCTTGTCGATATCCTCGGCCGAGGCAACGCCCTCTTCTACCAGCCGCGCCGCCTCGTTCATGGCGAGCGCCTGGATGCGCGGCACGATGTAGCCGGGCGAAGCCTTGCACTCGACCGGCACCTTGCCGATCGATTCCAGCACCGCCTTGAACTCGGCCATCACGCCGCGGTCGGTGTCGTCGGTCGCACTCAGTTCGATCAACGGCACGATGAAGGCCGGATTGAGCCAGTGCGCATTGAGGAAGTGGCTCGGCCGCTTGCTGTAGCCGGACAGTTCGGTGGACAGGAATGTCGAGGTGGTCGAGGCGATGATAGCATCCTTCGCCGTCACCTTGTCGATCACGGCGAAGGCTTCGCTCTTGGCTTCCACCGTCTCCGGCACCGCCTCGAAAATGATGCGCACGCCGTCGAGGCCGGCGCCGATTTCGGCGAAGCCGTAATAGGAAACGCGCGCCATGATCGGATCGATATCGGCCGCATCAAAGCCGCCGATATCCGCCACCGATTTGAGCGAGGCGCGGATTTCCCGGTCGCAATCGGCGAACAGGCGCTTCTGCCCGTCGCTGTCGCGCGGCTTGCCGTCGATCAGGCGGACGTCATGCCCGGCATAGGCGAAGGCGTGGGCGATACCCCGGCCCATGCGGCCGGCGCCGACACAGGCAATCACCGGCGCGCTCATCAGATGCCCTTTCCGAGCATGGCCGAGAGGCTCTCGCGGCTCTCACCGGCAAGGCCGAGCGTCTCCATGGTGCGGCCGGTCTTGCGGAAATCGTTGCCGCTCGCCGCCCCGGCGATGGCGAGAAGCCCGGCCGCCACCGGCGTCGGCACGCCCGCCCATTCGCCAAGCGAGACGATCAGGGCGAGGCCCATGCCGACATCTTCCTGCAGATAGCGATGCGTCTTCAGGTCGAGATGCTCGTGCCAGTCACCGGAGTCGACCAGCTTGTCATGCGCGAGCTTGCCGTACATCCAGTTCGAGGTCTTGTAATGATCGGCCAGCGGAAAGTGTGGCGCCTTGTAGCCAAGCGCCTCGCGCAGCGCGATGCGTTCGGCGTCGAGCGCGTCGTGCACGCGCCGCACCGACGGCTGCGTGCCTTCCTTGTGAATGTCCCAGCGCGGAAAATGCTCGATCGGCGCCGCGCTCATGATGATCAGCGGCGGATGGATGATCGGCCCGGCATTCATCAGCGCGCCGGACAATGCGTCCTCCACCGGCTCGATGGCGCCGGGGAATGCCGCCGAAATCACCTTGAGCGCCTTGTCGGTCAGCCGCGCCGGGAACACGCCGGTCGGCAGCCGTGTCGCGCGCGTCGTGATGGCGACTTCGTTCGGCCCGCGCTTGCGCGTCAGCCATGGCAGCGTGCCGGTCTCGGCAATGGCGACATCCGCCTTGCAGCCTTTGGCGCGCAGCACCTTCATCATCAAATAGGAGCCGAAGGTGCCGGGCGGCAGATAGATCACCTGCCCGTCGGTCAGATGCGGTGCCAGCGCGGCGGCGAGATCTTCCTGCGCGAAGGCCGGCACCGGCGCGACGATCAGCTCGGCGCCGCGCACCGCTTCGCCGAGATCAGCCGTCGGCTTGGCGATCCTGACGTCGCGCACGCCCTTGAAGTCGCGCACGGTGATGGTGCCACTCTCAAGCACGGGCGCGAGCGCCGCCGCGTCACGCCGCCAGAAGCGGACCTCATGCCCTGCTTCCGACATGTCGACGGCCGCCGCATAGGAGCCGTTGCCGCCACCGAGAACCGCGATCTTCATGAACTTCACCCTCGAAACTGCCCCGGCAGATATTTTAACCCTAAAATAATTCCCGGGGGAAGGCTTCCGGAGCGGAAATCGGCAGCGCCCGATTTGCGTGCCAGGCGAGGAATTGCGCGCAACGCGCTACCACGTTGCGCGTTGGCAAAAGGCGGCCGGCATGGCCGGCGGCCGCCGCCCGCTCTATGGTGGCCATCGCGAAAGGCTCTTGAGGCGATGCGCCACGTCTATCTGGCTTTGGGAATTTTCTTCGTCGGCCTCGGCTTCATCGGCGCTTTCCTGCCCGTGCTGCCGACGACGCCGTTTCTCATTTTGGCGGTGGCGTGCTTTGCCCGCTCCTCGCCCCGCCTCGAATCCTGGCTGCTCGATCATCCGGGCTTCGGCCCGATGTTGCGGGCCTGGCGCGAGAATGGCGCCATTCCCTGGCGCGCCAAAATGATGGCGCTGGCCGGCATCGTTGCCGGCTTTCTCATCTTCTGGTTCGGCCGCGAGCCGGGCTGGCTGGCGGCAACGGCGGTGGCGGCGCTGATGCTGACCGGACTTGTTTACGTCTTCACGCGGCCCACCGCTTGACGAGGCTCACGCCAGGCTGAGCGTCGCGGTGAGCTCGCCTGCCGGCGTACCCTTGTCGAAACCGCGGATCAGCGCGAAGCTCTTTTCCATGCGGTCGGCGGCGAGACCGGACAGCGGCACCAGCGCGCGATACTTGTCCTCGACATCGCTCCATTCGACTCCGCGCGGACCCGAGCCGCGCGGCGCCTTGCAGGTGCTGCGGAATTCCTGGCCGTTCTTCATGGTGATGATGACGGTGCCGCCATGGCGATGCGGGAAGCGATCCGGCAACGGCGTCGGGTTAGGATCGAAGGTCACCTTGTCCTGCAGCGCGGCGATGACGGGATCGGCCATCTTCTCCACCGTCATGTGCTCCCAGCTGAACCGGCCGTCGGCGATCGACGCCGCGACGAAGTAATACAAGCTGTGCGCGGCATCGACGAGATTGCGCGGATGCGGCGCGCCCTTGAACTTGGTCCACTGCACCGACGAGGAGATCATGATCTTCTCGACCTCTTTGGGGTCGACCTTGCCGAGACGCGCCGCGTCGGACGCCGCTTCCGCCGTGGCGTGGAACGGATGCGCGCCGGGCATCAGCTTGATCGCCATGTCGGTGACGATGTCCCACGTGGCGCCGAGATCGCGGGTGATGTCCTCGAAGGCCTGCCCGTTCATGGCGGAGAGGAAGCCGCGCGGCAGATCGAGCACACCGAGTTCACCTTCGAAGCCGGCTTTCGCGGCCAGGGCGGCTTGCAGGCCCGCCGCCGCCGAGCAGCCGGCGTGATATTCGCGGCCACAGCTGGTGTCGGCCGAGATCGCCATGCCGCCGATCGATGTCGCGGCGAGCGCAATAGCATGGCCCATCTGCACGGTGTTGAGGCCCAGCAGACGGCCGGCGGCAATGGTGCCGCCGAACACGGTCGAGACCGAGCCGTGGAAGCCGCGCTGCATGCGGCCCGGCGTCAACGCCTCATCGATGCGGCCGGCGATTTCATAGCCGAGCACCATGGCCGTCAGCATGTCGGTGCCCGACGAGCCGAGCTTTTCGCCGAGCGCCACCGACACGGTCGAAACGATGGTGCCGATATGCGCGATGCTGCGCAGGTCGCTGTCGTCGCTCGCCGCCGCGTCGCTGGTGACGGCGTTGACGCGCGCTGTGGCGACCGTGGGCAGCTTCTTGCCGACGAACCACAGCGTCGCGTCCAGCGTGCCGCCATTGGCAAGATCGAGATCGCGGATGATGCGCGCGGACTTGATGTCCTGCCCCATCGCCGTGCTCGCGACGGTGCTGGCGAGACTCATCTTGGCGCGCTCGAGCGCTTCGGCCGGCAGGCTGGACGCCTTCGTCTCGGTCGCGAATTGGGCGAGTTGCAAGGCGAGAGGCTGGTCGTTGCTCATGGCCGGTCCATTTCCTGCGCGTGTAAACAGCCCGGCAGGATGTAAAGCCCCCCTTGCCGGGGGTCAATACGACCGTCATACAATGTCAGGGAACGGGCGCCGGCCCGCCTCAGCGCAGGCGCTGCACGAGGAAGTCGATGAACAGCCGCACCTTCACCGACAAATGCCGTGTCGGCGCGTAAATGGCATAGAGCGTGAGCTGCGGCGTCCTGTAATCGTTGAGCACGGTGACCAGCGCGCCGCTGCTCAATTCCTGCTCGGCGAGAAACACCGGCAGCACGGTAACACCCCTGCCCTTCACCGCGGCATCGCGCAGCACCTCGGCGTTGTTGACGCACAGCGACCACTTCGGCGCGATCCAGTGATCCTGGCCGTCCGGCCCGGTGAACTTCCACTGATTGCCGGTCGATAGAAAGCCGTAAGTCAGGCATTCGTGCTGGCGCAGATCGGCCGGCGTCTGCGGCCTGCCGTGCTTCCTGAAATAGGCCGGCGCGGCGCACACCACACGCTCGATATCGGCGAGCTTGCGCGCGATTAGCGATGACGGCTCAAGTTCGGCGATGCGCAGCGTGACGTCCAGCCCCTCCTGCACCGGATCGACCTGCTCGTCGGTCAGCACCAGTTGAATCTGCAGATCGGGATAAACATCCATGAAATCGGCAAGCAGCGGCCCGAGCTTAATGGTACCGAACGACATCGGCGCGTTGACGCGCAGCAGGCCGCGCGGCGTCGATTGCAACTGCGTGGCCGCCTGGTCGGCGGCGTCGAGATCCGCGAGCACGACGACGGCGCGCTCGTAATAGGCCTGCCCGGTTTCGGTCGGCGAGGCCTGCCGCGTGGTGCGGTTGAGCAGCTGGACGCCGAGGTCGCGCTCCAGCTCGCCGACATATTTGCTCACCGCCGAGCGCGACAGCCGCAGCTTGCGGCCCGCCTCGGCGAAGGACTTGAGCTCGACGACATTGACGAAGGCGCGGAGGCTGGCGAGCTTGTCCATGGCGGTACGGCGATCCTCGATTGTCGCCAATTCATAGACAATGTCGCCACGAATTACCAGATTGTCGTTCCCGGGAAGACGGGCCACTTTACCGGCACGAGATCAACGTGGGCAGCAAGGCCCTCAGGAAACGGGGCCAGCAAGGCCCCAGAGAAAGGAGCCTGCCATGTCTGGTATCCATCACGTCACGGCGATCGCCGGTAACGCCCAGCGCAATTTCGACTTCTACACCCGCACGCTCGGCCTGCGCTTCGTCAAGCGCACGGTCAATTTCGACGATCCGGGCACCTATCACTTCTATTACGGCGATGAGGCGGGCCAGCCCGGCACCATCCTGACCTTCTTCCCCTGGGAGCATGCCGCCCCCGGCCGCGGCGGCGTCGGCCAGACGCACCAGACTGCGTTCCGCGTGCCGGCCTCCTCGATCGGCTGGTGGACGCATCGCCTCACGGAAAAGGGCGTGGAATATCAGCCGCTGGAGAAGCGCTTCGGCGAACCGGTGCTCGCTTTCACCGACCCGGACGGCATGAGCCTCGCGCTCGTCGGTGTTGCCGACGCAGCGAACGAGAAGGCCTGGGCTGCCGGCGGCATTCCGGCGGAGCACGCCATCCGTGGCTTCCACGGCGTGACGCTGCTGCTCGACAAGGCGGAGAAGACCGGCGCGATCCTCACCGACGTCCTCGGCTATGAGGAAGTCGCGCGTGAAGGCTCGATCATCCGCTACCAGGCTTCGGCGACGCCCGGCGCCTATGTCGACATCTACGAAGCCGGTGGCTTCCTGCCGGGCCGCATGGGTCGCGGTTCGGTGCATCACATCGCCTTCCGCGCGGCCGATGACGCCGAGCAGGCGGCGATGGCGAAAAAGCTGATCGAGAAGCACGGCCAGCATCCGACCGAGCAGAAGGACCGCAACTACTTCCGCTCGATCTACTTCCGCGAGCCCGGCGGCGTGCTGTTCGAAATCGCCACCGACGTTCCCGGCTTCGCCGTGGATGAGCCGGTGGAGACGCTGGGCAAGGATCTGAAGCTGCCGGCCTTCCTCGAAGGCCACCGCGCCGAGATCGAGAAGGTGCTGCCGGCGCTCGAAGAGGAGACCGCGTAATGACTGACTTTATCCATCGCTTCGAGAAGGGATCGGCGGGTTCACCGCCGGTCCTCCTCCTCCACGGCACCGGCGCCGACGAGAACGATTTGATCAGCCTCGGCCGCGCCGTGGCGCCGGGCTCCGCGCTGCTGTCGCCGCGTGGAAAAGTGCTGGAGAACGGCATGCCGCGTTTCTTCCGCCGTCTCGCCGAAGGCGTGTTCGACGAGGCCGACGTGAAGCGGCGCGCCGATGAGCTGGCGGATTTCGTTGTCGCGGCGCGCGCGCGCTACGGCATCGAAGCGCCGGTGGCGATCGGCTTCTCCAACGGCGCCAACATCGCCGCGGCGTTATTGCTGCAACGGCCGGAGGTCCTCTCTGGTGCCGTGTTGCTGCGCGCCATGGTGCCGCTGAGCGATCCGCCGAACCTGCCGATCCCCGGCACGCCGGTGCTCATCCTGTCTGGCGCGCAGGATCCGCTCGCTTCGCCGGACAATCCGGCGCGGCTGGCGGCGCAGCTCAACGAACGCGGCGCCAAGGCCGAGCAACGCATCGTGCCCGGCGGCCATGGGCTGACGCAGGCCGACGTCAATCTGACGGCGGCGTTCATGAAGAGCATGGCCGTGAAAGCACCGGCCTGACCGCCGTCGAACTCTGGCCTCGTCCCGAGCAGGCGCCCAAAGCGCTGTCGCAAAGGACGAGGTCTTTAATCAGAAATGAAAGCGCAGCGATATCGCGCCGGCATCGCCTTCGGTCGTGTTGCGCGCCGAGAATTCGCGATAATACTTGGCTGTCAGCATCACCGGCGCTTTGCCGGCAACTATCGCGTAGCGGATCGCGGGGCCGACGCCGAACACCTGAGCCTTGCGCGCACCGAGCGTATTGCCGGCGCCACTATCGTCCGTCACCTGCGACATGGCATAACCGACGGCGCCAACCCACAGCCGCGGCGCAATGGCCTTCATCGCGGCCAGATCGACATGCGCGATGTTGCCGGACCGGTAACGCGTCGCCGTGTTCTCGTAACTGACCACGTAGGATGCAGCGGCCGAGAACTCCCAGCCCCTCTCGCGATCGAGATAGGTGATGGCGGCCTGCGGCGCCCAGGACCAGAAATTGCGGCCGGTGTTGATCAACCGGCCAGCGTCATAGGTCCCGGCCGGCATCCACACCGAGGCCGAGACATTCCAGTGCCAGTTGCCGCGATGCCAGCCCAGCACCAATGGCGTCACCACGATATCGTTGAAACCCGTGACGTCGCCGCTGGCGCTGTTTCGCCCCAGCCGGTTCGTCACGGTGCGATCGGCCGACGCCGCGGTCGCGGCGCCGCGCAGGGCAAAACCATAGTTGGCGCCCCATACCTGTATCGGGGTCACAAAAGTGAGACCGACAATGCTTGTGACATTACGGACGTCGGTGGCCAGTTGGCCTTGCGGAATTCGCGTGTTTTCCTGGCCGCGATAGATGTGAATGTCCTGGCGAAACTGCACGCCGGGCGGCGGCATGACGCCGCTCAGAAAGTCGCGGTAGCCTTTGATATAAGGACTCTGGCCGCCTTCCATGGCGAGCGCCGCCGGCGCGAAGGTCGCGTCCGGCAGGACAAGCGCCGGCAACAACATGGCCGAACGCAGGAAGCCAGCAGCGAAACCGAAAATCCCGGTGCGCAACAGTTTCTGCAATGCAAAATAAAAACGAAATTGCCCCAACACGGCCTGATAATACCACCGTGTATGGCGCGACAAAAGACGATACGTCGTTCAGGACAAGCTATTTCCCCGGCCAGCCGCGCATGGCGAGGTGCGCCACCTTTTGCAATTCCTCGCGCTTGGCGCCGGCGGCGGCGCGCACCGACAGGCCATCGAGCACTGTCATGAAATAACCGGCGAGATCGCCCGGCTCGACGTCGTCCGGCAGTTCGCCCTCGCTCTTGGCCGTGGTGAAACGGTCCACCAGCATCGCTTCGGCTTCGGCGCGCTTGGCGCAGAGATGCTCGGCCAGCACCTTGTCGGTCTCGGCGGTGGACAGCTTCACCAGCATGCAACAGTTGGGGTTGGCCTCATCGACGTAGAATTCGATGACGCGGTCGAACAGCCGCTCCATCATCTTGCGCGCGGTGGGCTCTTGCATCAGCTCGGCCCAGACCTGCTTGCGAACCTCGCCATACCGGTCGAGCGCGGAGTGGAACAGCTTCTCCTTGTTGCCGAAAGCGGCGTAGAGACTCGGTGGGCTGATACCCATGGCCTGGGTCAATTCGGAAATCGACGCGCCTTCGTAGCCATGGCGCCAGAACACGTCCAAGGCCTTGTCCAGGGCCTTTTCCGTATCGAATTCCCGTGGTCTTCCCATTGTAGCCATTGAAGAATTTTCCCTTTCAGCCGTTTCCCCGCAAACCGGCTTTATTTTTGTAACAGGGACTATATAAGTCCCTTGACTATCCGTTCCAACCGGTACATCTGTAACGCTCGTTACAGAATCTACATACGTGCCGATTGGAGCAATTGCAATGGAAAAGGGACCGAACCGGGCGCGCCTCTGGGGCGCTGGGCTGGTTGCCATCACAGTCGTCGTGGCGGCGGGCGCCTATTTGCTGCTGCCGATGACCAACGCGCCGACCAAGGCTGCGACCGCTGCGGGGCCGCAAGCCATGCCGGTTTCGGTGGCGGTTGTCGAACCCAAATCCGTCAAGCTGTGGGATGAGTTCTCGGGTCGCCTCGAAGCCGTCGAGCGCGTCGAAATTCGCTCGCGGGTTGCCGGCGCGATCGAGTCGGTGCATTTCCGCGAAGGCGCTCTGGTCAACAAGGGTGACATCCTCATCACCATCGACCCCGCCCCCTACAAGGCCGAGGTCATGCGGGCGGAGGCGCAGCTCGCCGCCACGCAGGCGCGCTCGGCGCTGACGCAAACCGATCTCGAACGCGGCAAGCAGCTCATCGATTCGCGCACGCTGTCGCAGCGCGATCTCGATCAGCGCGAGAACGCGGCGCGCGAAGCCGACGCCAATGTGCGCGCGGCGCAGGCGAGCCTTGAGGCCTCGCAGCTCAATCTCGATTACACCAAGATCCGCGCGCCGGTCGCCGGTCGTGTCGGCCGCCTCAACGTCACCGTCGGCAACCTTGTCGCCGCCGGCTCGAGCGGCCCCGTCCTGACCACGCTGGTTTCCGTCAATCCGATCTACGCCAGCTTCGATGCCGACGAAGCCTCGTTGCTCCGTGCGCTCGGCTCGCTGCCGACGCAGGCCGCGCGTAATGAGATCGACCGCATTCCGGTGCAGATGATCCTTGGTGACAGCAACACGCCGCGCCAGGGCAAGCTGCAGCTCATCGACAACCAGATCGCCACCACGACCGGCACCGTGCGCGTGCGCGCCGTTTTCGACAACAGCGACGGCGCGCTGATCCCCGGTCAGTTCGCCCGTCTGTTCCTCGGCCGCGCCGACGACAAGCCGGTGCTGCTGGTGAACGAACGCGCGATCGGTACCGATCAGGACAAGCGTTATGTCCTCGTCGTCGACAAGGAACAGAAGGCCTCCTACCGCGCCGTGAGCCTCGGCTCGCCGGTCGATGGCCTGCGCGTCGTCACCGACGGTCTCAATGCCGGCGACCAGGTCATCGTTTCGGGCCTGATGCGCGTGCGTCCGGGTTCACCGGTCGTGCCGAAGCTGGTGCCGATGCTCGCTTCAAACGACCAGACGAACCGCCAATAAGCGGCGGTTCGCTTCTCTTTTGTTCCTTTCGCGATCGCGATTGAGCGGCAGGTGCCGGATCGCGACGAACAGCTGGTGCTGTGATGAATTTTTCTCGCTTCTTTATTGATCGGCCGATCTTCGCCGGCGTGCTGTCGGTGCTCATATTCCTCGCGGGCCTTCTCGCGCTGCGCGTCATGCCGATTTCGGAATATCCCGAAGTCGTGCCGCCTTCCGTTGTGGTGCGCGCGACCTATCCGGGCGCCAACCCGCGCGTGATCGCGGAAACGGTGGCGACGCCCATTGAGGAAGCCGTCAACGGCGTCGAAGGCATGCTGTATATGAACAGCCAGTCGACGACCGACGGCGTAATGAGCCTCACCGTCACCTTTGCGCTCGGCACCGATCCCGACAAGGCGACGCAGCTCGTGCAGAACCGCGTGGCGCAGGCCGAAGCCCGCCTGCCCGAGGAAGTGCGCCAGCTCGGCATCACGACGACCAAAAGTTCGCCCGACCTGACCATGGTCGTGCACTTGCTGTCGCCGAACGGCCGCTACGACATGACCTATCTGCGCAATTACGGCACCCTCAACGTGAAGGATCGCCTGTCGCGCATCCCCGGCGTCGGCACCGTCATGATCTTCGGCGCCGGCGACTACTCGATGCGCGTCTGGCTCGATCCGCAGAAGGTCGCCGCGCGCAGCCTCTCGGCCAGCGACATCGTCCGTGAGATCCGCGCCCAGAACGTGCAGGCCGCCGCCGGCATCGTCGGCGCGGCGCCCAGCGTGCCGGGCCTCGATCTGCAATTGTCGTTGAACGCACAAGGCCGTCTCAACTCCGTCGAGGAATTCGGCGAAATCATCGTCCGCACCGGAGCCGACGGCCAGGTGACACGCCTCAAGGACGTCGCGCGCCTCGAACTCGGCTCCGCCGATTACGCCCTGCGCTCGCTGCTCGACAACAAGGACGCCGTCGGCATCGGCATCATGCAGGCGCCGGGCTCTAACGCGCTCGATATCTCGGCCAATGTCCGCAAGGCGATGGCCGAACTGAAAACGAATATGCCGGACGGCGTCGACTACGGCATCGTCTACGATCCGACCCAGTTCATCAGCGCCTCGATCGAAGCCGTCGTGCACACCTTGCTCGAAGCCATCGCGCTGGTGGTGCTCGTCGTCATCCTGTTCCTGCAGACCTGGCGCGCCTCGATCATTCCCCTGCTCGCTGTTCCGGTGTCCATCGTCGGCACCTTTGCGGTGATGCACGCCTTCGGCTTCTCGATCAACGCGCTGTCGCTGTTCGGCCTGGTGCTGGCCATCGGCATCGTGGTCGACGACGCCATCGTCGTCGTGGAAAACGTCGAGCGCAACATCGAGGAAGGCCTGCCGGCGCGCGAAGCGACCTACAAGGCCATGAGCGAAGTGTCGGGCCCGATCGTCGCCATCGCGCTGGTGCTGGTCGCGGTGTTCGTGCCGCTCGCCTTCATCAGCGGCCTGTCCGGCCAGTTCTACAACCAGTTCGCGCTCACCATCGCCATCTCGACGGTGATCTCGGCGATCAACTCGCTGACCTTGTCGCCGGCGCTCGCCGCCCTGCTGCTCAAGGGCCATGACGCGCCGAAGGACTGGCTGACCCGCGTTATGGACAGGGTGCTCGGACCGTTCTTCCGGGTATTCAACAAGGGCTTCACGCGCAGCACGCAGGCCTACACCGGCGGCGTCAGGACCCTGCTCGGCCGCAAGGCGCTGGTCATGGGCGTCTATGCCGTGCTGGTGGCCGTCACCGTCGGCATGTTCAACATCGTGCCGGGCGGCTTCGTGCCGGCGCAGGACAAGCAGTATCTCGTTGGCTTCGCGCAACTGCCCGACGGCGCCACGCTCGACCGCACCGAAGACGTGATCCGCAAGATGAGCGACATCGCGCTCAAGGAGCCGGGCGTCGAGAACGCCATCGCCTTCCCGGGCCTGTCGATCGCCGGCTTCACCAACTCGTCGAACGCCGGCATCGTCTTCGTCACGCTCAAGCCCTTCGCCGAGCGCAAGACGCCGAACCTGTCCGGCGGCGCCATCGCCATGGCGCTGAACCAGAAGTTCTTCGGCATCGACGAAGCCTTTATCGCGATGTTCCCGCCGCCGCCCGTGATGGGCCTCGGCACCATCGGCGGCTTCAAGCTGCAGATCGAGGACCGCGCCGGTCTCGGCTACAACGCGCTCGACGAAGCCACCAAGGCGTTCCTCGGCAAGGCCATGGCCGCGCCGGAGCTCGCCGGCCTGTTCACCAGCTATCGCGTGAACGTGCCGCAGCTTTACGCCGACATCGACCGCACCGCCGCGCGCCAGCTTTCGGTCGCGGTGCCGGATATCTTCGAGACTTTGCAGGCCTATCTCGGCTCGGTCTATGTCAACGACTTCAACAAGTTCGGCCGCACTTACTCCGTGCGCGTGCAGGCCGACGCCAAGTATCGCGCCCATGCGGAAGACATCGCCCGCCTGCAGGTGCGCTCGACCACCGGGCAGATGGTGCCGCTCGGCACCGTGCTGAAGATGAAGACCACCGCGGGCCCGGAGCGCGCGCAGCGCTACAACGGCTTCCTCGCCGCCGACGTCTCCGGCGGCCCTGCTCCCGGCTATTCGTCGGGCCAGGCGCAGGAAGCGATCGAGCGCATCGCCGCCGAAACGCTGCCCGCCGGCATCACCTATGAATGGACCGAGCTGACCTATCAGCAGATCCTCGCCGGCAATTCCGCGGTGCTGATCTATCCGATCGCCATCCTCCTGGTGTTCCTGGTGCTGGCCGCGCTCTACGAGAGTCTCGTCCTGCCGGTCGCGATCATGCTGATCGTGCCGATGGGCCTGATGGCGGCGATGATCGGCGTCTGGCTCACCGGCGGCGACAACAACATCTTCACCCAGATCGGCCTGTTCGTGCTGGTCGGGCTGTCGGCGAAGAACGCCATCCTGATCGTGGAGTTCGCGCGCGAATTGGAATTCGCCGGCAGGAAGCCGTTCGAGGCCGCGCTCGAAGCCAGCCGCCTGCGTCTGCGGCCAATCCTGATGACCTCGATGGCCTTCATCATGGGCGTGGTGCCGCTCGTGATGTCGGAAGGCGCCGGCGCGGAGATGCGTCACGCCATGGGCGTCGCCGTGTTCGCCGGCATGATCGGCGTCACCCTCTTCGGCATTTTCCTCACGCCGGTCTTCTATCTCCTGGTGCGCGCGCTGTCGGGCTTCCGCCCGCTCACCAATCACGGCGCGCATCCGGCGCCGTCGGATTCTCCTGCCGCCGCTCACGCCCCCTGAGCGACGGCAGAACGGGCATGATCCCGAAAGATCATGCTCTAAAAAACGAAGCCGCCCTTCCCCGAGGGCGGCTTCGTTCGTTTTTGCGGGAGGTGTCGCTAGCGCCAGCCCATGCCCGGCGCGACGTGCTTCAGGATCGCCTCGATGACATGGGCGTTGTAGGCAACGCCGAGCTGGTTCGGCACCGTCAGGAGCAACGTATCCGCCTCGGCGATGGCCTCGTCGGCCTTGAGCTGCTCGATCAGCTTGTCCGGCTCGGCGGCATAACTCCGCCCGAAGATCGCGCGCTCCTTCTCGCTGAGGAGCCCGATCTGGTCCTGGCTCTCGTCGTCGTCGAAATATAGGCGGTCCTTGTCGCTCACCAGCGCGAAGATCGAGCGCGACACCGAGACACGCGGGCTCCCCGCATGGCCCGCTTCCTTCCACGCCTCGCGATAGAGCCGTATCTGTTCGGCCTGCTGCACATGGAACGGCTTGCCGCTCTCGTCGATCTTCAGCGTCGATGACTGCAAGTGCATGCCGAGCTTGGCCGCCCACTGCGCCGTGGCGTTGGTCGCCGCGCCCCACCAGATGCGCTCGCGCAAGCCTTGCGAGAACGGCTCGAGCCGCAGCAGCCCCGGCGGATTGGGAAACATCGGCCGCGGGTTCGGCTTGGCGAAGCCCTCGCCCTTGAGGAGCTCGAGAAACACCTCGGTATGCTTGCGCGCCATGTCGGCGTCGCTCATGCCCTCGGGCGGCACATAGCCGAAATAGCGATAGCCATCGATCACCTGCTCCGGCGAGCCGCGCGACAGGCCGAGCTGCAGCCGCCCGCCGCTGATGAGATCGGCGCTGCCGGCATCCTCCGCCATGTAGAACGGGTTCTCGTAGCGCATGTCGATCACGGCGGTGCCGATCTCGATCTTCGATGTGCGCGCGCCGATCGCCGCCAGAAGCGGAAACGGCGAGCCGAGCTGGCGCGCGAAATGATGCACCCGGAAATAGGCGCCGTCAGCGCCCAGTTCCTCGGCGGCGACAGCGAGGTCGATGGATTGCAGGAGCGCGTCGGAGGCCGAGCGCGTGCCGGACTGCGGCGACGGCGTCCAGTGGCCGAACGAGAGAAAGCCGATCGATTTGCGGTTGGTCATGGTGTTGTCCTTTGCCGCCTATGTAGGCGCGCGCCCCCGCGCTGTCACCGGAGGATCAACCATGAGCGGAAGGAACAGGCAGGGTACTGCCATCCCCGCTCGTCCCCGCGCATAGCCGTCCGAAGGACGGCGTTCTTGCAGAACGCCTATGGCGGGGACCCAGAAAGCCGCAGGCACAGACGCCGGCCGCCTGGATTCCCGCCTTCGCGGGAATGAGCGGAGTTCGCAGCTTGCCCCGCCCCCGCCTTTCTGCCTATAATCCTAGGAATGAACATCATCCCCCTCCGCAAGCACCCCGCCGCAAAGCCCCACCCCGCGGCGGACCCGAACGCCATCCCCGTCCTGCCGCGCCCGCGCAATGCGCAAGGCAAGGGGAAAGGCCAGGCGTCGCGCCGCCCGCATGGCGACGCCACCGTGGCGGCGGTGCGCGAACTTATCGAGGAGACCACCTTCACCTATAACGAGATTTCGGCGCGCACCGGCGTCGGCCGCGCCTCGATCTCGCGCTGGGCCCGCGACCTCAACTGGACGCGGCCGCTCGACGCGCCGCGGTCCACCGACCGCATGCCGCGCTATCGCCTGAGCCAGAAGCTCAAGCTGCGCCTGCTGGCCGAGCGGCTGCGGCGCCTGGCCGAGCGCCACATCGACGAACTGGAGAAGGCGCCGCAGGTCGATCCCGACAAGCTCATCGCCGCGCTCGAAGTGCTGAAGATGACGCGGCTGCATATCCAGGGCCGCCGGCGCCACGCCGCGCGCCGCGATGTCTGGGGCAAGCTGATGACCGGGCGGCAGTGGCTGGACGAGCGCGAGGCGATGCGCCGCGCGCTGCGCGAGCTCAAGAAAGGCGGCGTCAATGTCGATCTCGCGCCGAACGAGGCGATCGACCTCTATGTCGCCGCCCACACGCCGCCGGACGACAACCCGGCCTTCCGCGCAAGAGGGAAGCGGAAGAGCTAACGCAGGTGACGCTTGATGTTTTATTCATATATGGAAGAAAATAAAACTCCTGCTCCTTCCGCCCCCGCGCAACGCCGGTATAGGAGAAAACACGATACGCGTCGATAGAACAGCCACCGCATCATCGGCATGCCCATCGCCTATGCGGATTTAAGACTTCGTACATAAAATAAACAATAGAGCCATAGGCGCCTCGCCGAAACAACACCCTATTCACTCTACTCTATGCAGACACTTCAACAAACAGATCGCGAAGAAGCGGCGCCGCAAGCTGCACAACCGTCTCATAAGTGACAGGAACTGTCTTTGCAGACGCGGCAACAGCGGCCTCGGCGGGCGTTAATCGGAACGACACTTCTTCATTTTCAAGCTCCTTCGCTCTATCCTGCCGTCCGTTTAAAGTGAGCATTTCGAGAACATAATCACGCCAAGCGACATCGCCTTCCCTGATCGGCCAAGCTGACAAGTTCACAATTGGGAAGCCGACCGACTGAAAAACCGCTGAGATAAACGTTGCGCATGTCAGTCCCTTGGCTGGATCGAGACAATAAAACTGCCCAGAAGGGTCGAAGCCGACGCCCGCCGGGTCGAAACCATAATTTACAGCGCTATTACGAACCACGGATTCAATATAGTTGGCTACAAACTGAGCGCTATCTTTCATTTCCGGATCTGAAAGCCATTCGCAGATCGACCAAAAATATCCCTGCGCAACAGGCGCCGGATCGTTTCGAAGGTCATGATGAAATGCCAGATGAGCGAATCGTATCTCTCCGTCGGAGTGCGCATACAACAACCCAGCATGCATAGCCCGGATGTCTGCTCGAATGACCTTGACTGCAACACCTACGTATTGCTCGCGCAACATCGCATGCCCATCCAGTTTTGCGAACGTCATCCGAGCAGCCCCGTGAGAATCTTATTTCGATCCATCCCTCTCCGATCAAACTCTTGGCCAACCCGATCGCGAAAGCCCTTCCAGCTTCGAAGGCGCCCACTGAAAGAAAAGGTTCCCCTCAAGAATGTGATGAGAGACATCTGAGATAAGGATCGAACGTCGATTCTTTCGAGAACAGCGTCCACCTCAGAGAGATCATGACTTCTGGCAATTCTTTGCATATGAACCAACAGGTTTACGCGAGCTGCATTACCGGGATCTTCGAGCCCCGCCTTGACGATTTCGTTTGCCCACGCAGGAAGACCTTCGGCGATCGGCAGATGAATACGCGGTCGATCACCGAAAACTCGCTGACCAATTAGGCCTTCTGCCGCGTCAACCGATAAAAGTCCGAGCTTTGCACTCCTCGACGAAAGGTAACGAACAGAGGCGTAGTGAGCCAAATCGCCGATCTCAGATTTTTGAAGAACATCGGTTAGCAAAGGCAACGGCACATTAGCCAGGAATCGCGGGCTCATGTCTCTTTGACCACCACGAACGGGGGGCGAGTATCGAGCGATCCGAGAAAAGAACGCCTCAGAATTCAAAACTGCCAGATAAGCCAAAGTAATTTCATTTGGGCGCGCGTCGCCATAAGAGGATACAAGCTCTGACAGCTGCCGTTGCGGCACCCAGCCAAACCCCTGCAATATTAGCGAGGTCCCCGTCTTCGCATTGAGAGCAATGCCGCCAGCACTAGCGAAGTACTTTGACGCAAACAAAACATTGCTATTCTTCAAGCCCGGACGCTTTTCACTTAACGTCCACCACTTTGTAACGCGCGGCCGACTCTTCAATTCTAACTTATGATGAAGAAGGAACTTTGAATAATATGTAGGCAATCGATCCTTCAACTGCCGCTCTGTTAAGAAAACCTCATTTCCATCGGAATCGTAAGGATAAAATACAAAGACAACGCTTTCGACGCGGCCGTTCTTAATTCCCTGGCTTGTGATAGCTGATCTAAAAAAGGCCCTTTCCCCGCGGGGTAACACCTGAAGGTCTCCCTCCGAAAGCACAAATGCCGGATTACAGCCGGTCCTTATGCCCTGCATCAGTCTAAAGGCGTCGCCGACGGTCGACGCGCGTCCGACCCCGGACATCTTCACGCTTTGCGAACGCGATGAGCCTTTGCGAATAATCCAGTCTTCACCCTCTATATCACCGACGCTGCCGCGAACGGTAAGTCTACGAAGCGCCCGCAAGGCATCTCCGGACGCATCTGGCGTCCCGCCAGCACGAAGTTCAATGCATTCGTGCTTTAACGATGACGGAGCCAACACCAGTGCCCCCGGACGAACCGTTGCGTTCGCAAAGATAGAGTGATCGTCAAAGGTCGCCTGAAGTATAATAGCCGCTTTTTCAGTCAATCGATTTCGCCAACCCCGAGATGAATTGGCTGTTAAGAGACTGGCCGGCAACAATGTCGCCAAGACGCCACCCTTGCTCAGCCTTTCGAGCGCGCATGAAATAAACGCCATACTGAGATCCGGACGACCAGAACGTTCGCCAAGGATCCCCTCAACTAAAACACGCCTCTCCGCCGACAAATCTTGCCAAGCTCTGAAGGGAGGATTCATTACGATCAAATCGGGCTTGGGCCCCACTCCAGCAGGAGATTCCAGACCGTCACCCACCTCGATTCGAAACTCAGACTTACCGGTCCACTCTGCGAGCGCATGATTGATTGCAAAACGCGCTGTCTTCACCGCAATCTCGGAAGAATCAACCCCCACGACAACAAGACGACCGTTGTAACCAAACCGCTGCAAGGCCCTAATTGCTTCGATTAAGAATGCACCTGACCCGCAAGCATAGTCTGCGACGATCAAAGATTTCCGACTCATCAAATCTGCGATACCATGGATAGCTTGCTCGGCAATTGATCTTGCGATGGCGGGCGGCGTAAAGTGCACATCAGATTGCTTCAATGCAATTGTCGCAACGGGCGTGACATACCCAAAAAGGTCTGGACCAGTGGTCACGAAGGCATTGTGCGCCTCTTCAAAAATCGCTCCTGACGCATGTCGAATAGCAAGAGAAGTCCATGCATTGACGGTGTGATGTCGCAACTGAACAGAACTGAAATCCGAAAGTGCCCGCTCGATTTGATTCGAGGGCAAAGACTTCAGCAATGTCTTTGCATCAGATGACAATCCTTTCGAGCTAGACGCTGAGCGAGCGGGGCTAAGTTGAGCAAGCAATGCAAGATAGACATCAATTGTGCGGTCATCAGGCACACCAGCGTGATGCAGTATGCCACGCACGCTGCGAAATAAATTCACTGAGTGATTGACGATGGTTCTGCTTTCCCTAACTCGGTCATGTCTCAACGATGCGTAGAATTCGGGGAAGTCGATGAGATCACGACGATGAAGCTGCATAACAGCTTCCGGGGTATCCCAACGCGAGACCGACACGCGGTCGCCCACAATCGAGATATGATGCGGGACGTTCGCGGACCACGCCCACGAGCGGGGGTCCCAATCTCCAGCACGGTCGCTCACGGAGATGGCAAAGCTGCCGTCTTTGCCATCTAGCAAGACCTCGTGGTGCCCCAAACCTGGGACAACTCCCGAACCAAACAGCGGAACTCGCGCCAGTCCGTGGAAATCTGCAATAGTATCAATGATTTGGTCAGTTGGCGACATTTGATCCCGACGGTATCCGAAAGGACGCACGTTACTCGGGACGAAATACAACTACAATAGCAGCGCCGCATCTTTGCTTGGCGATCGCAAAGGCGTTCGGCTATGCGAGCAACATCATAGAAACACGTAAAGGAGCGGTAAAAGCCGCCTGCTCTGGAGCCTGCGCGAATGATCAGCTTCGGCACTTTCGCCTTGATATGGCCGTTCCTGTCCATCGGCCTTGCGGTCGCCTGCGTCCTGGCCTTCCACCGCTATCTCGACAAGCGCGAGCAGCGGCGGCACCGCGCGGCGGAGTGAGCGGGTGCGCTTCCTATAGCCCGGATGCAGCCAGCGGACCGGCGCGAAGCGCCGCCCGATGGCGAAATCCGGGAAGCCACAGGAGAACCCCGGATTGCGCTTGCGCTTCATCCGGGCTACGGGCCCTCGCTCGCGGCCCTACTCCTCCTTGAACCCGAGCTGCATCTCGTTGCCCTTGGCGCCGTAATAGCGGAACGGCAGGAATTTGCCGGTCATGCCGATCTGCACGCGGTCGCCCTTGGGGTCCGCCTTGCGCGTGATGTCCATGTCGAAGTCGATCGCCGACATGATGCCGTCGCCGAACTCCTCCTCGATCAGCACCTTGATCGCCGGGCCGTTCACCAGGATCAGTTCGTAGAAGCGGTAGATCAGCGGGTCGGTCGGCGGCATCGGCGCCGCCTGCCCGCGCATCGGCACCTCGTTGAGCATCGCCTCCTCAGCTTTGGAGAGGCCGAACAGGCTGGCGGCCTTCGCCGCCATCGGCTTCGTCATCTTGTGCTGGCCGAGCACCGCGCCCGTCACCAGGATCGGCGACATGCCGCCGATCTCGTCGCAGATGTGTTTCCAGGTCCAGCCCTTCTCGCGCTTGATGTCGAGCAGCTTTTCGGTGAGGTCGGCGCGCTTCATGAGATGCTCCTTCTGGCGGACGCGAACGATGTGTCGGTGGCGATGGCGGGTTCGGGCAGGCCCGGCGTGACGTGGCGGATGCGGCGCGGGTCGTGGCCGGACTTGTCGAAGCTGCGCGAGCGCTCCACCAGGAAGTCGAGAATGTGGTTGCGCACCGCGTAATAGAGCGGGTGCTTGTGGAAGTCGGTGCGCGAGCGCGCTTTCGGCAGCGGGTTGTCGACGATTTCCGCGAGCACCGCGCCGGGGCCGTTGGTCATCAGCACCACCTTGTCGGCGAGATAGATCGCCTCGTCGACGTCGTGGGTGATCATGAACACGGTCTGGCCGGTATCCGTGCAGATGCGGCGCACCTCGTCCTGCAGCGTGCCGCGCGTCAGCGCGTCGAGCGCGGAGAACGGCTCGTCCATCAGCATGATCTTCGGCTCGATGGAGAGCGCGCGGGCGATGCCGACGCGCTGCTTCATGCCGCCGGACAGTTCGGCGGGACGCTTGTGCTCTGCGCCCGTGAGGCCGACGAGGTCGATGAACTTTTGCGCATGCGCGTTGACCTGCGCGCGGCTCCAGTCGCGGTGGCGGGAGGAGACGGCATAGGCGACGTTGCCGAGCACGGTGCGCCACGGCAGCAGCGAGTGGCCCTGGAAGATCACGGCGCGGTCGAGTGAGGGGCCGTCGATCGCCTTGTTATCGACGATGACGGCGCCGTCGGTCGGCGCGTCGAGGCCGGCGAGGATGTTGAGCACCGTGGTCTTGCCGCAGCCGGAATGGCCGATGACGCAGACGAATTCGCCGCGCGCCATCGGCAGCCACAGGTTCTCGAAGATCGCCGTGGCGCCGAACCTGCGCGAGATGCCTTCGATGGAGATGAAGTTGCTCATTCGGCAAACGTCACGAGTTTGGCCAGCCGCGCCAGGATCAGGTCGAGCACCATGCCGATCACGCCGATCGCCACGATCGCCACAATCACATTCACAATCGAAAGATTGTTCCATTCGTTCCAAACGAAGTAGCCAATGCCAGTTCCACCAACCAACATCTCGGCGGCGACAATCACCAACCAAGCAATCCCGATTGAAATGCGCATGCCCGTGAGGATGGTGCCGGCTGCAGCGGGAAGAATGACGGTTACGGCTTGGCGAAGCCGACCGACTTCGAGCGTGCGCGCGACGTTGAGCCACTCCTTGCGAACTTGCGCGACGCCGAAAGCCGTATTCACCAATGTTGGCCACAGCGAGCAAATGAAGATGACGAAGATCGCCGACAGACTCGAATCCTTGATGGTGTAGAGCGCGAGCGGCATCCACGCCAAAGGGGATATAGGCTTCAACACCTGGATGTAAGGATCGAGCGCGCGGCTCATCAACGGCGACATGCCGATGAGAAAGCCCACCGGCACCGCGACGAGCACCGCCAGCGAATAGCCAATCAAGACGCGCAGGATCGAATACGCCAGCTGAATGCCGAGCCCCTTGTCGTTGGGGCCGTTGTCGTAGAACGGATTTCTGATATGCGACCACAAAGTCGCGCCAACATCGAGCGGGCCCGGCATGGCGGATTTGCCCTGCGTCGCGGTCGCGCCCATCAGCTTGGCGTATTCCGGGTCCATCTTGGCGGTCACGCCCGTGCCCTGCGTGGCGACGTGCCACGCAAGGACGAAGCAGGCGAACAGGGCGACCGAAACGATGGCCGCCCGCCATGTCAGCGAAACGCTCATGAATCCTTCCGGATCTTGAAGCTGTTGAGGTAATCCTCCGGCTTGGCCGGATCGAAGGTCTTGCCCATGACGACGAATGTCTTTGTCGTCGCGGCCGGCGGCGTAAGCCCGACTTCCTTCATTAGATTGGCCGTGTCGGTGGCGAGGAAGACGTCCTTGGCGACCTTGTCGTAGTCGATATCGCCCTTGACCTGACCCCAGCGCTTCATCTGGGTCATGATCCACACCGCGAAGGACTGCCACGGGAACGGGTCGAAATCGATGCGGTTGGCGTCCTTCTTCACATTGCCGAGGCCGTCCGCATAAGTACCGGTGAGGATCTGTTCCAGCACCGTGACCGGCTGGTTGATGTAGTTGGCCGGCGCGATCGCCTCGGCGATCTGCTTGCGGTTCTCCGCCTTGTGGGCGAAGGCGGTCGCGTCGATGATCGACTTGAGCAGCGCGGCATAGGTATTCGGCGCCGTCGTGACGAACTCCTTCGAGGCCGCGAAGGCGCAGCACGGGTGCCCTTCCCAGATCTCTTTGGTCAGAATGTGGATGAAGCCGACGCCGTCATAGACGGCGCGCTGGTTCATCGGATCGGGGCCGAGGAAACCGTCGATATTGTCGGCGCGCAGGTTGGCGACCATTTCCGGCGGCGGCACGGCGCGGATCTGGACGTCCTTGTCCGGATCGATGCCGTGCTCGGCGAGGTAATAGCGCAGCAAATAGTTGTGCATCGAATAGTCGAACGGAACGGCGAACTTGAAGCCCTTCCAGTCCTTCGGATCGCGCTTATCCTTGTGCTTGATCGCCAGGGTGATGGCCTGGCCGTTGATGTTCTCAACTGCCGGCATCGTGTAGGGGATCGGCTGCGAGCCGACGCCCATCGAAATGGCGAGCGGCATCGGCGACAGCATGTGCGCGGCGTCGTATTCCTTGTTCAGCGTCTTGTCGCGAATGACCGCCCAGCCGGCGGTCTTGATCACATCGACATTGAGCCCGTGCTTCTCATAGAAGCCCATGGGCTTGGCCATGATGATCGGCGTCGCGCAGGTGATCGGGATGAAGCCGACCTTGAGATCCTTCTTTTCGACCGGACCGGAGGCGGCAAAGGCCTCGGTCGCGGCCTTGATCGGGAAGAACTGCGACAGCGCCGCGAGCGCGGTCGAGGCGCCGAGCGACTGCAGGAAGGCGCGGCGGCCGACATCATGCGGAAAAAGCTGCCGCATCACGGCAGAAGCGACGATGTTCTCGTAAGCCTTGTCTTCGCTGACGTCGGGCGTCACCGCCCGCAGAGCAAGATCAGCGACGCCATCGTGTTCGGCCTGGGTCGCATGCTGGCCGCAGGAGCAGCCGCTGGAATTGAGACCGCGCTTCGCGTCGAATGGATTGTCGAAGGTGGACATGAATGTCGCTCCCAGTTGGTCCCCGGCAATTACCGGGAGAAAGAGCAACTTCGGTGCCAAGTGGTCGGGACAACCGCTTTCTGAAGGCCGCCCCGGCTAAGTGCCTGTGATTGGCCTACTTCTTGCTAACGATATTTCGTAGTTCACGAATTTTCGTAGTTCGGATGACGGAATGTCGCACGATCTCAAGGAAGACCAAATGAGCGGCGCACCGCCCCTGCCCGCGGATCAGGCAGATGTCAGGTCGGATGCCGCTTTCGGTCGCATCGAGCGCGAGAACCAGCTCATTCTGCGAGCGGCGGGCGAAGGCATCTATGGCGTCAATGCAGAGGGCAAAACCACTTTCGTAAACCCGGCCGCCGAGCGCATGCTCGGATGGTCGGCGGAAGATCTGGTCGGCCACGACATGCACACGCTGGTGCACCACACCCATCCGGACGGATCGCACTATCATGCGCACGACTGCCCGATCTATGCGGCTTTCCGCGACGGCGCCATTCACACGGTCGAGCACGAGAAATTCTGGCGCAAGGACGGCACATCGTTCTGGGTCGAATACACATCGACACCGATCCGCGACGACGGCGTCCTCATCGGCGCCGTCATCGTGTTCCGCGACGTGACGCAGCGGCATGAAACCGCCGAGAAGCTGCGCGCCGCGCATGAAGAAGTGGACATGCTGCGCAAGCGCCTGGAACTGGAGAATGCCTATCTGCAGGAGCAGATCAGGATTGACGGCAATCACCATGGCATCATCGGCCGCAGCGCCGCGATCCAGCAGACCTTGCAACAGGTCGAACTGGTCGGCCCGACCGACGCCACCGTCCTCATCACCGGCGAAAGCGGCACCGGCAAGGAACTGGTGGCGCGCGCCATCCATGACGCCAGCCGTCGGGCGCAGCGCCCGCTGATCCGTGTCAATTGCGCGGCCATCCCGCGCGACCTGTTCGAAAGCGAGTTCTTCGGCCATGCCAAGGCCGCCTTCCCCGGCGCGCTGCGCGACCGCACCGGACGCTTCGAACTCGCCGATGGCGGCACGCTGTTTCTCGACGAGGTCGGCGAAATCCCGCCCGAGCTTCAGGGCAAGCTGCTGCGCGTGCTGCAGGAAGGCCAGTTCGAGCGCGTCGGCGAGGCCCGCACGCGCAAGGTGGATGTCCGCGTCATCGCCGCGACCAACCACGACCTGAAACTGCAGGTTAAGCGCGGGCATTTCCGCGAGGACCTTTACTTCCGCCTCAACGTGTTCCCGGTCCACCTCGTACCGCTGCGCGAGCGCACCGAGGATATCCCCCTGATCGCCATGCATCTCCTCGGCAATGCCGCCAAGAAGCTCAACACCGGCGAATTGCGGATGACGCAGGGCGACGCCCGCCGCCTGACGCTCTACGATTGGCCGGGCAATGTGCGTGAATTGCAGAACGTCATCGAGCGCGCCGCCATTCTGGCGCGGGGCGGCCGCATCCGCCTCGACCTGCCGGAGGTGCCAACGGCAGGCGTTGGCCGGCGTGGCCCGACCGCCGTGGTGAAACCGCAGGTGCTGACCGACGACGACCGGCGCGAGCGCGACCGCAGCAACATCATGGCAGCGCTGGCCGCCTGCGGCGGCAAGGTTTTCGGGCGCGGCGGGGCCGCGGAACTGCTAGATGTCAAACCCACCACCCTCGCCTCGCGCATGAAGACGCTGGGCATTCGCCCGGTGCGCACAAGCCGCCGGCATCAGGAAACGGAGCAGCGCGCACCATGAGCAGGAATCACGTTCTTCGCGGCGATGTCGGCACTGTGCATCGCGGCGTGTTCGACGCGTCCATCAAGCCGGTGCTGCGCATCGAATCGGGCGACACCGTCGAAGTGACGACGATTACGGCCAATGACGAGAACCTGCCGCCGGCCGGCTCACCCTTCACGCTGACGCCGGAACACCAGCGCGTGCTGGCGCAGGTGCCGCGCGGCATCGGCGCCCATTTCATGACCGGACCGATCGAGGTCGCCGACGCCGAGCCGGGCGACGAACTGGTCGTCGAGGTGCTCGAGCTCGGCTTTGCCCAGCCCTGGGGCTGGAACATGATCAAGCCCGGCCTCGGCGCCCTGCCCAACGACTTCGACAAGCTGCGCACGATTCACGTGCCGATCGACGAGGCCCGTGGCGTGGTGACCATGCCGTGGGGCCTGGAGATCAAGGTGTCGCCATTCTTCGGCGTCATGGGCGTGGCGCCCAGACCCGCCGACGGTGCCTGCATCTCCAATATCCCGCGCTCGTTCGGCGGCAACATGGACAACAAGAACCTCGGCGTCGGCGCCACCTTGCATTTGCCAGTGTTCAACAAAGGTGGACTGCTGTCGGTCGGCGACGGCCATGCCGTGCAAGGCGACGGCGAAGTCTGCGTCACCGCCATCGAGACCGCGCTGCGCGGCAGACTGCGGGTCTCGCTTCTCAAGCAGACCGGCATCGATCATCCCTGGGCGCAGACTCCGACGCATATCATCACCATGGGCTTCAACGAGGATCTCGACCTCGCCGCCGAATTCGCGCTGCGCGCCATGATCACGAAGATCGGCGAGATCAACGGCCTGTCGCGCGAGGACGCCTATTCGCTGATCAGTGTCGCCGGCGACTGCTGCGTGACGCAACTCGTCAACGTCGCCAAGGGCGTGCATGTGATGATGGCGAAGGAGTTGTTGGGGCGGTAATCCCCGTTCGTCCCCGCGAAAGCGGGGACCCAGCAATCACAGAACGGGTGGAGGTTTGTGGCTTCTGGGTCCCCGCTTTCGCGGGGACGAACGGAGTGAGTTGCTCCGTCAATGGTGACGGGACAATTGCCGTCATTCCGGGGCGCCGCGAAGCAGCGAACCCGGAATCCATATCCCCTGCTGCAGCGTATGGATTCCGGGTTCGCGGGCTAACGCCCGCGCCCCGGAATGACTAAATGCTCCGATCCACAATCACCGCCTGCGCGGACGATGACGGAGAACTGCCTCTGGGTCCCCGCTTTCGCGGGGACGAACGGAGTGAGTTGCTCCGTCAATGGGGACGGGACAATTGCCGTCATTCCGGGGCGCTGCGAAGCAGCGAGCCCGGAATCCAGCGACAACTGCAGAATATCAGGCTGGATTCCGGATCGCCGCTTTGCGGCGTCCGGAATGACGAGCCAGCCATCCTCCGCCGTCATGGCCGGGCTCGTCCCGGCCATCCACGTCTTCGCTAAACATAAGTAAGACGTGGATGCCCGGCACAAGGCCGGGCATGACGGAGTTACAGAGATCGCTCCACAATCACCGCCACCGGACCGCCGCCATCGGGGCCCTGATGCTCGGCGCCGCCGGAGACATAGATCTCGGCGTGACCGACAAGACCGGCCAGCGCGCCGCAGACGAAGCCACGGGCGTGGCGCGTCGAGGCAATATCGCTGTCGTCGAGCATCGTGTGACGCTTGTCCCGCAGGCGGCCATCGTGGCTGGCTTCGGCCTTGGACAGCAGCGCAACGAGCTTCTGACGCTGCGCCGGATTGAGCTGCCCCGGCGCGCCAAGGCCAAGCCGCGCCAGCGCCGCACGCACCGGCTCGATATCGATCCCATCCGCCATCACCGCGTGATCGACCGCCAGCGGCCCCGACCACGCTTTCGACATGCCGAGCACCACGATCTCGTGATTGACCAGCTCGATGCCGGACGAGGTCGAGGCGCGGCCGGACCACAGCGACCAGTCGCTGCCGATCTGCGCATCGCTGATTTTCTCGCGCGCGATTTCGCCGAGCGCGACCGCGACGCCGAGCGCGCTCGCCGCCCGGGACAGGCCCATCGACTTGAGCGTGTCGCGGGTCGCGACCGAAGCGCCGCGCGCATCGGCTTCGGCAATGCGCTGCGCCGTGAGCAGCGGGCACTTGATCTGCACGAAATGAACGTCGGCAGGATCGATGATGCCGGCATCTTCCATCGCAGCGCGCACGCCGGCCGCCACCTGATCCACCTCGGCGACGCGGCCGAGATGGTCGAATGGCAAGGCCGGCGTATGCGCGCGCCCGATCGCGAGAGAGGGCGAAGCCCCACCTTCACCCTGCCCGCGCTCGAACACGATCCAGTGCGGCGCCATGCCGCCTTCGGTGCCGCCCGACATGACCAGACAGATCTGCGCCGCTTCGGCCTTCGGCAGATGACGCTCGAACAACAGCGACAGGGCCGCGGTGGCGAGGCCGCGGCTGAAATCGTTGACCAGGCCATTGCCTTCGGTCTTGCCGAGCACGGCAATGACGCCCTTCGGATCGATGCGGCCGGCGGCAATGGCGGCCTCGATGCCGCTGACGTCATTCGGGGCGGCAGCGGAGATGCGGTGAACCTTGGCGACAGGCATGGCGTCACGCACAATACAGCGGGCCGATGTAGTGCTTGCGCAAGGCCGATTTCAGTTCCGGCATGACGGCACGCATATCGGCCGTGGTCGGATATTTGGCGCGCAGCATCGCCAGCAGCTCGGCTTCCAGCGCCGGCAGATCGACGCCGGTGACCTGGCCGTCCTTGACGACATCGCGGCCGGCGACGACGAGGCCGGTGATATATTGCTTCACGCCCTTGGCCAGCAGCAATTCGAACGGCGGCACGTCCGGCTCGATCAGTTCGGCCGACAGGGCCTTCCAGTCCAGAGCCAAGAAATCCGCCGGCGCGCCGGGGGCAATGGCCTCGTCCGTCATGCCGGTGACGGCGAAGCGGCCATTGGTGGTGGCAAAGCGCATCAACTCGGCCTGCGACACCTTGACGTCGAAACCGGACGCCTTGTGGACATTGTAGGCGAGCCGCATCTCGCGCAAACCGTCTTCGTCCTCATCGAAGGCGAGGCCGTCGAGCCCCATGGCGACGCGGCAGCCGCGCCTGATGAACTCTGCGAGCGGCGCAACGCCGGAACTGACGATGAAGTTCGACGAGGTGTTGACCACGATAGTGGCGCCGCGCTCGGCGATCAGGTCGATCTCGTCGGGGCGCAGATAGATGCAATGGGCGAAGGACACGCGCTCGTTGACGAGACCGATATCGTCCAGATAGCGCACGATGCCTTGCGGGAACTGGCGATCGGCCCATTGCCGCTGATACTTGGTTTCGAGCAGATGCATGTGAACGCGCCGCTTCGACGCCGCAGATGCCTCGCCGATCAGGCGCAGCATCTCGTCCGTGCACCACTGCACGCCGGCAGGCCCGTATTGCACGGTGACGCCGCCGCCTTCGATATCGCGGGCGACCGCCTCGACCATCGCCACCTGCTCCTTCGCCGGCACCGGCTTGCGCAGGAAGCGGCGCGTCACGCATTCACAGGCCTCGGGCGACAGGTCGGCCAGCAGCTTCTCGTGCGGATCGTAAACCAGCGGATTCATGTCGCGGCAGTGCACCGCGAGCGCCATGCGGATGCCGACATCGCGCGCGGCCTTCGCCACGGCGCGGGCTTCGGTGGGGAAATCGGTGAGGCCCTGCACGCGCGTGTAATGCGCCATGACGGCGCCGACGCCGCCGCGCGCCGAGCGGGCGAAGGACACCGCGCTCGACAGATAAGGATCGACCGCCGGCAGCAGCGTCAGATAGGGCAGCCAGGCCTCGAGCGGCACGTCGTAGCTGCCGGTCTGGCTGAGCCGAGCGATGCGGGCGTGGTCGTGGGCATTGCCGAGCGCCGGCATGACGAGGGCGCCGTTACCCTCGCCCGCCGTGACGGCCTCGATGCGGCCATCGCCGATGGCGATGGCCTGGTTGGCGGCCGCGGCCCTGCCCGCTCCTGAAAGCAGCCAGGAGGCCGCGACTGTCCGTTTCATGGTGTCGTCCCGTGCGTCAGAAGCTGAGCTTGAGCGTGCGCTCGGCCTTGGGCGGCAGGAACGAGCGGTCGAACACATCCTTCACCGCCGGGGTGTTCGGCAGCTTGTAGGTGTCGACGAGCAGCTTGATCGACTTTTCCATGCGCGCGTCGGACACGTCGCCGAGGCCATTGGCGTCGGTCTCCTTGGAGACGAAGTGGGTCTTGAGCGCGTATTCCAGACGCTGGGTTTCGATGTTCGCGTCCATCAGCGGCTCGACCTTGAGCATCTCCTTGACGCCGGCGGCCGGATTGGCGGCGACCTCGATCATCGCCTTGTTGAGCGCGCGCACGAGCCCTTCGACCGCCTTCGGCTTCTCGGTGATCAGCGCCTTCGACACCATGATGCCGTTGGAATAGAGGTCGATGCCGTAGTCGGAATAATAGAACCAGCGGAAGTCCTTGAGCGGGTCCATCTTCATGCCGATCAGGTTGGCGTAGCTGGTGACGGTGAAGATCGCCGAGAAGTCGACGTCGCCCTTGACTAACATTTGCTCCTGAAGCTGCGGCTGCATGTTGACGACCGGCACCTTGTCGGCGTCGATACCGTTGGTCTTGGCCAAGGCCGCAAACAACACACCGGCGGCGCCGCCGGCGGGCGTGCCCATCTTCTTGCCTTCGAGGTCCTTGAGCGACTTGATCGGACTATCCTTCTTCACGATCAGCGCGAAAGGCGGCGTATTGTAGATCATATAGACCATCACCGGCTGCTGGCCCGGCTTGGTTCCGGCCATCTGGATGATGGCATTCATGTCGCCGAAGCCGGCGTCATAGGTGCCCGAGGCGATGCGCGTGATGGTCGCCGACGAGCCGGTGCCCTGATCGATCGAAACGTCGAGGCCTTCCTTGGCAAAGTAACCCTTGTCCTTGGCCCAGAAGATGTAGGCGTGCAGGCCCTGGTACTTCCAGTCGAGGGTGAAGCGGATCTTGGCCGGCTCCTGCGCCTGGGCCGACATGGAGAGGCACAGCGCGGTCGCAAGCGCGATGCCGAAGCGGATGAGAGACATTACGAACTCCTGTTCAGTCGAATAACCGGCAAACCTGTGAAGCGACGGGCGATCAGCCCATCGCGAATTCGTCCTTGCGGTGCGCCCAGCCGGTGATCCGCGCTTCGATCAGCGAGAACACCGCGTAGAGCGCGACGCCCATGATGGCGAGAATGATGAGCCCGGCGAACACCAGCGGCACGTCGAAATTCGACGAAGCGATCATCATGACGTTGCCGATGCCGCGGTTCGACGCCACCGTCTCGGAAATGACGGTGCCGACGAAAGCCAGCGTCACCGCGACCTTCAGCGAGGCGAAGAAGTACGGCATGGTGCGCGGCAGACCGACATTCCACAGAATGTCAAGCTTCGTGGCGCGCAGCGCCTTCATCACGTCCTCGAGTTCCGGCTCGGTGGTGGCAAGGCCCGTTGCGACGTTCACGACGATCGGGAACAGGCTCATGATCATCGCGGTGAGGATCGCCGGAACAGCACCGGAGCCGAACCACAGCACGAAAATCGGCACCACCGCGACCTTCGGGATCGACGCGAACCCGATGAGCAGCGGATAGGCCACGTCATAGGCCAGCCGCGACGAGCCGATCATAACACCAAGCAAAACGCCCGCGACGATACCGAAGGCGAAACCGACCAGCGTCGTATAGAGGGTCTGCACTGCATGCGGCCAGAGCGCGGGAAAGCGCTGAACCAAAGTGACGACGATCTGGCTCGGCTTGGGCAGCACGATGTCGCTGATATGGAACACCCAGCAGAACGCTTCCCACATCACGAAGAAGCCGATGATGAGCAGAACCGACCAGACGCGGCGGCGCAATTGTTGATCCATCACACGGTCTCCCTTACCGGACGGGCCGACACGATCAGTTCGCGCAGGCGCTGGGTCATGGATACGAATTCGGGGGTGTAGGACATGTCGATGGTGCGCGGCCGCGCGAAAGGCACGGCGGCATCGTCGATGATCTGACCGGGGCGCGAGCGCATCACGCAGATGCGGTTGGCGAGATAGCCCGCTTCCTTCAGATCATGCGTGACCAGAAGCACCGTCGGCTTGAGCTTCAACCACAGCTCCTGCATCACCGCCCACAGCTCCTCGCGCGTGAACTGGTCGAGCGCGCCGAAGGGCTCGTCGAGCATCAGGAGTTGCGGCTCGTGGATCAGCGCACGGCACAACGAGGCCCGCTGCAGCATGCCGCCGGACAACTGCCAGGGGTGCTTGTCGCCAAAGCCGGCCAAGCCGACTTCCTTGAGCAGCGCGTCGGCACGGTCGCGAAACTCGGTCTTCTTCTTGCTCTGATACTCCTGCCGGAACGGCGGCACGATCTTGAGCGGCATCATCACGTTGTCGCGCACGGTGAGCCACGGCAGCATGGTCGGGTTCTGAAACGCCATACCGACGCGCACCGGCTCGGCGCCGACTTCACGGCCGGCGACGTAGACATAGCCGGAGGTCGCCGTGATCAACCCGGTCACGAGTTTGAGGATGGTCGACTTGCCGCAACCCGACGGCCCGACCAGCGCGACGAAGTCGCCCTGATCGACACGAAGATTGGTCTCGCCGAGCGCCACGACCTGCCGCTCGCCCCGGCCATAGGCCAAGGTGACATTCTCGAGCTCGATGAAGGTATCGTCGGTGCGCGCATTGCTGTCGCTGGTCATCGCCCTGCCCCTCGCGCTTTGTCCTGAGTGATGGCGTGCATCGTGTGCTCCGCATTCTTCACGGCCGGCGCCGGCATCTCCTGAATGGCATGCACGGAGCGGCCCCAGCCCTTGGTGTCGGAAACCAGCTTGCGGTCTTTCATGACGAAACGGCCGCGCACCAACGTATGGATCGGCAGCCCCTTCACCTTGCGGCCGTCCCACGGCGAGCACTTCGAGCGGGACTGGATGTCGGCGTCGCGAATGACGTGGTCGCGGGAGAGATCGACGATGGCGATATCGGCATCGGAGCCCGGCTGCAGCGCACCCTTTTGCGGATACAGGCCCCAGATGCGCGCCGGGTTGTACGCGCTCATGCGCACATAGTCGGAGATCGTCATGCGGCCTTCGTTGACCATGGTCAGCATGATCGACATTTGCGTCTCGACGCCGGGAAAGCCGCAATCGACAGTCCAGATATCCGGCCGCGTCTTCTCCTCGAGATTGTGCGGCGCATGGTCGGTGGCGATCACGTCGATGGTACCGTCCAGCAGTGCTTCGAAGATCGGCTGCTGGTTCTGCTTCTCGCGCACCGGCGGGTTGACGGCGATGATGCCCGGCACGCGGTCATAATCCTCGGTCGAGAGGACGAGATAATGCGGACAGGTCTCGCCGGTGATATCGACGCCGCGCGCCTTGGCCTCGCGCAACGGCCGCAGTTCTTCCGCCGTCGAGATATGCAGGACGTGAATGCGCGCGCCGGTCCATTCGGCGAGGATCGCGGCGCGGGCGACCGCCTCGGTGGCGACAACGTTGGGCCGCGCCGCCAGATGCGCCCATTGGTCCTTCTTGCCCGCCGCCATCAGCCGCGTCTGCCGGCGCACCATGATGTCGTTGTTCTCGGCGTGCAGCGAAACGCGCTTGCCGGTTTCCGCCGCGACCTCGAAGCACTCCAGGGTCGCTCCGGTGTCGGGCGACGGAATCTTGCCGAAGGTGTTGCCCATATAGAGCTTGAAACCGATGATGCCGTTCTCGATCAGCTCGGGCACGGTCTTGATCGTTTCTTCGCCGAGCAGGCCATAGAGGCCGTAGTCGACATGCGCTTTCGACGAGGCGATCTTGTGCTTGGCGGCGAGGATCTCGCCGGTGGCGACCGGTGGAAGCGTGTTCGGCATTTCGAACACGAGCGTCACGCCGCCGAAGGCCGCCGCGGCGGTGCCGCTCTCCCAGTCCTCCTTGTGCGTCAGGCCCGGATCGCGGAAATGCACATGGTCGTCGATGGCGCCCGGCAGGATATGCAGGCCGCGGGCATCGAAGGTCTCCTTGGCGGACGGCATGGCGCTCGCCTCGCCGACGGCTAGCACCTTGCCGTCCTTTATAGCGATCGAGCCTTCGAACACGCTGTCCGGCGTGACGATCCGGCCGTTGGTAATGACGAGGTCGGCGGTCACGGTCATCGAAACACCTTTGCGGTCATCTGAGCGCCGCTACACACTCCGTTCGTTCCCGCGCAAGCGGGAACCCAATCTTGGGATGCGCCGCACTGGGTCCCCGCTTTCGCGGGGACGAACGGAGAAAAAATCGAGCCCCAACAGGTCATCATCACAACGCCGCCCAGCCGCCGTCGACCGGCAGATCGGCGCCGGTGATCTGACGCGACACGTCGCTGGCAAAGAAGAGACAGGCATTGGCGACATCGGCATCGACGGTGACGCGGCGCAGCGCGTATTCCTGGGCGTGCCGCTCCATCGCCTCTTCGACGGTGATGTTGAGCTTCCTCGCCATATCGGCGCAGACCTTCTCGCGGAAGCGCGGACCATCGACCATGCCGGGCGCGACGTAATTGACGTTGATGTTGTGCTGACCGACCTCGAGCGCGAAGCTCTTGGTGATGCCGCGCAGGCCCCACTTGGAGGCCGAATAGGACATGCGCCCGGCGCGGCCGCGCATACCAAAGGTGCCGCCGACATTGACGATCTTGCCGTAACGCTGCGCGATCATCGCGGGCAGCACACCGCGCATGGTGTGGAAACAGCCGTTCATGTTAAGCGTGACGATCTCGTCGAACTCTTCCGGCGTGGTCTCGACGCCGGTCTTGCCGACGGGACCCGAGCCGCCGGCGACATTGACCAGAATGTCGATGCGCCCGGCATAGGCGTCGCGCGTCTTCTGCGCCGCCGCCTCACACTGCTTGGGATCGGTGAGATCGCAGGCGATGACAATCGCCTCGCCGCCGGCTGCGCGCACGTCGGCGGCGACCGGCTCGATCGCCGCGGTGTCGCGGCCGATGAGCGAGAGCTTGGCGCCCTCCGCGGCAAAGGCCCTGGTGATGGCCGCACCCATCCCTTTGGCCGGGCCAGTGATCATGGCCACGCGGCCGGCAAGCTTCAAATCCATCGTGATACCTTGGTGAGCTGGCCCGTCTCGAATGCCCCGGGCCGAAGGGGCGCCGTCCCCCCTGCGCGGGGGAACGGCCAGTTGGCGGGCAGTTTCTAGAAGAGCTTCTTCGGCAGGTCGGCGACCGGCGGAATGAACTTGTCGGTGAACACCTCATCGACGGTCGGCGTGCGCGTCAGGCCGTTGGCCTCGACCAGAATGTCGATCGACTTCTTCAGCCGTTCCTTGTCCACATTGCCGAGACCGATCTTGGCGATTTCCGGCGCGTTCATTTCGTCCTGTAAGGTCGCCATGAAGCGATCCTTCTCGACGTCGGGCTTGATCAGCGGCTCGCGCTTCACCACCGCGGCAATGGCCGCGTCGGGATCCTTCAGCGCGTCCTGCAGGCCCTGGTTGATCGCGGCGACGAGGCCCTTCACGACTTCAGGCTTTTCGGCGGCCAGTTTCTTGGAGACGATGATGGCGTTCGAGTAGAGGTTCATGCCGTAATCGCCGAAGTTGATGTAGCGCAGGTCCTTGTCGGCGACGCCCATCAGCTTGGCGGAGAAGCGGATGGTGTTGACGTAGCCGAAAACGCCGTCCACCTGCTTGTTCATGAGCATCTGCTCGCGCAGGTTCGGCTGCATGTTGGTGATCTCCACCTTCGTGCAGTCGATCTTGGACAGCTTGCAAAGCGCCGGGAACAGCTTGAGCGCGCCGTCGCCGGCGGCGCCGCCGAGCTTCTTGCCCTCGAAATCCTTCGGCGTCTTGATCGGGCTGTCGGCGCGCACCGCCACCGTGAAGGGCGGCTGGTTGTACATGACGTAAACCGCGATCGGCGCTTCGTCCGGTTTTGTGGCCGCGAACTGGATCAGCGCGTTGATGTCGCCGAAGCCCACGTCATAGGTGCCGTTGGCGACCAGCGGGATCGGCGCGCCCGAACCATTGCCCTGGTCCATCTGAATGTCGATGCCGGCCTTCTTGAAGTAGCCGCGGTCTTCGGCGAGGAAGAACCAGCCCTGCGGGCCCTGATACTTCCAGTTCAGCACCATCTTGAGTTTGGTTTGCGCGGCCACCGGCGCCGGCGCGAGAAGCGGGGCGGCCAGTCCGACGACCGCGGCTGCGGCGACCAGGAAAGAGCGAGGCGAAAACGTCATGTTCGAACTCCAGTCAGGAGGGTGGCGAGAAGCGGTCCCGGTTCCGGCTTACCGTCCGCTATCGTTTCGGAATGCGTCGAAGCTCTTTGGTTCATTTCACTGAAGCGTTCGGCGCGGACCATGCGTCGAACCATGCAAGCGCGATGCCGAAGCTAGCGCGATGGAGTGTTGCCTTCTGCTGCTGATTTTTTGCTAGAGTGGTGCCAAAAAGGCATCACCCCGCGCGCACCCCCTCCGGGCCGGGCCGCCGCGACGGCGGCGTATCTCAGGGCAACCCCATGAAACATCTACGGATTCTGGACTATGTCGATGCCGTCGCCCGCGCCCGCTCGATCCGCAAGGCCGCCGAACACCTCAATGTCACCGCCTCCGCGGTCAACCGCCGCATCGCCGATCTCGAGGATGAACTGGGCGCGGAGCTGTTCGAGCGGCTGCCGCGTGGCGTGCGTTTGACCGCCGCTGGCGAAGTTTTCGTCAATTACCTGCGCAAGCAAGGCGGCGAAGCCGAACGGATGAAATCGCAGATCGAGGATCTCAAGGGCCTGCGCCGCGGCACCGTGCGGATCGCCTGCAGCCAGGCACTGGCGCTCGATTTCCTGCCGCGCGCCATCGCCGATTTCCGCAAGGATCATTCCAAGGTCGCGTTCGACGTCAAGGTGGTGGACCACGAATACGCCATGACCGCGCTGTCGGCGTTCGAAGTCGATCTCGTGCTGGTGTTCCGCCCGCCCTTTCTGGCCAACTTTCAGCCCTTGATGACGCTGGAGCAGAACCTCGTCGCGGTCGTGTCGAAGGGGCATCCCCTCGCCAAACAGCCAAAGGTGCGGCTACGCGACTGCGCCGGCTATCCGGTGGCGCTGGCCGAGCGTTCGATCGGCGGACGGCAACTGCTGGAAGAAGCGATGTCGCGCACCGGGCTGAAGTTCAACATTGCGGCCGAATCCAATTCCTTCGAATTGCTGCGCGGACTGGTGCTGCACGCCAACCTTGTTTCATTTCAGATCGCCATCGGCGCCATGCCGGAGGGCAACAAGCTCGGCCTCGTCGCCAAGGAAATCGACGGCCGCGACGTGCCGCCGGCGAAGCTGGTGTTCGGCCAGTTGCGCGAACGCAATCTCCCGGTCGCCACCGCCGTGTTCGCCGAACATATAAACAAGCGATTGAAGGCCTTGGTTAAGGCCGCGTGACATTATATCGCCGCATACGCGAATGGCGGACATGCGCGAAGACGATTGCAAGTTCAAAAACCGGCGCTATATTTGTCTTTTAAGGGACGTCCTCAACGACCGGATCGCTCGATCCGGCGGGGGAACCGAGGCGGCCTTTAAAACCGAGTAAGCAACCGAACGTGCTGGCCCGTCATCGCAGGCGGGCTTTGTGCTTTTGGTTTTCCTGAATCCAGGCGACAACAACTCCGGTTTTACAAATGACACGCTCCAATCGACCCGATCATATCCGCCTCACCTCGCATCCCGTTCCCGGCGGCAAGCCGCGCTTTCCCATTCACTGGGGCGCAGCAACCGCGCGCGAGCGCGGTCCCATCATCGGCACGGTGTCGCGCCCCGGCGACCGCAATGTCATCGGCACGCATGGCGGCTCCTATTCGGTGTACCGCGCGCTCGCGGTATCGGCCGGCGCGCTCGATCCGATCCGCCGCCCGGATCTGCACAATACGCACCCGGCCGAAGACATCGGCCCCTTCGCGCAATGGGCCGAGAGCAAACGTATTGTCTCCCTCGATCCTTTCGGCCACCGCGTCGCCGAGGACTTCAAGGACGAGATCGCCGAGGGCGTCGATATCCGCCCCAGCATCGCCATCACCAAGGCGCGGCTCGATCTCATCGAATTACAGGACGCCGTCCGCGCCGGCCGGCTGAAGGCCGACGGCGAACTGGTGCGCGAGAACGGCAGCGTCGGCGTCACCAAGATCGCGGTCGATCCGGTGTGGCACCTGCCCGGCATTGCCGAACGCTTCGGCACCTCGGAGAGCACGTTACGCCGCGTGCTGTTCGAGCAGACCGCCGGCATGTTTCCGGAGCTGGTAACGCGGCCGGACCAGCAGGTGTTTCTGCCGCCGATCGGCGGCATCACGGTCTACCTGTTCGGCGACGTCTCGAAGCTGAACCAGCCGGCGACCAAGATCACCTGCCGCGTCCACGACGAGTGCAACGGCTCGGACGTGTTCGGCTCCGATATCTGTACCTGCCGTCCCTATCTCATTCACGGCATCGAGGAATGCGTGCGCGGCGCGCAGCAAGGCGGCCTCGGCGTCATCGTCTATAATCGCAAGGAAGGCCGCGCGCTCGGCGAGGTCACCAAGTTCCTCGTCTACAATGCCCGCAAGCGGCAGGAGGGCGGCGATGCCGCCGCCGCCTATTTCGAGCGCACCGAATGCGTCGCCGGCGTGCAGGATGCGCGCTTCCAGCAACTGATGCCGGACGTGCTGCACTGGCTCGGCCTGCGGCGCCTCGACCGTTTCATCTCGATGAGCGACATGAAGCACGATGCGCTGGTCTCGCAAGGCATCGATATCGTCGAGCGCGTGTCGATCCCAGACGACATGATCCCGGCCGACGCCCATGTCGAGATCGCGGCCAAGAAGGCGGCCGGCTATTTCTCGCCCGATGCGGTTAAGCCGGACGACCTGACCGGCACCGTCGGCCGCGCGCTCAACAAATACTGAGCGCCTCCCTCTCCTCCCGACATGAAAAGGGACCCGATGACTTCGGAGACCGACGCCGCTTTTTCTCTCCTCACCGCGGATGCCGTTCGCACGCGTGCGCACAAGCTGCTGGCGCTCGGCATCGATGGCCGGCTGCCGCACTTCCGCGTCGATCTCTCGAAGCTCGACAAGGTCGCCGACCGCGTCATCGCCACAACCCGCGCCGCCTACCCGTCGCTCGACGTGCCGTTTCACTCGCGTTGGCGGCACTTCGTCCACAATAGCGTCGATCGCTTTGCCGCTCTGACGAAGAAGAACGACAGCGCCGCGCAAGCCCGCGCCGAGTTCGATCTGGCGATCGTCAGCGTGTTTCTCGACGCCGGCGCCGGCGCGCAGTGGCGCTACGACGATGCGAAGACCGGCGAACAAATCGGCCGCTCGGAGGGACTGGCGCTCGCCAGCCTCGACATGTTTGCCGCCGGCTTGTTCTCTGCGGATGGCGAAGACCCGCAGCGCGTCGATGCCGCCAAGCTGGCGCAGCTCACCGCCGACGATCTCGCCCGCGGCTTCCAGGTTTCCGAGAGTAATCCGCTGGTCGGTCTCGACGGCCGCGCCGCATTGCTGCGACGTCTCGGCGAACTGGCTCTGTCCAAACCGGGCGTGTTTGCCGGCAAGGACAACGCTCGTCCCGGCGGCCTGTTCGATTATCTCGCCGCACAACATGGCAGCGCGCTGACCGCGCCCGATATCCTGACCGCCCTGCTCCACGAACTCGGTCCAATCTGGCCGTCGCGCCTCTCGCTTGGCGGCGTACCGCTCGGCGATTGCTGGCGGCACCGGATGCTGGTCACCGGCGATGCGACCAACGGCCTCGTGCCGCTGCACAAGCTGTCGCAGTGGCTGTCCTACTCGCTGATCGAACCCTTGCAGCGCGCCGGCGTCACCGTCTCCAACATTGATGGCCTCACCGGGCTCGCCGAGTATCGCAATGGCGGCTTGTTCGTAGATGCTTCGGTGCTCGAACTGCACGAAGCGCAGCGTATGCAGGAAGCCCACGACGTTTCCTCCGAGCTTGTCGTCGAATGGCGCAGCCTCACCGTGGCCCTCCTCGACAAGCTCGCCGACGTCATCCGCGGCCGGCTCGGCATGAATGCCGAAACCCTGCCGCTCGCGAAGATACTCGAGGGCGGCACCTGGGCTGCCGGCCGCGCCATCGCCCGAGAGAAACGCGAAGGCGGCGGCCCGCCGATCACCGTCGTCAGCGACGGCACTGTTTTCTGAAGGTCTGGAGAGATCAAAATGGAAGGCGTCACCGTCGTCGACCACCCTCTGGTGCAGCACAAGCTCACTCTCATTCGCGACAAGGAACGATCGACCAAATCCTTTCGCGAATTGCTGACCGAAGTCGGCATGCTGATCGGCTACGAGGTCACGCGCGACCTGCCGCTGGAGATGATCGACATCGAAACGCCTCTGGCAAAAATGAAGTCGCCGATCCTCGCCGGCAAGAAGCTGGTGATCGCGCCGATCCTGCGCGCGGGCCTCACCTTCGCCGAGGGCATGCTCGATCTGCTGCCGGCGGCGCGCGTTGCTCATATCGGCATGTACCGCGAGCCGGAAACACGCTCGGCCGTCGAATACTATCTCAAGACGCCGCATGATCTCGACGAACGTCTCGTCATCGTCGTGGTGCCGGTTCTCGCCACCGCCAACACCGCGGTCGCCGCGGTCGATCGCCTCAAGGAACGCGGCGCCAAGGACATCCGCCTCGTCTGCCTCATCAGCGCGCCGGAGGGTCTGGAGCGCATTCGCGGCATACATCCCGATGTGAGGGTCTGGACCGCGGCCATCGACGACGGACTCAACGACGACGCCTTCATTATTCCCGGCCTCGGCGATGCCGGCGACCGCGCCTACGGGACGCGCTAGAAGAAGCTACATCGTTGCGCCGATCTGCCAGGGCACGAATTCGAGTTCGCCATAGCCGAGATCTTCCGACTTGGTGCGCTCGCCGGAGGCGACCTTGAGCACCTTGTCGAGGATTTCCCGGCCCTTGTCCTCGAGCGAGACGCCGTCGAGCACATCGCCGCAATTGATGTCCATGTCGTCGGTCATGGTTTCGTAGACATAGT
>Ga0182747_1000216_pt1 | contig 60830 bp, 68 predicted proteins | sample eDN3rd30CBELigBY_FD_128526 | JGI IMG/M metagenome (GOLD analysis project Ga0182747, IMG submission 128526) | Enriched backyard soil microbial communities from Emeryville, California, USA - eDNA 3rd pass 30_C BE-Lig BY (version 2) (version 2) | ecosystem: Environmental > Terrestrial > Soil >... | reverse complement strand
CTTCAGCGCGCCCCGATCACGGACGGGGAAGTGCCAGCCTCACGCTTCACGCGCCCGCGGAACCCATCGTCCAGGCCGCCCGCATGTGAAGTCAAATATGACCGAAAACGCGAAAGGCGGCCCATCAGGGCCGCCTCTTTCGATACCACCTTGCAGTATCGCAAGCGCATTTGGTTGCGGGGGCTTGCAACACTCGATTTCTTCGACTGGTCCAAGGGCAAATCCCACGGCTGGCGGCGTAGCCGTTCTGCCCGGCCGATGTCGAATACGGTTGCTGGCTACCGGCCATAAGCGAAGTGGGGCGTCCAGCTCCGCTCTAATTCGGCATCCTCGTCCTCCCCATCGACGGGATCTTCTGGCAGCGCCTCGCTGGTCAACACGGTCAAGGTGTAGCCGTACTTGCCAAGGCCGACGATCTCTTCATCAAGAGTGATCCGACCCGACCCGTCGAACCATGTCGCCAAGTCGGTTTCACCAACAGCGCGTTCAGCGCGAAGGACATTCGCCGCGTCGGCATTGAAGCTGCGTGTCGCGCCGACGGGTAGAGAAGCGCCCTTCCGCAGGAAGGCCAGCTTGCCCAGATTCTTGAAGGACTGCGAGGTAAACGCATACGCGATCTCGCTGCCCTTGCTGACGATGATGGCCATCGGATAGCTGCCGCACTCAGCGGCCCGGATTGCGGCAGCCGTGATCGAACAACGCGCCGTCTCGGCCAGCTTGAGAATGCCGTCGAGGCCGATCTGGTTGTTGGAGAGCAGGTTGCGCGTGAGATTTGAAGGCAGGAGAAGGCCGCTGGCGAAGTGGTCAGCCTCCAGCTCAATCGACGTGTTCTGTGTAAAATTGGCGCGGGACATATGCGCGCCGCCGGCCTTGATGATCTCCTCGGGATGTCCTGGAAGAAACCAATGTCCTAGCTCATGGCCGATTGAAAAATTCTCGAAGCCTTCGTTATCGTACTCGGTCGAGTAGATTATGGTGGCCGAGTCACCGGCGAAGATGATCGCGCCGGACACGCCCGTCACTTCGGCCGGTTTCGCCTGGATGACAATATCCCTCGCCTTGGCGATTTCTCGGGGCTTAACTGGAAACTGATTGAAGCCGAATTCCTCGGCGACCTTTTCGCCGTGCTGAGTTGCCATCTTCAACCGAAAACCAGCCATGTTTCGCCCCTATTTCTTGTCCTTAATCATTGTGTCGATGATATTCTGAATAAAAAGTCGATCTTTCACGCTCAGCTTGTCCTCGTCGCGAAAGGCGGTGGTCGCGGCTTGGGCTCCGAGGAGGTAGTCGGCCGAGACTTTCAGTGCTCTCGCGAGCGCTCGCACGTTGTCGAACGACGGCTTGCGGCGCCCGGCCTCAAAGTGGGCGATGGCTGAAGGCTGCATTCCGGCTTCTCTGGCCAGTTCGGATTGGCTTAGCTCCCGCGTTTCCCGCGTTTTGCGCAGGCGAGAGGCGAAGTCTTTTGGTGCGCTTGACTCAGGCATGACAGATCGTATAGAGTTCCATGTCTAGATCGTCGATAGCCCCACGGGGCTTTTTCTTCGGCCCGCTCTATGACAGAGCGTATAGTCACCTATTACGATTTGCGAATCGGGTCAAGGAATCAGGAGTTGTGAGCATGGCAGGTAAGAATCAGCACGTCGTTCCGCACGGTGACGATTGGGCCGTGCGCGGCGCAGGAAACGAGAGGGCAACCTCGATCCATCCAACCCAAGGCGATGCCGAACGGGCCGCGCGGGAGATCGCGATCAACCAGCAGAGTGAAGTCGTCATCCATCGGCCGGACGGTCGTATTCGCGACAAGAACTCCTACGGGCACGATCCCTATCCTCCGAAGGGCTAACTACATGACACCGGCTGCAACAGCTCCTTCAGATGAACCGCCGATCCGTCGAATTCTCTCGATCGACGGCGGCGGCATTATGGGAACGCAGCCGGCATCTTTTCTGGCATCCCTGGAAGAGGATCTCGATCGACCCATCGGAGAGTATTTCGACCTGATCGCGGGAACGTCCACAGGGGGCATTCTGGCGATCGGGCTGGCGATGGGCGTCCCTGCGCGCGATCTTCTTGACCTCTATGTCCGCCGCGGCCCGCACATTTTCGGGCAGTCGGGCGGCGCTCTGGCGACTTTCGCTGGCGATGCGTGGCGTCGCCTCAAACACATCGTCATGCCGAAGCATGACGCCGATTTGCTGCGGACTGAACTCGCTACCGTTCTCGGTAGCCGGCGCATTGGGGATGCAAAATCGCGACTGGTGATTCCCGCATGGGACGCCGACCACCGCGGTGTCTATATTTTCAAGACGGCGCACCATCCTCGCCTCAAGGCCGACTACAAGCGTCTTGCCGTCGATGCCGCGATGGCAACGGCCGCCGCGCCCACCTTCTACAAACGCCACCGCACGGTCGAGGACGTCGGCCTGTTGGACGGCGGCGTATGGGCCAACAACCCGATCGCGTTGGCGGCGGTCGAGGCCATCACGTTGCTGGGGTGGCCGGCCAGCAGCCTGCGGGTGCTGAGCCTGGGTTGCGTCAACGAGGTTTACATGATCGGCGAGGCGCCCGGTTGGGGCAGTCTCGCGAAGGATGTGACCCGGCTGTTCATGGACGGGCAGTCGCATGGCGCGCTCGGCATGGTGAAGCTGCTCACCGGGCATCAGTACGAACGCGAGGCCATTTTTCGGTGCTGTCCCGACGTGCCGAAGGATTTTTTCAAGCTCGATGACACGCGCAAGATCGTGCAGCTCAAAGGCATGGGCGCGTCATCGGCCCGCAAAGAGCGCTCCCGCATTGAACCCGTTTTCCTTACGAACCCGGCCGAGTCGTTCGAACCCGTCTATGCGCTGAAAGGAATTGAGCCATGAATCAGATGTTCACAGCGCTCCCGCAGGCGCATCTGCTCTTGCGAAAGGCCGAGATTTACTCGCTTCTCGATCAGATTTGCCAGGCGTTGGAGTTGACTGCCGCCCAGCTTGAGGCTGCACGGACGAGCTACGAGGCTGTCGCGGAATGGCTCTCCGAGTCAGATAATCCTCTTCTGAAGTGGATTGATATTTATGCGCACGGCTCGACCGGCCTTGGCACGACTGTCAAGCCGATCGGGCGCGAGGATTTCGACGTCGACCTCATCTGCAAGGTGTTGCGCTTTACCGCCGATCGGCCGCCGGCAGAGTTGAAGCGCATTGTCGGCGACCGCCTGAAGGAGAACGCGCGCTACGCTGCCATGATCGAGGAGAAGAAGCGCTGCTGGCGCTTGAACTACGCGCGCGAATATCACTTGGACATCTCGCCAACGATCATCAATGCCAACTGCGGCAATGGCGGTGAGTTGGTTCCCGACAAGAAGCTGCGGGAGTTTAAGCCGACGAATCCGAAAGGCTACAAGGCGCTCTTTGAGCGCAGGGCAGCGTTGATGCCTACCTTGCGAGTGCAAAAGGCTCTCGCTGCCGAGGACCGTGCCGCCGTAGAGCCCTTTCCTGTGCATGGCACAGCCAAAGGTATCCTGCGGCGGACGGTGCAGATTCTCAAGCGACACCGCGATGTTCATTTTCTGGAGGTGGTCGAGGAGATCGCGCCGATCTCCATCATCATCACGACGCTCGCGGCCCAGTCGTATGAGTATTGCGTCAAGAGCTTTGTTTTCGATTCCGAACTCGACGTTCTGATCGCGACGGTTCGGCTGATGCCGCACTTTATCGATAAGCCGGTCGTCAATGGCCGGCGCATCTATGTGGTGGCCAACGAAACCACGGTCGGCGAGAACTTTGCCGAGCGCTGGAATACCGAGCCGGCTCGCGTCGCCGCCTTCTACGAATGGCATGCGAAGGCGCTGGCGGACTTAGAGGCACTGCCGGATTTGCAGGGCATCGACGTTATCGGCAAGAGCTTGGAAAGCAGCCTGGGGAGTTCGGTCGTGCGCAAAGTTATGGATGCCCGCACCGAGAGCATTTCGCAGGCGCGCACCGCCAAGAAGCTTTACGTAGCGCCGATGGTCGGGCTTACGCTGTCCAGTGCGGTCCATGCGACGCCGGTTCGCTCCAATACGTTCTTCGGGGACTAGGTGTTTTCGCGTGATCGCTCAGACCTGACGCCAGCGCAGCAGTTCATGTTTCTGCGCGCCAATCCGATTTGTGCGGGGATAGGCCGGTTGCACGCAACAGGCTTGATTTGGGATTATCGCCACAGGCCGACACCCCTCAGTCGCGAATACACCATGCGCATAAAATTCCAGCGCGGCGAAACGCCGAGCGTGTTCGTCACGGACCCCGATCTTTCAGCTTTGGCAGGCGGGCGGCCGCTGCCTCACGTCTATCACGACCCCCTGCGCCTATGCCTCACGTTGCCAGGGACGCGCGAGTGGGCTGGTACGATGCGGATCGATCAGACATTCGTACCCTGGGCAACAACGTGGCTCTATTATTTTGAGGAATGGCTGATCTCCGACGAGTGGAAGGGCGGCGGCAAGCATCCTGATGCAACTGATGACGAGCGTTATAGTCGACGGGTGCGCCGCGCTACGCGGTAACTGACCGAAGATTCGGCCTGTTGTAGGGTAGTGCCTGCTGTCCCCGCCGCCGTCGTCAGCCCGCTTTAATCTAGCTGGACTTCTCTCCATGTGTCGATTAGTCTCGACACATGGAATCAGAGCAAGCCATCCTCGCTTTCGCCGCGCTCGCCCAGCCGACCCGTCTAGACGTGTTCCGGCTCCTCATGGAGCACGAGCCTGACGGACTGCCTGCCGGCGAGGTCGCCCGGCAGATGGCCGTGCCGCACAACACCATGTCCACGCATCTGGCGATCCTTACCCGCGCAGGCCTGATCGAGGCAGAACGCCAGAGCCGCTCGATCATCTATCGCGCCAAGCTCGATGCCGTGCGTGCGCTCACCGGCTTCCTCGTCAAGGATTGCTGCGGCGGCCGTCCGGAGATCTGCGCGCCGCTGATCGCCGACCTTGCTCCCTGCTGTCCGCCAAAAAGGAAGATTGCCGCCAAGGAGACCGCCCGTGACTGACCGCATTTATAATGTGCTCTTCCTTTGCACCGGCAATTCCGCCCGTTCGATACTGGCCGAGAGCATCCTTTCCAAGGACGGCGGTGGTCGCTTCCGCGCCTTCTCCGCGGGGAGCCAGCCAAAGGGCGTGGTCAATCCCTTCGCGCTGAAGGTGCTGCGGAGCTTCGACTATCCGGCCGACGATCTTCGGTCGAAGAGCTGGGAGGAGTTCGCCAGGCCAGACGCGCCGGTGATGGATTTCGTGTTCACCGTCTGCGACAACGCCGCCGGCGAATCCTGCCCGGTCTGGCCGGGCCAGCCCATGACAGCGCACTGGGGCATCGAAGACCCCGCCGCGGTCGAGGGACCAGATATTCAGAAGGAAGCCGCATTCGTCGCCGCCTTCCGCTATCTCAAGAACCGGATTTCCGTCTTCACTGCGCTGCCGATCGCTAGCCTCGACTGCATGACGCTCGGCTCCAAGCTTGTCGAGATCGGTCAGTTGCAGGGCGCGACCAAGCCGCGCCCGAGCGCAGCGTGAGGCAAGACATGGACGTCATCATCTATCACAACCCGGATTGCGGCACGTCGCGCAACACGCTGGCGATGATCCGCAATGCCGGCATTGAGCCGCATGTCATCGAATATCTGAAGACGCCGCCGACACGGACGCTGCTCAAGCAGCTCATCGCACGCATGGACATCTCCGTCCGAGCCCTACTGCGCGAGAAGGGCACGCCCTATGCGGAGCTTGGCCTTGGTGATCCGGCCTTGACTGACGACCAGATTCTCGACGCCATGATGGCGCATCCGATCCTCATCAACCGGCCGATCGCCGTGTGTCCAAAGGGCGTGAGGCTTTGCCGCCCCTCCGAAGAAGTGCTCGCTCTCCTCCCGCCGCAGCAAGGTGAGTTCGTCAAGGAGGATGGCGAGCGCGTGGTGGACGAGCACGGCCGCCGTGTCGCGACGGCGTAAGGAAGATTCATGTCCACCTTTGAACGCTATCTCACGCTCTGGGTCGCTCTTTGCATTGTGGCAGGGATCGCGCTCGGGCATTTCATGCCCGGTGCGTTCCACGCCATCGCCGCGGCCGAGATCGCCAAGGTCAACCTGCCGGTCGCAGCCCTCATCTGGCTGATGATCGTGCCGATGCTGGTGAAGATCGACTTCGCCGCGCTCGGCCAGGTCAGGGAGCACTGGCGCGGCATCAGCGTGACGCTATTCGTCAACTGGGCCGTGAAGCCATTCTCGATGGCGGCGCTGGGCTGGTTCTTCATCGGGTATGTGTTCCGGCCGTACCTGCCGGCCGACCAGATCGACAGCTATATCGCCGGGCTCATCATCCTCGCGGCCGCACCCTGCACCGCAATGGTGTTCGTCTGGTCGAACCTCACCAAGGGCGAACCGCATTTCACGCTGAGCCAGGTCGCGCTCAACGACACGATCATGGTGTTCGCCTTCGCGCCGATCGTCGGCCTGCTGCTCGGCCTCTCGGCCATCATCGTGCCGTGGGATACGCTGGTTCTCTCCGTCGCGCTCTACATCATTGTGCCGGTGATCGCCGCCCAGATGCTGCGGCGCCGGTTGCTCGCGACCGGCGGCGAGCCGGCCTTGAAGCGGTTTCTGGACCGACTCCAGCCGTTGTCGCTGGTCGCGCTTCTCGCCACCCTCGTTCTCCTGTTCGGCTTCCAGGGCGAGCAGATTCTCGCGCAGCCGCTCATTATCGCGCTGCTGGCCGTGCCGATCCTGATCCAGGTCTATTTCAATTCCGGGCTCGCTTACCTGCTCAACCGCATCTCGGGCGAGCAGCATTGCGTCGCCGGCCCATCCGCCCTAATCGGCGCCTCCAACTTCTTCGAGCTGGCGGTCGCCGCAGCCATCAGCCTTTTCGGCTTCCAGTCGGGCGCCGCGCTCGCGACCGTGGTCGGCGTGCTGATCGAGGTGCCGGTGATGCTCTCCGTCGTCTGGATCGTGAACCGCTCCAAGGGCTGGTACGAGAGTGGGCACCTTAGAGAGCGAACGGCGACTACTTCGGTCGAGCTTCAAACCTCCAGAGGAGATGGCCGCGCAGGATAGCAAGCGTTGCAATGGCGCCGAGCCGAACTGTTACATTCAGTCCATTGGTCGTGCAGTGGCTCTATTCATGGATCAAATCTTAAAATGTTCTTCAATATGTTTTGGTGTCCAAGATCGATGGTTGAATATTCAGGCAGGCGCCGAATGAAAGCCAGGACCTGCCGTCTGCCCGACCGCCCGTAGGACACCGCCGCCTGTCATCGCGCCCTGAAACAATAGCAAATAGGTAGGCGCGCGTGCCTTGACCTATTCGCCCGAGGCCATTTGGGCGGCCACATTGCGCGAGATCAGCATCCCGATCAAGGCAAGGTCGGCACCGAACACTAGCATTATGTCCGCGTGAGTTTATGAATTGAACGTCTATGGCGGGGATGTCGAATCCGCATCCTTACTCGGTGCGCTCTTTTTTCTGGGGCTTGCTGTCGCCGTTCCACCGGGTATCTCGGCCTTCTCCGACAAATCTGCTTTCAGAACAGACGCTTTTAAGCGCGCGATACGATCCTGAATTTCTTCGGTCGACACCTCAATGCGCAACTTGTCCTGGACAAACTTCAGACGTGCCTCGCAGTCGCGAATAAGCTCCGCCCAGGATTTGATCCACACCTTGTGATTCGGTTTGTCGATAAACAATCCTCTCGGCCGATTTTCCTGGGTGATGCGCTGCTTGACGATATCGTCATACTCACTGGTCACGAGGTAAAAATTCCACTGCGTTGACGTGTTTATGAAATCCGGCTGGGAAAGAATGGCGTTGACATAATCCTCAAGCTGATCGACTTCCTTGCGCCCCACTTTGATCGAAGGCTTTTTCAACTCGATCAAGAGATACTCGCGATGATCGGGGCTCTCATTCGGAACGACACGACCCATAAAGGAATCGATACGGCCAATCTTTCCGTCGGGCTTGCGAACCGGGGTGCCTTTAACCCGCTTCGTGGCAATTTCCTCCGAGACGCGGTCCATGATCTGGGTCAGTCCCGCCTCCGCCATTGTCAGATGGAATCCTTCGCCGAACATCCACGTATTGTCGCGCATAAGCACGTCCAATTCGCCGCGCTCTTTAATGGTCCGACGATGCTTCGGCTCGAACACGATTTCGCGCAACACCTTCAACGCGACGATGCGGTTTGCGACGAGGCTCGATGCGGCTATGATATTGCCGAGTTCCGTTTGTTCGAGCAACTGCGAGAATTCATCCTGACGCACCTTCGGCAGATTGAACACCGCCTTCATAATTCGTGAAACGGATTCAGGATTGTTGCTCAATGCCTCCTTCAAAAGGCCAAGTGCGATTTTTTTGAGAGAGTTGTCGGCCTTCTTGAAGTCCTTCGAGTAAGACACCGCTGCGTGCGTCGCGATATCAAAGACCTGGCGCTCCTGGCGCTCGATTTCGTCGCGCGGGTCACCTTCATATGGATAGATGCCGGCGTTCTTCAGTTCCTGAATGAGTTCGCCTGATTTCTCCGCCTGCCGCGCACGAAAATAATCAGTGAGCTGGTCTCGGACATGTTCTAGGACACGCGCGAAGTCTGGATCGGTTAGTCCGTCGAACTCGAGAAGATTCGCCTTGGCAATTTCATTGAAAAATGGCGAGTATGCATAGGCAGAAAATTCAAAGCCGGGCGCTGTGACGTTTGCCGGAAGCGACCCGAGCACGACACCGCTCTCACCGCCGAAGTAGATCTTTCGACCCGTAATTCTGGGCTTCCATTCGATAACACGCAATGTGAGGTCGCGAACGACGCGGCCGGGGCAGATGATCGGTTGGCTTGGAAACTGGTGCGCGTGCTCGATCGTTCGTTCGGGGTCAACCGAACGGCCGTCGTAGACGATCTCCGTCTTGGGATATTGGAGGATATAGGGCGCAAACGTGGAATCAAACTCGGATCGTGCTTCTTCGCTGGTCAACCAATCGAAGGTGTCCTTCAGCGGGGCAAGCTCCACGATCGTACCGGTCGGCGTGGCGTCTGGCTCTTCCACCGGTTCCGAGACAGAGCTTGCGGACAGTTGGTCAGCGTCAATCTCGACCTTCAAGCGGTAGCGTTTGCCCTTCTCCTCGTAGACCGTATCCCACATGGCACGCCGCGCCAGCGAGAAAAAGCGAAGGCGTCCCTGTCCTTCCTTGCCGTGGATGGCGCGGCCGAGGACGGGCGTTCGGGCCGTATGCAATTTCCAGGATTCGCCGAGACTTTCAAAGTCGTGCTCGGCCCGCGTTTTGCTGATGCCCGTGCCATTGTCCCGAATGATGATGCTCTGAAGGCCACCTAAGGCATTGCGCACCAGTTCAACAGATGTGCGGGAAGAATCGGCGTCTAGCGCGTTCCAAACAAACTCTGCGATCGCCTTGATAAAGTCGCGTGTACTCGCGACTTTCTGAAGATGATCGTTCTTTGCCTTGAGTGTGAGAATAACCATTGTGATGCTGGCAAACTTGGACTGAAATCGAGCGAGCGACGCGGCCGATAAGATGGAGGTTACGCCGATCGCAACTAGGACGTCCATCGGGCAGCAACGGCGCAGTCGATGTTCATTATTCGTTCCGAAAACGGCGTGTTCGGCGGCGACGTTTGGCACGCGTGGCTGACCCTACCCCGCGCTCCCGCGCGAATCACGACCGGTTTCGCTGCCGCTCGTCGGACTGGATGGCAACAGCGCATTAGCAGCAAGCTCACGGGCTTGCGCTTCCCGATAGCGCCGTTCGGCACGGTAAAGCACCTTGTCGGTCACTCTGTCGGTCGTTCTCATTTCTTGAACACGGCGCCGCAGTGGTACGGTGGCAACTCGACCAAGGCCGTGCGCTCAAATCCCTCTGGCTCGACGACTGCGCCGACGATCTTGTCGATCTGTGCGCGCAAAGACTCTATGGCGGGCTTGGGCCGCAAGCTCGTTCTTGACCTCCGGGGACGGGTTCAATCTCATGTTCTCTATTTGTTCTTCTTTGGCGAGACGGAGTCAAGACGGATTCTGCGGGTGCCGGAGTTCCCTGCACGAACCCGCAACCGCAGCCTGAAACCTGAAAGGCCATCCGGCCAAGCGGCCGTTATTCTGGCACGCAGTTCGTGCCTGATGCTGACGGAAAGCCGCAAGCCGGGTCATGCCGCCGCGTGTTGGTCCGCGCACAAGAGGAGCCCCGTCATGTTGAGACTCGCCGCCGCATTCGCGTTGACTCTGGCCGCACGGCGGCCAAAGCGGAAAATTCCACTTCTGGATAATCGAAGGGCCCCTCGGTTGCCGCTGACATCATGACCAACATCGTGCCCGGCTTCGGCCATCCACAAAACGGGCGGATGGCGACGCGGACAATCAAGGACAGGCAATAGTCCCATGCGGGCAGCAGGATTTATTTGAACTGTCGCAACCCGGCGTAGCTCATCGTAGGTTGTCGAAAAAATACATGAAATGTTCGGCGCCGTTCACGGTCTCGGATGCTGCTTGAGGACAGGTCACGGCCGAATCAACATGGCCTCTTTGAACGCGTTGCGTAGCGTATTTAGCACCGGATTGATGTTGTCCGGCTTCCAGCAAACGATATAGCCGAGCCGCGTGGCGCCGTTACCGTCATGCAGCGGCCGGAAGACGACGCCGAGGCCGGTCAGGCCCGACGCGGACTCGCATTGCAGGCTGATGCCCTTGCCGCTGCCGACTTCGCTGAGGATGTTGTCGCGGTTCAAACGAAGCGTGTCGATCTGGGGATGATCGGACGGCGCCGCCAGATGGCGGAGCAGGATGTTGCGGATATCCGGACCAGGATCGTTGTGGCCGATGAGAAAGCGTTCGCCTTTCAGCTCAGGCCAATAGATGACGGTCTTTTCCGCAAGTCGATGGCCGTTCGGCAATGCCACCATGAGATGCTCTGACCAAAGCGCAAGCGACTCGAAGATCTCGCATTTGCCGGGATCGCCGAGGATGACCCCTGCATCGACGCGTCCCGAATGAAGGCCGGCGATAATCTCGGCGAATGGCACTTCGAGCAGGTCGAGATCAATGCCGGGAAAGCGTTCGCGAAAGTCGTCAATAAACGTGCGCAGCGCACCTTGCGAGAGTGACTTGTATAAGCCGACAACGATGCGCCCCAGCGTGCCGGCCCCGCTTGCTGTCGCGCGCTCGGCGAGACGATCGAAGTCCTCGATGATGCGTCGTGCGTCGACGACGAACGCCTCGCCAGCCGGCGTCAGACGTGCGCCTGCCGTCGATCGAACGAACAATTTGACCTTCAGCTCCTCCTCGACCTCCTTGATGCGCTTGCTGATGATCGGCTGCCGGACATTGAACTCGTGCGCAGCCGCGCTGAAGCTGCCGTTGCGGGCGGTGGCAACGATATAGCGAAGGTGGCGCAAGTCCACTTGGGTTCCTCCAGGTGGTCAGCGCGCCGCGGCAGGCGCGGGTCGCCTCACCACCACACAGATGTCCGGTCGTCGTCGCACGCCTTCAGATGGCATATTGCTCTGTGCGCTTGCGACAAACTGCAGTCCCGACCGCAGCATCACATATTCGAACGCGATCTCGGGTGGCGGACTGACGAGAACGGGACGCCACACCTCCGCGGTGACACCGGCGTAGGCGTTAACGGCCCCCCTCGAGCGGGGTAGGCAGCCGAAGGCATCGATTCCCCACGATGCGTCGACTCCTACTTCGAGTGCGCGCCACTGACCAATGCCCGCCGGCCAGTCGAGCGTCGTGCTCGATCGCATTTCCTGCATAGGCGCGCGGTGGATGGGCGTAGCCGACTCAACGCAATCGCAATGTTGCGTTCGGTCTGCGCCGCTATCCGCACGTCGTAATCGTTGGCAATCGCTTGGCCAACGAGATGATCGGTGGGGCCAACCGAAGGCCATATCGCATCCTCGTCGAGAAACATTGCGGTTTGCGCCGGCACTGGCGGACTAGCGGCGCGGACGCAGCAGAAACACGGCGTGACGCACGATCGGCAGCAGCAGTGTCGCCGAAGAGACGCCATTCCAGATGCTGTCGCCGACCAAGGCCGCGATCAGCCCCACGGTCAACAGCACGCCGATCACCAGCGGCCACACGGACCGGCGCTCGTAGCAGTTCCGCCTTTGATCCCCTGATGTGCATCTTATGGTCGGCGCCCTCGACGTGTTTTGCTAGTGGCGAAGAACTGCGGCTGGACCGCGCTCGACCAAGTCCCGTGGAAGTTCGATCTTGAAGATCGACCCGCCCTTGGACGAAGTCTGGTAGTGCACCTTGCCCCGATGTGCCTCGACGATAGCGCGCACGACGGCGAGGCCGAGTCCTGAGCCACCGTATTTGCGTGAGCGTGATGGCTCGACGCGCGTAAACGTTTCGAACGCATGCGCCGCAAAGTCCGGTGGTAGTCCCGGGCCTTCATCTGCAACCGTTATGATGACATTGTCGGCCTCCGAACGCAGGAGCACCGTTAGGCGTCCAGGCGTCGCGTGGCGGCGCGCATTGTCCAGAAGGGCGAGAAGTGCCTGGCGCATTCTCACGCCGTCGCATGTCATCCGAACGGACCCGGCCGTCACGTCGACCAGAAAACCGGCCTCGGTAAGCGAAGGCTGCATCGCGTCGACGGCGTGCCTGATCTCCTCCGCTAGATCGGTCGCCTCAAGATGCACCTCCAGTCGCTGGCTGTCGGACAAGGTGACGACGCGCAGGTCTTCGACCAACCTTGTCAGACCTTCGACCTGCGACAACAGATTCCGGAACAGTTCGTCGCTCGGCTCGAACACCCCGTCGATCAGTCCGTTCAGCCGTCCTCGCAAAATCGTTAGCGGCGTTCTCAGTTCATGAGCGATAGCAGCGTTCCACGACACAACTGCTTCGGCGGTATCCTGCAGTTGTTGGGCCATGGCATTGAAGTCGTCTACCAGTTGAGCCGTCTCGCCAACCGAACGATCGTTAGGCGACGCGCGCGCCGTGAGGTCGCCCGCAGTGATTTTCCTGGCCCCTTCCGCTAAAGAATTGAGCGGAGCGATGATGCGCCGGGTCAGACGGATCGCGACAAAGATCGCAACGATCAATCCGAGCAGAATAAAGAAAGCAAGCAGGGTAAAATCCCGCGCGTTCGGGAACGTAGGAGGCGGGCCGGGTGGCTCCGGATAATGATAATAGGTAAGAAAGATTGCGTAGAAGAGGAAAGAGCCGACGAAGACGATCAAGGCCGCAATCACCGCGACGCTGCTCATCGACAGTATGATCTGCCGGCTCAAGCGATACCGTCTCATGGCGCAGCCAAGCGATAGCCGATACCGCGGACGACGGACATCATGCCCAGGGCACCCGCATCGTCGAGCTTGCGGCGGAGATTGCTAATGTGACTATCGACCGTTCGCTCAAGGGCATCGCCGCCCGGAAGGCAGGCGTCGACGAGTTCGCTTCGGCTGAACGCTCGTGTTGGCGCCTTCGCCATGTGGGCGAGAATGCGGAACTCAGTTAACGTCAGACTGAGCGAGGCCACGTCACCATCGTTCAACACCTTGGCAACATAGCTCTCAAGATCGATTTCGAGATTGCCGATCCTTTGGATCGCAACGCTGGTCGAAGAACCGGTCCTCCGTAGCACGGCTTTCGCGCGCGCGACGACTTCCACGGGATTGAACGGCTTGACCACGTAGTCGTCGGCGCCAAGGCGCAAACCTTGCAGTCGATCGATGTCCTGATCGAGCGCGGTGATCATGATGACGGGCGTGTCACCGCGCCGCCGTAGTTCGGCGAGCACCTCCCAGCCGTCGAGCTTCGGCATCTTGACATCGAGAAGAACGAGATCCGGTTTCAGCGCGGCATGATGATCGAGGGCGATCTTGCCATCAGCCGCGCCGACCGTCCGGAAGCCCTCGCGCGCCAGATAGGCGTCGAGGATCTTGGCGATCTCCGGCTCATCTTCGGCGATGAGAATCAATTCGTTCATGCGAACCGCCGCGCTTAAGGAATCCATGCGGTCCAACCAACCTCGCAGCAAAGTTCGACCGCCTGGTTCTGATCATTTTGCCTCGACGCCGAATGGCCACCGACCCCCGACCATAGTGGATGAAGTTCGCTCGCCGCCAGCCCGGGCAAGACGCGAGCCGACTCGCCAAGAATGTCGCTATATCGTTGATATCACAGTCATAATAGTCTCGCATACGCGCTTTTTGCGATCGAATGCGGCCGCCCTCTCCATCAAATCTCCATCAGAACTCGACCGAACACCAATGTGATCCCGATATCGGTTGCCAGCGTCCGTTCATTTGCAATGGGGCCGGCAAACTTCCCGGCCATATGGAATCTCATGACGTTCCGTTCGAGATTTTTAATACTGTCGGCGGCGGTCACTGCTCTCACTCTCGCGGCGTGTGGGCAGGAGCAGCAAGCCTCCAAGAGTGCCGCGGCGCAAGCCAATCGGCCCCAGGTCAGCGTGGTGACGCTGCATCCGCAGTCCGTGAGCATCACTGCCGAATTGCCAGGACGGATTTCCGCCTCGTTGGAGGCCGAAGTACGCCCGCAGGTCGCAGGCATCATTCAAAAACGCCTGTTTGAGGAAGGCAGCGAGGTTGCGGAGGGCACCGCGCTGTACCAGATCGATCCCGCACCCTATCAGGCAACGTATGACAGCGCGGTCGCCGCGCTGAGGAAGGCCGAGGCCTCGGTGCCGAGCGCCCAGGCCAAGGTCGAACGCTATCAGACCTTGATCAAGCAGAACGCTGTCAGCAAGCAGGACCTCGACGATGCGCTTGCAACCCACTTGCAGGCGCAGGCTGATGTCGCTTCGGCGAAGGCCAGCGTCGCAACCGCCAAAATCAACCTCGACTATACGACCATCAAAGCACCGATCAGCGGGCGCACCGACAAGTCGTCGCTGACGCCCGGCGCGCTGGTAACCGCGAGCCAGACGACGGTGCTTACGACGATTCGCACGCTCGATCCCGTTTATGTCGACGTCACGCAGTCAAGCACGAACCTGCTCAACTTGCGGCAGGCGATCGATGCTGGTCGCATCAGGCTCACGGGACCGAATGTGACCATAAATCTGAAGCTCGAAAACGGTACGATCTATCCGCTGTCCGGCAAACTGGAATTTGCCGAGGCCAATGTCAGCACCTCGACCGGCACCTTCACCGTGCGAGCTGTCTTTCCCAATCCGAAACGGCTGCTGCTGCCAGGGATGTATGCGCGGGCGATTGTCGAGGAAGGCGTAGCGCCGAACAGCTTCCTTGTCCCGCAGCGCGCGGTCACTCGCAACACCAAAGGCGAGGCAACCGCGATGTTCCTGGGCAAGGACGACAAGGTCGAGGAGCGCACGCTCACCGCCGGGAGCAGTATAGGCAATAACTGGCTGGTGACGAGCGGGGTCGAGGATGGCGATCGGGTCATTGTCGAGGGTTCGCAATTCGTGCAGGCCGGCCAGCCGGCGATCGGGGCCGAGGCGGTCATCGACGACACGACCGGCGAGATCAAGGAACGTGCGGCGGCCACCTCCCCTGCCCAACCAGGAAGTGCCCGCCAATGATTTCGGTATTCTTCATCAAGCGGCCGATCTTCGCCTGGGTCATCGCCATCGTCATTATGCTCGGTGGCGGCCTTGCCCTGAGGTCGCTGTCGATCTCGCAATATCCGAATATCGCACCGCCGACCGTGCGCATGACGGCTACGTATGCCGGCGCCGACGCGCAGACGGTCGAGAACTCTGTAACCAAGATCATCGAACAGGGCATGACCGGTCTCGATAACCTTGATTACATGACGTCGACGTCGACCTCGACCGGGCAGGCGCAGATCACGTTGACGTTTACCAACAAGGCCGATCCCGACGTCGCGCAGATGCAGGCGCAGAACAAGCTGCAGCTCGTCACCTCGCAATTGCCGACGACAGTCCAGAACACTGGCATCACGGTCACCAAGTCGTCGAGCAGTTTTCTCATGGTTGTCGGTTTTGTCTCGACCGACGGCAAAATGACAGACACTGACCTTTCCGACTTCGTCAAGAGTTCGCTCAACGACACGCTCAAGCGCGTGAATGGCGTCGGCGATACGCAGATCTTCGGCTCGGGCTATGCCATGCGCATCTGGCTGGATCCGGACAAGCTCGCCAAATACGCCCTGACCCCAGGCGACGTCTCGACGGCGATCGAGGGACAGAACACTCAGGTCTCGGCCGGTCAGCTCGGTGGCCGCCCGGCCCGCAAAGGCCAGCAACTCAATGCAACAGTCACCGCGCTCAGCCGTCTGCAAACCCCCGAGCAATTCCGCAATATCATCCTGAAAAGTACGACGAACGGCTCGCTCGTTCGAATTAACGATGTCGCCACGGTTGAGCTCGGAGCGGAAGACTACACCTCGTCCTCGACCCACAACGGCATGCCGGCGACCGGGCTTGCCATCAATCTGGCGACCGGCGCGAACGCGATAAACACGGCGGCGGCCGTCAAGGCGGCCATCGCCGAGCTGGAGCCGACCTTTCCGAAGGGCGTGAAGGTCGTCTATCCGTATGACACGACGCCTTTCGTAGAGATTTCGATCAAGGAGGTGGGCCGCACACTCGTCGAGGCCATCGTCCTCGTCTTTCTCGTCATGTTGGTGTTTCTTCAGAACATCCGCGCGACCCTGATTCCGACCATCGCCGTTCCCGTCGTTCTGCTCGGCACGTTCGGCGTGCTTTCTGTCTTCGGCTATTCGATTAACACCTTGACGATGTTTGCCATGGTGCTCGCCATCGGTCTTCTTGTCGACGACGCCATCGTCGTGGTCGAGAATGTCGAGCGCGTCATGCACGACGAAGGACTTTCACCGCGTGAGGCGACCATCAAGTCGATGGGCGAGATCACCGGCGCGCTGATTGGCATCACCACGGTGCTATCGGCGGTATTTGTGCCGATGGCCTTTTTCGGCGGCTCGGTCGGCATCATCTATCGCCAGTTCTCCATAACGATCGTCTCGGCCATGGTGTTGTCGGTGCTGGTCGCGCTGATCCTTACCCCGGCGCTTTGCGCGACGATCCTGCGTTCGCCCAAGCCGCACGACGAGAAGAAGGGGCTGTTCGGCTGGTTCAATCGCGTGCTGGATCGCGGCACCGATCTCTACTCCAGCGGCACCTCAACGCTTCTGCGACGCTCGTGGCGCGGGCTTGCGGCCTTCATCGTCGTCATCATCGCCATGGGCTTCCTGTTCACGCGCTTGCCGAGTTCGTTTCTGCCGCAGGAAGACCAGGGCATTCTCATGGTGAGCGCGCAATTGCCCACCGGCGCCACCGCCGACCGCACCGAACGCGTGCTTGCCCGAGTCACTCGGCATTTTCTTGACGAGGAGAAAAGTGCTGTCGATGGCGTCATGACCGTTACCGGCTTTGCCTTCTCTGGCCAGGGTCAGAATGTCGGAATGGCTTTCGTGCGGCTGAAGGATTTCGACGAACGCAAGACAACTGATCTCTCCGCGAATGCGGTCGCCGGGCGGGCCATGGCCGCGTTCGGGCAGATCAAGGATGCCCGGGTGTTTGTCATGGCGCCGCCCGCGATCCAAGGCATGGGCACCAGCAATGGTTTCGACGTCTATTTAAAAGACGTCACCGGCGCCGGCCACGACAAGCTCATGGCTGCGCGCGATCAACTCCTCGCTTCGGCCCGACAAAGCAAGCTGCTTAGCGGCACGAGACCCAACGGCCAGGAGGATTCGCCGCAATTCTCCGTGAGCGTCGATCAGGAAAAGGCGAGCGCGCTTGGCATCACACTTTCTGACATTAACACAACTCTGTCGACCGCCTGGGGCAGCACCTATGTGAACGACTTCATCGACCGCGGCCGGGTGAAGAAAGTCTATCTGCAGTCCGCTTCCGACTTTCGGATGCAGCCCGAGGATCTCAGTCGCTGGCAGGTCCGCAATTCGGACGGCACGATGGTGCCATTTTCTACCTTTGCTGCCGGACGCTGGACCTTCGGCTCACCACGCCTGGAGCGATACAATGGCTCTCCGGCCATCGAGCTTCAGGGCGACGCGGCGGCGGGCACGAGCTCCGGGACCGCGATGGATGAGATCGCCCGCCTCGTCAAAACACTGCCGGCCGGCTTCACGTATGAATGGGCTGGCCTCTCGCGCCAGGAACAGTTGTCGAGCAATCAGGCAACGTCGCTCTATGCGATCTCGATCCTTGTCGTCTTTCTCTGCCTGGCAGCGCTCTACGAGAGCTGGTCGATCCCCTTCGCCGTCATGTTGTCGGTTCCGATCGGCATTTTCGGCGCGCTCGCCGCCGCAACCCTGTTCGGGCAGACCAATGACGTCTATTTCAAAGTCGGCTTGCTGACGACAATCGGATTGTCAGCGAAGAACGCCATCCTGATTGTTGAGTTCGCGATCGCGCATCAGGCGGCTGGGTTGGGATTGTTCGAGGCTACGCTTCTCGCCGCCAAGCAGCGTCTGCGCCCCATCCTGATGACCTCCCTCGCGTTCATCCTTGGCGTCACGCCGCTGGCGATCGCGAGCGGCGCCGGATCGGGCGCGCAGAACGCCATCGGTACGGGCGTCATGGGCGGAATGATCGCCGCCACCTTCCTTGGCGTGTTCATGATTCCCTTGCTGTTCGTCACGGTTCGCCGAATTTTCAAGGGCGAGCGCAAGGACGATGCCGCGCAGAGCCCGGCGACGACAGTCGCCGGGATCGGAGGTTGACAGCCAATGCTGGACGAAACCGATCCGCCGCGCACCGCAAGTACCCGCTCCGGTAGCGGACCTGCAAAGATCGCTTCAAGGCCAACGACTATACTTCCTCCGCGATCCGTTGCCTTGCTCGTGACGGCATCGCTGCTTGCGGGATGCGCCGTCGGGCCTGATTATCGGACGCCTCTAGTTCCGACGCCTGCCAGTTGGAGCAAAGCGGCGTCCACGACATCGCCGAAGCCGCCGCGCTTGTCGCAGTGGTGGACAAGGCTACGCGATCCCCTCCTTAACGAGCTGATCGAGGACGCGGTCGTCGGCAATCTCGACGTTGCGACGGCCATGGCGAAAATTCGTCAGGCGCGCGCGACCTATCGGCAGGCGGTCGGCGCGCTGTTTCCAACGTTGACCAACTCCGAGTCGGTGCAACGAACCAACGAGACGTCATCTTCGTCGAGTTCGTCGACGACGTCATCGGGCGGCGCTATGGCTCCGTATACGCTCTATCAAGCCGGGTTCGACGCAAGCTGGGAGCTCGATCTTTTCGGCGCCAATAAGCGCGCGGTCGAAGCCGCCGGGTACGGCGTTGAGGCGTCGGAGGACAGCTTGCGCTCGACCTTGCTGACGCTGGTCGGCGATATCGCGTCCAACTATGTTCAGGCGCGTGGCTACCAGGCACGCATCGCACTTGCCCGCCGCACCGCCGCTTCGCAAGCGGAGACTGCCGAGATTACGCGCAGGAAATTTGCCGCTGGCTCGACGTCGGCCGTGGACGTCGCCAACGCGGCGGGACAGGCGGCGAGCACACGAGCGACGATCCCGACACTCGAGACGTCCTACGCGCAAACCGTTCATCAATTGTCCGTGCTGACCGGTCGCGCGCCCGCCGACCTCAACTCTAAACTGGCCAAGGCGACGCCTATCCCGACGCCCAGGCTACCGATTCCGGTCGGTATCCCCGCGGAGGTGCTGCTGAGCCGTCCCGATGTCCGGCTTGCCGAACGTCAATATGCGCAATATACCGCCAAGATCGGCCAGGCCGAGGCCGCGCTCTATCCGAGCGTCAGCTTGACGGGAAGCATTGCGACGGCCGGAACGAAGCTTGGCGACCTTGGTAAAAGCTCGTCCATCAGTTGGGCCTTTGGTCCCACCCTGACCGTTCCTATCTTCAATGGGGGTCAGTTGCGAGCTGCGGTCGACATCGCGGAGGCCGAACGTGACCAGTATTTCATCGCTTATCGGTCTTCTGTCCTGACGGCCTTGAAGGACGTCGAGGACGCAATCGTCGCGCTCGCGAAGGAACGGTCGCGCGTGAGGGAATTGGCCGCTTCGGCCACCTCCTATCGTCAGGCCACCACCCTATCCCGCGCACTTTATCAGGCCGGCACAGCGAGCTTCCTCGACGTCCTGACGGCGGAACGCTCGCTCTACACTGCCGAAGATTCGCGCCTCGAAAGTCAAGTTCTCATCACGACCGACTACATCGCTCTCAACAAGGCCCTCGGCGGCGGATGGAACGGCATGATCGACGCCTCGAAACCCGAAGTCGTCGATACGAATACAGGTCCTCATCTTCTGCCGGTCCGAGATCGCCAGCCGCCGCCATGAGTCGAGAGTGTTCCCCCGTGCGCGCGCGATCGAGCAAAACACCGACGGTTGACTCTCAGCGAGACTCCAACCGGCTTATGTCATCCAGAGCAAAAGAAGGACTAGACCGATGATTCAGACACTCACGCGCTACGCTCCGTACGGGTTGGCTTTGTTGCGGATCGTCACTGCTTTGCTTTTCATCGAGCATGGCACTCAAAAGCTCTTTGGTTTTCCAGCGATGCAAGCGACCGCCCAGGGTGCCCCGAGCGGCGGCCTTTCCCTCATCATGCTGATTGGCGGCCTTCTTGAGGTCGGTGGCGGCGCCGCGATCCTCATCGGCCTCTTCACCCGTCCCGTGGCTTTCATCCTCGCAGGCGAGATGGCGGTCGCATATTGGTTCATGCATGTGCCGATGGGAGGTTTTTTCCCGATCAACAACGGCGGCGACTCAGCCATCCTGTTCTGCTTCGTCTTTCTATATCTCGTCGTTGCCGGGCCGGGAGCTTGGAGCGTCGATGTCGCACTGAAACGCGAAGGGGCAAGATGAGGCGGCCTACCGTCACCGCACGTCTGTCGCGATCCACGACCCTCACTGAGCAGCAGTGGCGCTCTCTTTCTTGCGAGGAATTGTGCACCGCCTGCTCCGCGACGGCTTTGAGGCGGAAGGGTTATGCCTGAGTACGCCGAAACTGCGCCCTCGCCTTGCGGAATGCCTTATCCGTCGCCATGAAGCGCTGAAGCATCGGGACGACCAGCTTGATGGGATCTGGTGCGGTGGCGTTGCCGCCGCCGCGGGCCAGCACCTCGGCGTAAGCGGTCAGGTCTCGGTAAACCGCACCGGGGAATTTGACCGTGCGGCTGACCGGCTTGTCGTCCTCGATCGTCTCCAGCTTGAGCTTGGTCATGACGGTTCCTTCGCCGCCCCATAGGGCTGCAATATCAAGTCGCGATTGACGATCACGCGAACCGGGAAGCCCGGCCGGATGGTGAGCGTTGGCTGAATGTTGAGCTGGCGGCGGATGAGCTGGCGGCCAACATCGGAGGCGGTGTCCTGGCCGCTCTGGCGGATCGCTCGCGCGATTTCGTTCTGGTTGTTGCTTGATCCGATCTCGGTGCCGACACCAAGCAAGGTCGCCAGAATCGCCGCCCTGAAAAGCTGACCCCAATGATAGTCGACGTCGTCCTCAAGCCCGGAGTAACCTTCAGCGTCAGCGCCCGGCTGCCGCTCCAGCACGATCGACGTGCCGTTGGGCATGATGATGCGATTCCAGACCAGCAGCACGCGCGACTGCCCGAACGCAACCTGGCTGTCGTACTGACCGATCAGTCGCGCACCCTGCGGGATGAGAAGTTGCTTGCCGGTCGGGGTGTCGTAAACCTGCTCCGTCACCTGCGCGGTGATCGTTCCAGGCAGGTCGGACTTGATGCCGGTAATCAGCGCGGCGGGAATGACCGTCCCGGCCTGCACGACATAGGGCGACGCCTTCTCCTGTACGCGATCAGGCGTAACCGTGCGTCGATCGACGGCGGCATTGACGAAGGCGAGTTTGCGATCCTGCATGTTCTGCGCGGCGCCGGGATCGAGCGGCGGCGTTTCGGTCGGTAGCGTGAGGCCCGTTGTCGGATCGATACGGCCGACGGCAGCGGCCGTTGGTGTGACCGATGCTTGCACACCGCGGCTGTCGGTGAACACCTTGGCGACGCGCGCGGCTTCGATCTCCGCAAGACGGCGCTGCTCCGCCGGATCGGCGCGCGGCGTTCTTATATCTGGTGCGATGACGGGCTTGCCTTCATCCTGCGCACTCAGGATCGGGCGGCCCAGGTCGCCCGGCAGCGCCGGGCCAAGCCTGGGAATGCCGGTGTAGTCCTTCGGCAGGCCGGCGAGTCCATCGGCCGGCGTGCGGTTCTCGGTATTGTAGAGTTCGTTGGGCGACTGACTGCCACGCCGGTTGGCATCGAGCGCCCAGAACAGCGCGGCCATGATGGCGACGGCGCTGACGCCGCCGAGCGTGATGAGCACCTTGCGCGACAGGCGCGTGACGCGCGGCTGTTCGGGCCGCAAGCGCAGCTCGACGCGGACGTCGCCGGGAGGCGGAGTTTGTGCGTCGGTCATCAGAACAACCTCGGGCTAAACCGCCCCGGGCGGCCGTCGGTGCGGACGATGCGCACACGTTTCTCGCTGTCCTTGTCGCCCAGCCTGAGTTCGGCAGCGGCAAAGAGACGATCGACGACATAGTAGTTCTGGCGGGCGCGGTAGTTGACCAGCTCGGAATTGCCGGACGGTCCGATGACGAACAGAGGCGGCATCTCGCCCTGACCGATCCCCGACGGAAACTCGATATAGACCTTGTTGCCGTCGTCGAAGGCGCGCAGTGGCCGCCACGGCGCGCTGTCGCCCTCGACCTGATAGCGGAAGTTCAGCTTCGAGATGTCGACGCCGCTGGCGACCGGCTGCATGAGCGCGGCCTGCTGGTTCTGCCGGCGCAGCGCGATCAACTGGTCCTGCGGATACTGCCACGACACCGAGGCCATGTAGGTCTTTTCGGTCGAGCGCAGCTCCATGTGATAGGTGCGCAGGTTGGTGTTGATGACAAGGTTGGTCTGAAGGTCCGGCCGCGTCGGCTTGACGAGAATGTGGACCTGCGCGGTCTGGCCGGACCCGCTGAGCGTATCGCCGACGATCCAGCGCACGGTGTCGCCAGCGGCGACGGGACCGGCGCCGACAAGCTGTTCGCCCGGCTGAAGCGCGATGTCCGTGACCTGGCCGGGGGCAGCATAGACCTGATAGAGCGCGCCGACGACGAACGGATAGACCTGCACGGCGTTGATGAAGCCGTTGCGCACCGGCTGCATGCGCGCCGCTTCATTGGCCTGCGCGACACGCTTCTTGGGATCGGCGGGCTCGGGCTTGGTCTTCGCGGCATTGACGGGTTTCAACTGACCCGGCAGCGGCAACGGCTTCGGCAGTTCGACGACCTTGACCGGCCCGACCGGATCGGCGCTGAGCACGGCCGGCGCGGCATCGTCGTAGTCGATGTCCGGCGGAATGAACCTGTTGGCGCAGCCGGCGAGCGCTGTCGTCGCCAGCATCATGACGATCAGCGCCGGCGTAGCATTCTTTCTGTTGTCCCCCATTACCCCATCTCCTTCGACCAGTTGATTGCGTTGACGAACACACCGAGCGGATTGGCGCGCAGCTTGTCGGCGGTGCGCGGCTGCTGGATCACGACGGTCAGGATGGCGGTCCAGCGTTCGGTGCCGGAGAGCTGGCCGTTCTCGTAACGACGCTCCAGCCAGGCGATGCGAAAGCTCTCCGGCGAGGCGCGGATGACGCTCGATATCTCGACGGAAACTTGCTGCTTGCCGACTTTCGTGAACGGATCGTTGCCGCGCGCGTAATCGTTCAGCGCGATCGCGCCGCGATCGGTCGCGTAGTCGTAGGCGCGAAGCCAATTTTGGCGCACGATGACGGGATCGGCCGGAATGCTGCGCACCTGCTCGATGAAACGTGCCAGATGCCATGCGATCTGCGGATCGGTCGGCCGATAATCGGCGACGGCGGACGCGACGGCTTGCGCCTCGCCGAACTTGTCGACCTGCACCACCCAGGGAACGACCGTGCCTTGCGTCGATTGCCAGACCAGCGCGGCCGCGAATCCGCCGGCGAGCGCCAGTGAGCCGAAGGCCATCAGCCGCCAGTTCTTCGCCTGCACACGCGCAGAGCCGATGCGCTCGTCCCAAACCTGCGCGGCTTTCAGATACGGGGTCTCAGGCTCGGGCGTGCGCGCGTAGCGCACCGAAGGTCGGCGGAAGAGATTCATTTGTGGTCATCCTGATGGAGAGAAACGGACATTGATCCGCCGCCGTGATCGCCGGAGCGCACGGCATGGGCAGCGGCAGTGGCGCCGTGGCTCATGGTCTGGCTGCGCTTCATGCGCGCGGCCCAGGCCGGCGGCGCGCCAGATGCCGACGGCGATTGAGTGGCCGAAGCGCCCGCGGCCGCTGCGGAAGAGGATTGTCCGCCCGTGGTCGCAGCGCGGCCCGCGGCGTAACTGGATTTGAGGGACTCGGCGGCACGCGACGCGGCCTGCCGCACGGGCTGGATCGCGGCGGATGCGCCTACCTTGGCGACGCCGCCGAGACCGCCTGCCACGGCGCCCATGCCGGCATGACCGGATGCGCCGCCGCTATACGCGCCGGATGTGGCGCCGGCGAGATGCGCGCCGCCGCGCGCCGCGGCGGCCGTCACACGTCCGCCAGCTCCGATGGCGGCGGCGCCCCCACCCAAGGCCGCGCCCGCTCCCATGACACCGGCCGCGCCGGTGCCCGCGGCGGCAAGTCCGGTGCCGACGGCCGCCCCTGCCCCGAGTTGTGGTGCGCCGGAGACCAGGCCAGTGGCGATGCCGGGGCCGAAGATCGACAATCCCATCAGCGACAGCGCACCCAGCACGAGCGCGAGTGCGTCGGTGATGGTCGGCGTACCGGAGAATCCGGAGGTGAACTCACTGAACAGGCCGGAGCCGATACCGACGATGACGGCGAGTACGAGAATCTTGACGCCGGAGGCGACGATGTTGCCGAGCACTTTTTCGGCGAGAAAGGCGGTCTTGTTGAACAGCGCGAACGGGATCAGCACGAAGCCCGCGAGCGTGGTCAGCTTGAACTCGATCAGCGTGACGAAGATCTGGACCGCGAGAATGAAGAAGGCGATGAGCACGATCGCCCAGGCGATCATCAGCACCATGATCTGTACGAAGTTTTCGAAGAAGGAGATGTAGCCCATCAGGTCGCCGGCGGCCTTGAGGATGGGATTGCCGGCATCGATGCCGACCTGCGCGACGCGGCCGGGCTGAAGCAGCGTATCGGCCGAGAGCGACGAACCGCCGGCCTTCAGGCCGAGACCGCTGAAGGATTGGAAGACGATGCCGGCGAGCCGGTTGAAATTGCCGATGATGAAAGCGAAGAAGCCGATATAGAGCGTCTTCTTGATGAGACGCGCAATCACGTCTTCATCGGCGCCCCAGGCCCAGAACAGGCCCGCCAACGTGATGTCGATCACGATCAGCGTGGAGGTGAGAAATCCGATCTCGCCACCGAGCAGGCCGAACCCGCTGTCGATATAGCGGGTGAAGGTCTCCAGAAAGCGGTCGATGACGCCGGCGTTCATGGCCGCGACCGCTCCGCATCGCCTTCAAGGAAATGACGGCGGCTGTCGGCCCACGCCTTCTTGCACCCGGCGTCGTCGAGCGCTGCGGCGCCGATCTCGCGGCAACGGAGCAATTCGCTTGAGGAAGGCTCACTGCTCTGCGGTTGAACGGTAGGCGGAGCTTCTTCCGTGGCATTGGGCCGAAGCGCGATCGCACACGCCACCATGACAACGGCGACGGCAAGAACGGCAACGACCCTGGCGGCGAGTTTCCAGTCCATGTTCACGCCCTCAATTGTGGAACATACGGACAGTGGTGGGGCTGTAGCTGCTTCCCGTCAGGAACCGGCCGAGTTGCTCCCGCGCCTGTTCTTGGGCCGCGGCTTGCCGCGACTTTTCGAGAGCATTGGCCCTCCCCTGCGCAGCCAGCATCGCGGTGAGATCGGCGAGCTGGCTGGTCTGGACGCCGAGAAGCTGATTGCCCGCCTGCGTCGCCTGAAGAATGCCGACCGCCGATTGGCTGGAGGCGACCAGCGTGCCGGTCTGAGAGCGCGTGCTATCGAGATTTTGCACGGCGACGGCGCCGGCCTTCAGCGAATGCTCGTAGGCCGACAACGATTGCTGCCAGCGCTCGCGTGCGGAGGTGATGAGCTGCGCGTCGGACTTGCCGACCGCGAAGTTCTGGAAGGTCGACGAGAACTGCGACTCGATATTGCTGACGTTGTAGGCAAGCCGATCGGCTTCGCCCATCAGCCGCTTCATCTCGGTGAAGTTGCCCTCGATCTGGGAGAGAACCGACGTCGGCAGGCTGGCGAGTTGCCTGGCCTGATTCAACAACATCTGCGTCTGATTGGCGAGCGACGTGATCTGGTTGTTGATCTGCTGAAGCGCCCGTGCCGCCGTCAGGACATTTTGCGTGTAGTTCGACGGATCGAACACGATCTGCGCCGAAGCAGGCGCGGCAACCAAGGTAATGCCGATGGAGAACCCGCCAGCGGCAAGTATTCGGCGCAGGCGAGCGGATCGGGACATTGCTTTCATGACGGCGTCTCCTGTTCTGCTGGATCGACGGAAACCGGCCGGTCCGCCGCGGCGGACGAGTCGATGACGTTGGCGAGGTTGGGAATGAGGTCGGCGGCCCAAGCGAGGTCGTTGGCGTAGAGCCATGCTTCGAGGAAGTACGGCCGTGCGCCATCGCGCAGCAGCTCGTCGATCAGGGCGTGCGCGGCCTTATCGGATGATGCACAGAGTGCGAGAGCCACCGCTCCCAGGCCAAGCTCGAACAGGCGGTTACCGCGCCGCGACTGGCAGTAGTAGTCACGCTTCGGGGTCGCCCGCGCGATGATCTCGATTTGCCGCGCGTTGAGACCGAACCGCTCATAAACGGCGGTGATCTGCGGCTCGATCGCCCGTTCATTGGCGAGGAAGATGCGGGTCGGACAGCTCTCGACCAGCACGGGCGCGATCGGCGACGCCTCAATGTCAGCGAGCGACTGCGAAGAGAAAACGACGCTGACATTCTTCTTGCGGAGCGTCTTCAGCCATTCCTTGATCTTGTCGGCGAAGCCACCGTCGTCGAGCGCGCGCCAGCCCTCGTCGATGATGAGCAGGCTCGGTCGTCCGTCGAAACGCGCTTCTATGCGGTGGAAGAGATACGAGAGGACGGCAGGCGCAGCCTTGGTGCCGACAAGTCCTTCGGTCTCGAAGGCTTGAACGTTCGCCGTGCCGAGATATTCGTGCTCGGCATCGAGCAACCGGCCGTGCGCGCCGCCGATGCAGTATGGCCGCAGCGCCTGCTTCAGCGCCGTGGATTGCAACAGCACGGTCAGGCCAGTGATAGTGCGCTCCTCGACCGGCGCCGAGGCGAGCGAGGTCAGCGCCGCCCAGATGTATTCCTTCACGTCCGGCGTGATGGTAACGCCCTCGCGCAGGAGGATGTCGACCAGCCAGTCCGCGGCCCAGGCCCGTTCGGGAACGTGATGGATAAGGGCGAGCGGCTGGAGCTGAACGGACGTGGACTCGGCGTCATCGGTCAGCGAGCCTCCGAGGTCCTGCCAGTCGCCACCCATCGCCAAAGTCGCGGCGCGGATGCTGCCGCCGAAGTCGAAGACGAAGACCTGGGAATCGCGATAGCGCCGAAACTGAAGCGCCATCAATGCGAGGAGCACCGACTTGCCGGCCCCGGTCGGACCGACGATCATGGTATGGCCGACGTCGCCGACATGGAGCGCGAAGCGAAACGGCGTCGCCCCCTCCGTTTTGGCGTAGAACAAGGGCGGCGCGCCGAGATGCTCGTCCCGCGCCGGTCCGGCCCAGACCGCCGACAGCGGCATCATGTGCGCGAGATTGAGTGTCGAGATCGGCGGCTGACGGACGTTGGCGTAAGTCTGGCCGGGGATCGAGCCGAGCCAGGCCTCGATCGCGTTGACGCCTTCGACGATGCAAGTGAAGTCGCGCGACTGGATGACTTTCTCGACCAGGCGCAGCCGTTCGTCGGCGACGGTGCGATCGGCGCTCCACACCGTGACGGTCGCGGTGACATAGACTTCGCCGACCTGATCGGAGCCAAGATCCTGCAGGGCCGCATCCGCATCGGCCGCCTTATTGGCGGCATCGGTGTCCAGCAACACCGACTGTTCGTTCGTCATCACTTCTTTGAGAATGGCGGCGACGCTCTTGCGCTTGGCGAACCACTGCCGGCGAATCTTCGTGACGAGCCGTGTGGCGTCAGTTTTGTCGAGCATGATCGCGCGGGTCGACCAGCGGTAGACGAAGGCGAGCCGATTGAGGTCATCGAGGATTCCCGGGAACGTCGTGGTTGGGAACCCGATGACCGTGAGCGTGCGAACATGGAAATCGCCAAGCCGCGGCTCCAGCCCGCCGGCGAGTGGCTGATCGGCCAAGAGCGCGTCGAGGTGCATCGGCGTCTCTGGCACGCGCACGCGATGTCGCTTCGTCGAGATCGTCGAATGCAGGTAGGTCAGCGTCTCCGAGTCATCGAGCCAGTCGGCTTCCGGCACAAAGCCTTCGACCAGATTGAGCACGCGGTCAGTGCGATCGACGAAACTCTTCAGCAGCTCCCACGGATCAACGCCACTGTGCTCCCGGCCCTCGTAGAGCCAGGCTTCCATGCGCGAGGCTTCTTCAGCCGGCGGCAGCCAGACGAAGGTGAGGAAGTAGCTCGACTCGAACAGGACGCCCGAGTCCTCGAACTGCTCGCGGCGCTCGATGTCGACAAGCGCGGATGCGGATTCCGGGAACAGGCTTTCCGGATAGTCGGTGGCAGGATGGCGCTGCGCCTCGACGAAGATCGCCCAGCCGGAGCCGAGCCGGCGCAAGGCGTTGTTGAGGCGCGCCGTCGTGCCGACCAGCTCGGCCGGCGTGGCGCTGTCAAGGTCCGGGCCGCGGAAGCGCGCCGTCCGTTGGAACGATCCATCCTTGTTGAGAACGACGCCCGGCGCGACCAAAGCAGCCCAAGGCAGGAAGTCCGCGAGTTGCGCATTCTTCTTCCGGTATTCGGTGAGGTTCAGCATCGGCGCGCCTCACACGTCCATGTGCGCCGGATAGCGCAGGTGCCGCCGCCCCACGTCGACGAACTGGGCGTCGCGCTTGGCGGCCCACACGGCCGCGAAATGCCCGATGGCCCAGATCACGAGACCGGCGATCCATAAGCGCAGGCCGAGGCCGACCGCGCCGGCAAGCGTGCCGTTCGCGATGGCGACCGTGCGCGGGGCGCCCCCGAGCAGGATTGGTTCGGTCAACGCGCGATGCACCGGCGCGAAGAAGCCGCGGACGTCTTCTTCCATCAGACCAGCGCTCCGCCGCCAAAGCTAAAGAAGCTGAGAAAGAAGGAGCTGGCCGCGAAGGCGATGCTCAAGCCAAAGACAATCTGCACCAACCGGCGGAAGCCGCCTGCGGTGTCGCCGAAGGCGAGAGTGAGGCCGGTGGTGATGATGATAATCACTGCCACGATCTTGGCGACCGGCCCCTCAATCGATGTGAGGATCTTCTGAAGCGGCTCTTCCCACGGCATCGACGAGCCGGAGGCATGAGCGGGTGCCGCCATCAGCAACGTGATCGTGGCAACCATCGTAGCGTCAATCAGGCGGCGGCACACTCGGGACAAGGCAAGTCGGATCATTCGGCGTCTCCTTTCGAGGATTGTTGGGACGGCAGCAGCGCGTTGAGGATGCGGTAGTCGCCAGTCACCGGGTCGAGCCCGTCGACATGGGCGATCTCCGCGAGACGGCGTTCCGCGCCACGGCCCGACAGTACGGCGACGACGTCGATCGTCTCGGCAATGAGCGCACGGGGGACCGTGACGACGGCTTCCTGCACGAGCTGCTCCAGGCGACGCAGCGCGCCGAGCGCGGTGTTGGCATGGATGGTGCCGACCCCGCCCGGGTGTCCGGTCCCCCACGCCTTGAGCAGGTCGAGCGCTTCGCTGCCGCGCACCTCCCCGACCGGAATGCGGTCGGGACGCAGGCGCAGCGACGACTTGACGAGATCGGAGAGCGAGGCGACGCCGTCCTTGGTGCGTAGCGCGACAAGGTTCGGCGCAGCGCATTGCAGCTCGCGCGTGTCCTCGATCAGCACCACGCGGTCAGCGGTCTTTGCGACTTCCGCCAGCAAGGCATTCGTCAATGTCGTCTTGCCGGTGGACGTTCCGCCGGCAACAAGGATGTTCTTGCGACGCTCGACGGCGAGCCGAAGCACCTCGGCCTGCGCCGCCGTCATGATGCCCGCCGCCACATAATCCGCGAGAGTGAACACAGCGACGGCGGGCTTGCGGATGGCAAAGGTGGGCGCGGCGACGACGGGAGGCAGCAAACCTTCAAAGCGCTCGCCAGTCTCTGGCAGTTCAGCCGAGACGCGCGGGCTGCCGGGATGCACCTCCGCGCCGACATGATGCGCAACCAGGCGCACGATGCGCTCGCCATCAGCCGGGATCAGCATATCGTCGGTCGCGACCAGACCTTCGCGCAGCCGGTCGACCCAGAGCCGGCCATCGGGATTCAACATCACTTCGACGATCGCAGGGTCTTCGAGATAGCGGGCGATCGCGGGCCCAAGCGCCGTGCGCAACATGCGCGCGCCGCGCGACAACCCTTCGCTGTTGTGATGATGCCCCGACATCGTGTCCCCGTCCCGGCCATCCGCAAGAGGGTCGGATGGCGACGGGGGCAATTAAGAAAGGCAGGACCCGCGTACGGGCAACAGGATTTATTTGAGTCGTCGTAACGCGCCGTAGCTCATCGTAGGCTGTCGAAAAAATACATGAAATGTTCGGCGCCGTTCACGGTCTCGGATGCTGCTTGAGGACAGGTCACGGCCGAATCAACATGGCCTCTTTGAAAGCATTGCGGAGCGTATTCAGCACCGGATTGATGTTGTCCAGCTTCCAGCAAACGATATAACCGAGCCGCGTGGCGCCGTTACCGTCATGCAGCGGCCGGAAGACGACGCCGAAGCCGGTCAGGCCCGACGCGGACTCGCATTGCAGGCTGATGCCCTTGCCGCTGCCGACTTCGCTGAGGATGTTATCGCGGTTCAAACGAAGCGTGTCGATCTGGGATGATCGGACGGCGCCGCCAGGTGGCGGAGCAGGATGTTCCGAATTGCTGAGAAAAATCATCAGCTTTTTCGAAGCGATAACCGCACTTTTAGGAGCGTGAAAAAGTTCCGAGCACTTGCACGCTTAGTTCATTTTTAGACGATTGTGGCGACGCCGCCACAGGCGAAAGCGATCAATCCTGTCTCGTTTCATCATTCGCCTCACGCCCCTGCACGTCCTCCGGCACTTCCTGCCTGAGCCGCGGCCCTTGGGCGAGGCGTCGGCCAAGGGCCTCGAGGAACTTGTCGTAGCGCTCGCCGCCCTTGGCGCGAGCCGATGCCTGAGCGGCGTCCGGCAAGGACGCGGTCGATGTCAGCCAAGAGCGAATGAAGATGGCGAGCGCCTCGTTGGCGATGCCGATGTCGCGCTCCAGGCGCTGGATGATGCGATCGATCCGATCGAGACGCTTGGCGATCGCAGCCTCCCGTCGCTCCTCGGCATCGGGTGAGAGGAACGAGGCGATGGCGGCTTCGGCGATTATGGATCGCGATTGCTCACGGCGACCGGCGTGGTCGGCCAAGCGGTGCGACACGTCCGGGTCAAGATAGATCGAGAGCCGCTTTTTCTTTTCGGACCGCGCGGTTGTGTCGGGACGCTGCATCATGACTTACAGCTCCATACCGTCGCCGGGGTCCAGCGCGATCCGCCGCGCCATCAGCCGCATATCGCGGGCCAGCGCGCGGTTGGTCACCAGCTCGGGCTCTGATTCATCGGCATCTGGATCGAACTCGTTGGCGGGGGCCTTCACCGGCTCCGGTGCGATGTCCTTATGCCGCTCAAGCCCTGGCTCGCGGCGAAGACCCGAATTGGCGGGATCGTCATCCGGTTTGGCCCCGCCATTCATTGTTGGTGCAGATCGCGGCATGCCGCTGTTGTTGCTCGCCGGCTCGGCGACGGGCGTCAACGCCGACCAATCATCTGGCTTCGATACGAGACCCGCCTTCGGGTTCTCCGGAACGGGCAACAGCCGTTCCTTGAACCGCGCATCCTCGAAATAACGCGCCTTCTTGGCGCGAACCGGCGGGACCCCCGCGACCATGACGATCTCATCGTCGGGCGGGAGCTGCATCACCTCGCCGGCGGTGAGCAGCGGCCGCGCCGTCTCGGATCGCGAGATCATCAGATGCCCGAGCCAAGGCGCGAGACGATGGCCGGCATAGTTCTGCATGGCGCGCATCTCGGTCGCCGTGCCAAGCGCATCGCTGACCCTTTTCGCCGTCCTCTCGTCGTTGGTCGCGAAACTGACCCTAACGTGGCAATTGTCGAGGATGGAGTTGTTTTGACCGTAGGCTTTCTCAATCTGGTTGAGGCTCTGCGCAATGAGGAACGCCTTGATCTGATAGCCGGCCATGAAGGCGAGCGCCGATTCAAAGAAGTCGAGCCGGCCGAGCGCCGGAAACTCGTCAAGCATCAGCAACAAGCGGTGACGGCGGCCTTTCGCATGAAGATCTTCGGTCAGCCGGCGGCCGATCTGGTTGAGCACGAGGCGCACGAGCGGCTTCGTCCTGCTGATGTCGGAGGGCGGCACAACGAGATACAGCGTGGTGGGCTTCTCGCCAGACACGAGGTCGGCGATACGCCAATCGCAGCGGGCCGTGACGGCCGCGACGACGGGATCGCGATAGAGGCCTAGGAACGACATGGCGGTTGAGAGCACACCCGATCTTTCGTTGTCGGACTTGTTGAGCAGCTCGCGCGCCGCGCTGGCGATGACGGGATGCGGCCCCTTTTCGCCGAGATGCGGCGTCGTCATCATGGCGGACAGAGTCGACTCGATCGGGCGGCGTGGGTCTGACAGAAAGGCGGCGACGCCGGCGAGCGTCTTGTCCTTCTCGGCGTAAAGAACATGCAGGATCGCGCCTACCAGAAGCGAGTGGGAGGTCTTCTCCCAATGGTTCCGCTTTTCCAACGACCCTTCGGGATCGACCAGCACGTCGGCGACGTTCTGCACATCCCTCACCTCCCATTCACCCTTGCGCACCTCGAGCAGCGGATTGTAGGCGGCCGAGTTCGCATTGGTCGGATCGAACAGGAGCACCCGACCAAACCGCGCGCGAAACCCCGCGGTCAGTTCCCAGTTCTCTCCCTTAATGTCATGAACGATCGACGCGCCGGGCCAGGTCAACAGCGTCGGCACGACCAAGCCAACGCCTTTGCCGGACCGTGTCGGAGCGAAGCACAGGACGTGTTCGGCGCCGTCGTGACGCAGATAGGTTCGGTCGAGGCGGCCGAGAACAACGCCATCGTCACCGAGCAGACCCGCGGACCTGATCTCATGTGGCTCGGCCCAGCGGGCGGAGCCGAAGGTGCGCACGTCCTTCGCCTCGCGCGCCCGATAGATCGACATGAGGATCGCGACGGCGATCGCGACCAGTCCGCCCGAGGCGGCAATGCCGGCGCCCTCCAGAAAAATGTGCGGCGCATAGGCATCGTAGAAGAACCACCAAACAAAGAACGCGGGCGGCGGATAGATCGGCAAGCCGGCCAGCGAAACCCAGGGTGCGCCGAGTTGCGGCTGAAAGCCGAGCCGCCATGCGACCCACTGCGTCGCGATCCAGACCGCGAGCAGCACGATCGCGAACACGACAACGATCTGGCCCCAGACGACGCGGCTGGCGGACACAGCGCGCAAACCTCCCTGCGCATTGCAATGCTCCGAAGAAGAGCAAGGAATGCGGAGGTTTCAACTGCGCCTTTGTAAGTTCTCGTAGAACAGCGTAGGTGATCGAAAAAATACTTGCTGCGTGCGGAAAGAAAATCTCCGGCACTCATCATGACGATCAGCGTTCGGCATCCAATCCCGTCTGCCAGAACGCCGCTTCTAGTCGCGACGCCTTGCCGAATGACGCAGCGAGTTCCTTGAAGCGCCGCTCCGTCATCGCGCGAGCTGCCAGATCATCAAGATGGCGTCGCGCCCTGGCCGCCACACCCTGATAGGCTTCGCCGGCATATTCGGCGATCCATTCGCGATAGGGATGGTCGCCGAGCGCATCGACCCCATTCGGCGCCAGATCGTGGCCGATCTCGGCATAACCAATGACACACGGGGCCAGCGCGACATGCAGGTCGAGCAGATCGCCGGCCGCGCCGCAATCCAGCACGAAGCGGGTATAGGCGACGGTCGCCTGATGCTCGGGAGCGGCCTCGATGTCCTCGAGCGACAGTCCCCAGCGACCGCACAGCCGAACATGCAGATCCATTTCATCGAGGATGGCGGCCAGCCCCGCTTGCGCCGCCTTCATGTCGGCGAGCGTGCGGCTTTTGTAGGTCGCGAGGGCATAGGCGCGCGCGAACTGGATCAGAAACAGGTAGTCCTGCACGAGGTAGGTGCGGAACGCCGCTTGCGGCAGCATGCCCGCCTCCATCTGCCGGACGAAGTCATGGTCGACATAGCTCTGCCAGTCGACGACGGCCGCGGCCTTCAACCGATCGAAGATGTCCATTGGTCAGCCCTCATTCTTGTAAGCGGCGTCGGCCGCCTCTTTGCTCCAGCGTGGACCCGCCAGAATTTTGTTAACTCAGTGAATTCGGCGGCCGGAAAACGCACGGCAACGCACTGGCCGACAGGCAGTGCGCGCCTTCCTCTCCACTTCGCACATCCTCTGTAGGCAACAGTTATAGGGCTCATTCGTCATGGCCTCGGCGCGCAAATCTGGTGCGTCTCAAGGCTCCGCCAGCGTGGCGTTGATTGCGGCAAGAACGCGAACCGCGACTTTGAGGTCTTGGGCCAGGATGCCGGCCGGAGCCAGCAATTCGCGCCAGGTGCGGCGCACGATCTCAATCGACCGCTCCGCGAGGGGCGTGAGATGAAGACGCGCGGCTCGCCCATCTGACGGGGCGGACGTCCGCTCCAACTGCCCTTTCTTGATGAGGCCGCGCAGGGCGGTGCTCGCATTGCTCGATCGCAGCGCCAGCTCCTGGGCGAGATTGGACGGGGATACCCCGGGATGTTGATGCACATGCAGAAGCACGAGGCATTCCAATGGGCTAAGCGGAACGACCTCCGGGTTCTGGAGTGAGTACGCGCTGAGCTTGCGCGCGATATGCAGCACGGTATCAGCCAGTTCGATCAGCGGGTCTGAACGACCAGAGCGGGGAGCGGTCACATGACCTCCTTGCGGTCTGCCTCATAATCTATTATCTATGATATCATAACTATCTTATCAGAGCTAGATTGATGCGTATGACAGCGAAGCAGCCCGCGCAAGCGGCGGCCTGGCGAGAGCCGCAGATCGCCGGAGATCCCATCGGCGGCGCCGTGCTGTTTGCGCTGGCTTTGCTGGCAGGGTTGGCGGCGTTCTCCATCGACCTCTACTTGCCAGCTTTTCCCGCCATGACGGCAGAGCTTTCGACCACCGCTACGGGCGTGCAATTGTCGCTCACTGCGTTCCTAATCGGCTCGGGAGCCGGCCAGTTCGTCTTCGGGCCGTGGTCGGACCGGGCGGGACGGATGACGCCGCTCATGGTCGGACTGGCGCTCTTTCTGGCCGCCAGCGTCGCTGCGGTTCTTGCGACGAGTGTCGATTTGCTGGTTGGCGCGCGGCTTCTGCAAGGGCTCGGCGGCGCGGGCGGCATGGTTATCGGACGGGCGATCATCCTCGATCGCGCGTCCGGCAAGGCGGCCGCGCGCGCCTTGAGCCTCATGATGGTGATTGGCGGCGTCGCGCCGGTGGGTGCTCCGGTCATCGGCGGCCTGTTGGCCGAGCCGGTCGGATGGCGGGGGCTGCTTGGCATCGTTGCCGGGCTGGGCCTAGCAACGCTGGTGGCGACGGTGCTGTTCGTCCGGGAGTCATTGCCGCGCGAGGTGCGCGCGCGAACAGCGAAGCGCGGCGCATGGAAGGCGCTGCTTTCGCGCGGCTATCTCGGCAATGTCACCACCTTCGCCTTCGGCATGGCGATCATGATGGCGTATATCTCGGCATCGCCCTTCATCTATCAGACGATGATCGGGCTGAGCCCGACCGGATACGGCATCGCCTTCGCTACGAACGCGATCGGCATGGTCGCGGCGACGGCCCTGTCGACCAGGCTGGTCGCACGGTTCCCGGTGCGCATGCTGACGGCGGCGGGGCTCGTTGTCAGCCTGATTTCCGGCTTGGTGCTCTTGGCATTCTCGCTCGTCGACGCGCCTGCCGCCTGGCTGATGGGGCCGCTGTTTTTTGCCATCGCGCCGCTTGGGCTAGTGTTCGGCAATGCGACCGCCTTGGCGCTGTCGGCCGTGCCGCATTCGACCACCGGCACGGCTTCGGCTTTCCTAGGGCTGCTGCAATTCGCACTGGCCGGCATCGTCGCGGCGCTCGTCGGCATCGCCGGCGAGCACACCGCCTTGCCGCTCGCCCTCACCATGCTGGCATCCGCGCTGATCGCCATCCTCGGCCTCGTTGTGGCCGGAAACGATCCTAGCGCGCAAGCCGCCGAGCACGCTCGACAAGTCTCGGAGCATGCCGCCCGCGACTGACCCTCATCAACAATCGAAGGAGAAAGCACATGGCACGCATCCACATCCTCGGCGGCACGGGTTACGCCGGACGCCAAATCGCCCGCGCGGCGACCCGCAGCGGCCATCAGGTGGTTTCGTTCAGCCGGGATCGCCCGGCCGATGAGATCGAGAGGGTCGCCTACCGCAGCGGCGATGTTCTCGACGACGCCTTTCTTGCTTCAGCCTTCGACGACGCCGACGTGGTGATTTCAGCCCTCTCGGCGGTCGGCCCGTTTGCGGAACAGGGCAAGCTCCGCGCCCTGCTGCGCAAGGCGGCTCGCATGGCGGCTGATCGTGGCGTCCGCTTCGGTGTCATCGGCGGCGCGGGATCGCTGCTCACCGAGCCGGGCGGTCCCCGCCTTGTCGATACGCCCGGTTTCCCGGAGGCCGCCAAGCCGATGTCGCTCGAACTGGCTGGCGCTCTCGACGACCTCAAGGCCGTGCAGGATGAGAGGCTGGATTGGTTCTTCGTCAGCCCCGCCGCGAATTTCGGCGCGCACGCACCGGGCGAAGCCACCGGGCGCTACCGCATCGGCGGAGACGTGGTGCTGCGCGACGCGAACGGCGACTCCGAGCTTTCCGCTCCTGATCTTGCGCTCGCGGTCGTCGAGGAAATCGAAAGGCCCGTCCACCGCCGCCGGCGGTTCACCGTGGCCTATTGATCGAGGGACAGAATACCGTGGCAGGCAAATCAAAGCTCTGGTTGATCGGAATTTTGCTGGTGGCTGTCGGAATCGGCGGCGCCGTGTATCTGAATTTCGGCGACAAGGCGCAATTGCCGTTTGAGGCGGGCGTCGGTCCTTCGCCGACGCTGCCGCCGCCGCGGGAAACTCTCATCCCCACCCTGAAGATTTTCAAGGCGACGGGCTGGTCCGCTGGAGAAACGCCGACCGTCCCGGCAGGTTTTCGCGTCGCCGCGCTGGCTCGCGACCTTGACCATCCCCGATGGCTTTACGTGTTGCCCAATGGGGATGTGCTGGTTGCCGAAAGCAACAAGCCGCCGATGCCGGAGGGAAGCCATGATGGCGGCAGCGGCCTTATCGCCAGCGTCCGCCAGTTCGCCACCGGCATCGTTGTTCAACGGGTCGGAGCAGGCGCTCCCAGCGCGGACCGGATCACGCTGTTGCGAGGTCTGAACGCCGACGGATCGGCAAAGCTGCGCACCGTGTTTATGAGTAATCTCGTGTCGCCATTCGGCATGGCGCTGATTGGCAAAGAGCTGTTCATCGCCAACGCGAATGCCGTCGTGAAGGTGCCGTACGAGGACGGGCAGACCGAGATCAACACGCCGCCGGTAAAGGTCACGGACCTTCCCGCCGGGATCAACCATCACTGGACGAAAAATCTTCTCGCGAGTCCCGATGGCACGAAGCTTTACGTGACGGTCGGGTCGAACAGCAATGTCGGCGAGAACGGATTGGAGGCCGAGGAAGGTCGGGCTGCGATTTGGGAAGTCGACGTCAACACCGGTGAGAAGCGCTTGTTCGCCGGTGGTCTGCGCAATCCGAACGGCCTTGCCTGGGAACCTCGAACGCGCGTCCTTTGGACCGTGGTCAATGAGCGCGACGAAATCGGCAGCGATCTCGTCCCGGACTACCTGACTTCCGTGCGGGATGGCGGCTTCTATGGCTGGCCGTGGAGCTATTTCGGCGATCACGTCGATCCGCGGGTCAAGCCGCCCCGCCCTGACATAGTGGCCAAGGCTATCGTCCCGGATTATGCCCTGGGCACGCATGTTGCCGCCCTTGGTCTCGTCTTTTCCGATCAGAGAGCGATGCCCCCCGCCTTTGCGGAAGGAGCCTTCATCGGCGAGCACGGATCGTTCAACCGCAATCCGGCGTCCGGCTACGCGGTCGTCTTCGTGCCGTTCCGCGATGGAAAGCCGAGCGGCAAGCCCGTGGATTTCGTGACCGATTTCCTGGACGGCAAAGGGAACGCCCGCGGCCGGCCGGTAGGCGTGACGCTGGATCGGCAAGGAGCTCTTCTGGTGGCCGATGATGTTGGCAATGTCGTGTGGCGTGTATCGCCAAGCGCCAAGTGAACCGGCAGGGATTTAACCGGCACGCTTGCCTGTGTCGTTCAACGATGAGCGCTTTCAATCGCGGCAAGCGCAGGAACACAGTGGCTGAGGCTCCAGACGGTGCCTGACGCTCGCCGCAGCTTTGGTCAAGAGAAGCACGGGGTATCCCGTTTTTGTGGCCTTTCGATCACAACAGGAGCAACAGATGACCTCTTTTCTGAGAAGCGCCGCCCTTGCCGCAGGTCTCATTCTCGCCTTGGCCGCGGGTCCGGCGCAGTCAGCGTCCCGCGACCTTGCGGTGGAAGAGGCCAACCGCGAACTGGTCATTGTATTCTACAACCGCTTCTTCAACGACCACGACATCGGCGCGGCTGACGTCGTCGCTGATGACTACATCCAACATAATCCGCGACTGCCGGACGGCAAGGACACTCTCGTCTCCTTTTTCACAGGGTTCTTCAAGGACAATCCCCGATGGCGTGAACGTATCGTTCGCAGCGGGACGGATGGTGACCTTGTCTTTCTTCAAGTTCACGCCACCAACGGCCCCGATGATCGCGGTCAGGCAATCATGGAAATCTTCCGCGTGAAGGATGGGAAGATCGTAGAGCACTGGGACGTGGTTCAGGGCGTCCCGGAGACGGCAGCCAATGCCAACACCATGTTCTGATCCGCTAAACGCGATCATAGCCCCAAGCCACGCTTACGGCCGAAGGACCAGTCGACGCCGCCGTCGGTGCGGGCCACCCCGGAAATGTGCTGCCCGATGTGCTTTTCGATCGAGGGCGTCCAGGGCACGAGCTTGAAGCCGAGCCCATCGTCAATCATGGCGAAGCGGCCGGACGCGAGCGTGAAGCGCCGGCTGTAGGTACCGGCGACAAACTCCCCCTCCCCGGCTTTCCGGAATGGCACGCCGCTCTCAGCCGCGAGCTGTTCGCCGACAGCATCGAGCTCGCGTTGCCGAAGCGTGCTGATGAGATTTTTGTTGAACAGGATGCGCTCGCCATCGCGCCGCGCCATGCCTTCTTGAATCAAACGGTCGGCACGGGCCTCCAGAGCCTGCTTCACCTCCAGGCCGAAGCCGCCGCCGAGATCGGCCGGATCGCGGACGACAAGCTGGCGGTCGAGCCACGTCGCACCGCTCGCCGTGGTCTGTGCTTCGATCGACAGATCGGAGCGCGTGGCTAACGCCACGCGCCGATCGCCCTTCGCGTCCACGAAGGCGCGCAATTCGACGATCGAGCCCGGTGCGCCGTCGCCGGCTGACTCAAGGTCCGGCAGCTTGATGTGGTGGGTGCGGCCGTCGACGCCGTCCACCACGGCATAGGCCGTCCCAACCAATTCGTTGTCGAGGCCGCGTTCGACCAGGCGGCCGACGATCGGGGCGCCATGCACCTCGCCGGCCAGGACGTAATCGGCCGTGCCACGCGCGATGCCCTGCTCGTCGAGGGCGCGGTGCATCCGCTTGATGATGTCATTGCGCTGGCCGAGTTCGCGCAGCGTCGGTTCCGCGTCATTGGCGATGACCCACTGGCCGGGGCCGATGGTCTCGGCGAGACCAAGGTGTTCGAGATAGCGCAGGCGTCCGACCTTCTGCGTCAGGTAGGCGTCGGGCTGCCGGTCGGGCGACGGCGCGACGTCGATGACGCCCTGCTCATTGGCGTCGCGGACAAGCTGCCGGTCGAGCTGCGTCCAGCGCTCGGCCTCGACCTGCCGCTCCAGCGCGCGGCTGATGTCGAGATCGGTGCGCGGCCCAAGTTCCTGCGTGATGAGGTCCTGCGCACGATCGCGCATCCCGCTCTTGATGTAGTCACGGTCGATCACGAGGTCGCGACCGTCATCGGCGCGGCCGCGGACGATGACATGGACATGGGGGTTGTCGGTGTTCCAATGATCGACCGCAATCCACTCCAGTCTCGTGCCGAGGTCCTTTTCCGCTTGGGTCATCAGCTCGCGCGTGAAGCGCTTCAGATCCTCCATGTCGGTGGCGTCCTCCGGGGACACGATGAACCTGAAATGATGGCGGTCGTCCTTGCAGCGCTCCGTGAACTCCTTCACGTCAGCGTCGTCGGTCTGCGGACCGAACATCGTCGCTCGCTCGCCGTCGCGGGTAACCCCGTCGCGGCGAAGGTAGTTGAGGTGGCGGGCGACCGGGCCGCGCTGGCCTCTGTTGCGGACCACGAGCGCCTTGACGGTGCAGAACCGCGTGCGGCTGGTGATGAGGCGGTTGGCGCGGATGCTGGCGACGCGGCCACGCGCGAAATGCGGCCCGCGCCCCGAGGTGATCTTGCCGGAGCGCGAGACGCGGCCTCCGGCCTTCTGCGCGGCGGCAAGCGCCTGGGCGACGAAGGGCAAGGCGCGCTGCGCTCGTGATGAGCGGATGCGGCCAGGGCGGACGCGGAAATCGTCGTCGCGCTTCATGGCTGTGTCCGCGATGTGCGATATTCGCTGAAATCATTCGCAAAATGGAAGACACGCACATCGCGGTGCTGATCCGCGATGTGCAACAAATCGAAAAAACCACAAACAAAACAACCGACCGTCCAAGCCGCGATGTGCGGCTTTTTATCTTGCCTTCCTGCGGTTGTTGTCTGGCCTGCCCCGCTGCCTTTCGCCATATCTACGATTGCCAACGTCGCGAAGCGTGGAAACACGATGTTCATCGCTGTTCTCCATCTGAGCGCGGCCTACGCACGAAGATGCCATCGGAGGGCGGCACGAGCGCCGACAAATCGACGATCGCAGGCGCGTTCGATGGTCGGCCGGAAGGACGATCGGACGTCGTCGAACCGTCGTCGGGATGAACGGCGGATCGCCCGACGAAGATCGGTCCGCGCGACCAAGATCGACGCGAGGCGATGCCGGCCATGCGCATGACAGGCACCTTGCCGCCGATCATCGGCGCGATCTTCGCGACGTATTCGACGGTCTCGGCCGGCAGCGCGCGGCCGCTCGCACGGTGTGCGTCATAGCGCGTCGGACCTGCATTATACGCGGCGAGCATCGCGTCGATCGAGCCATAGCGATCGTGCATCTCGCGCAGGTACGCTGCGCCGGCCAGGATGTTGGCGCGCGGTTGCCAAGGGTCATTTCCGAGTGCGTGACGTGCGCGCAACTCGTCCCATGTCTTCGGCATGATCTGCATCAGGCCGATCGCGCCCTTGGGCGATCGCGCGGTCCGATCGCCGTGGCTCTCGACGGCCATGACCGCGCGTATCCAGCGCTGGGGAATGGCGAAGCGCTTGGCCGCTTCGGCGATATGCGCAGCCCACGGATCGGACGGCGCAACCGTGGAGCCGCGATGTGTGGGCGGTGGATCGGCCGACGCAGAAGGCGCGGTGACAACGATCACGCCGCACGCGATCAACGTCGCGATGATCGATGATCGAAGCGAGGAAGGTCCGCCATTCCGAGACGCTATCAGCCTGCCACCGTGCTCGCTTCGGTCAAGGGCAAGGCTGCGCCGGCCCTGCGGCCGCCCTTGACCTGCGCTGCGCGCGACGGCCGCCTGACGGGCGATCGGGTCGGAGGGATGATCCGCGATCCGATCGATCAAAGGGATGACGGCAGATGAGGTTCGGAGCGACGCGCGCATCGTCTCAACCGTGCCTGTCCGGCTTTTCGCCGCGGCTGGTCTTGCCGTTGGCGAGATCAACGATGAAGCCACTGGCGAGACGTACGCCAAGGATCACATCATCCAGTCGGTAGTTGTTGTTGTTGCCTCTGAGGCGATAGCCGGCGTCCTCGACGACGCGCACGTCGAACCATTGATGAGGCGCGGTCTGGCCCCAGTATTTGCTGCGTCGTTTGATGCGCGCGACAAGCTGCTGATCCATCATGTCGGTCTCCGTTGGATGAAAGCCGGACCGATGTGGCGTCAGCTCTTGTCGTCGCGCTTGGACGGCCGGTTCCACATCAGGTTCCAGACCTTGGCATCGGCCTCGGACTGGAACAGCGCCGCGCGCAGCGGCTGCGTGAAGGTCGGATCGTCGATGCTGGTCGACAGATAGTCGCCGGCCTTCTCGCCGCTGCGGCTCCAGGCGGCTCCGACTTCGAGGTCCTCGGCGGCGAAGATGCGATAGTCCGGCGCGTTCTCGGCGTCGGATTTCTCGGCCGGACGGATGGTCAGCTCAACGTCGAGCGCGAGCGTGCGGAGCCGACCGCTGAAGCCGGTCTTGGTTTTGGTGAACGTGCCGATCTGGGGCATGGCGATGATCCTTTCCTTGGCTTGAGAGGCGAGCCGTCACGGCTCGTCGGAGACCGGTTCGCGGAGGGATTCCGCGGCCGGATCGGTGTCGTCGGTGGTCCAGACAGGGATCGCGCGGCCGACGATGGTGCCGATGGGAAGCGGCCCGAAGTAGCGGCTGTCGAAGCTGTCGGGGCTGGCCCAATTCATGAAGAAGGCTTCGCCGTCGTGGAGCGTGCGGCAGCCTTGCCAGTCGGGCAGCGGACGGCCGCGCCGGTCGCGCGCGAGCGCCTGCCCGTAGATTCCGTCATAGGCGATGATGGCGCTGTCGCGCCGACAGACTCTCGTGCCGCCGAGTGCCAGCACGCGCTTGATGAGCGGCAGTCCGCGCGGCAGGTAGCCGCGCTCGTCGAGGAATGCCGCCAGCTCGGCGGGCGGCATGACGACGGCGAGATCGGTGACGTCGACATGATTGCCGGGCACGATGCGATAGAGACCGACCGGTACGCTGGCGGATGCGTTCCAGATGAAACGGATGTCCGGTCGGCTCCAGGCCGGCGCGACGATCAGCGCCGTGCCAGCGAGCATGGCTATGAGCGTGACACGGCGCGCGGTCATGGCAGAATCTCGCGGCGGCGCAGCCAGGCGTGATGCTGGTCGGCTGAATACACGCGGAACGGCTCGTTGACGGAGACGCGGTTGTTGAGATGCCGCCAGTGCTCCGGCGCAGTGTCAGCCGGGTCGATGCCGAGCGCTTCGATCGCACCGATCGCGCCAAGCACGCGCTCGACTTTCGGCCAGCCGGAGATGCGCAACAAAATCTCGCCGCCGGGACGGACAAAGGGCAGCGTCTGATAAGGCTCGTCTGCCCGGACCGTCCGCACGATGTCGATGCGGGAAATGATCGTGCCGTATTCGTTGGCAGCCCAACGCACGAAGGCGAACACGGCGCCGGGAGCGAAGCTGACGATACGCCGGTGGCGGTCGAGACGGTGTTCGTCGACGATCCGGCCGAAGCGGATACGGTGCTCGATGCGCTTCTCGCGCCACGTCAGTTCGACAAGCGTAAGGTCGCCGGGTTGATCGATCATGCGCAGTCCCGCCGTCATGGCTGCGCTCCCTCAGTGAACGGCAGCACCGACGCGATGCGCACTCGCGCAAGTTCGGCCATGTCGGCGTCGATCTCGCAGCCGACATAGCGCCGTCCGGCGAGCCGGCAGGCTTCGCCGGCAGCGCCCGATCCGGCGAACCAGTCGCCAACCAGGCCGCCCTGCGGGCAGCTCGTGCGGATCAGGATTTCGATCAGACCGGAGGGTTTTTCGGTCGGATGGATCGCCGTGCCGTGGCAATTGCGCGCGTAGATCACCGAGCGCATCAGACGCGGTCCGCCGTCCTCGCTGACGTAGTGCCCGGCGTCGATGCGACCGGTGTGCGGCGGTCGCATCTTGCGCCGCACGGTGCGCGCTGTCGCATCGGGCGTCGTCTGCACCTCGTTGTAAACGGCGCTCCACGGCATGTCCGCGCGATAGAACTGCGCGACCAGCTCGTGGACACGCTTGAAGCGATCGGCGTGGAAGCTCGTGCCGTTCTGCTTCTCCCACACGATCTCCTGCGCGTAGCGCAGGCCGGCGTCGGTGAACTGTCCGGCGGTCGCCATGAAGCTGCGCAGCGAGCCGAACACCCAGAGCGAACCCGACGGCTTCAGCGCGGCGCACGCGAGCCGCAGCCAACCGTCGACGCGTCGATCCCAGGCGAGCGACGTATCGCCGTAAGGCGGATCGGCCAGAATCAGGTCGAAGGGGCCGCGCGCGGGCATCAGCGCACGGCAATCGCCAGCGATCACGCAATGGTCGGGGATCGTCATGATGCGATCTCCGACACTTGGAGACCGCATGACCGGAACGGCGAGCCGATGCGGTGCAACCGCCCACAATTCCGCGACGTGGTGGGTCGCGTTAGCAAGAGTCCGAAGGACTCTGAGTTAGGGAAGTTAGAGGGGACCGATTCCGTCTTGCCGCGCCAAAGAGTTACGGCCTGCGCGCGTTCCCAATAGTACGGGACTCGCGTTCCTAATAGTACGGGTGTCGGCGTTCCCAATAGTACGGGTCCGTCCACACCTTTTGCACCGGCGCGGGACATGCTCATCGCACACCTCCCCGCCGCGGGCGCGCCGTGACAGTGCAATCGGACTCGATGGGCCGGAAGATCAGGCGCTGGCGCCCATTCGGATCGTCGATCAGCGCCAGGTGGTAGCCGGGCAACGGCTGGCGCTGGACGATGGCGCGCAGCTCGAAGCGAAAGCGGCGCAGCGGCGACAGGCTGCCGGATTTCAGATGCAGGTGCGGGAGATCGAAGCTCCAGCCGTGCGTCTGGCGGCCGCCGTGCTTGCGGACAAGGCGGTACAACCAGCGCTCGAGGCCGCCCGTCAGATCGAAATAGGCGCGGTCAATCGTGAGGATCAGCGCGTCGTCGAGGACGCCGGCATAGAACCAGTCCGGCAGGATCAGTTCGATGCCGAGCGGCCGGCCAGTCGCGTCGAGCCGCTCTTTCCATTCATTGATCCAGGAGAAGCGATGCCGCCGGCGCTCGGACGGCTGACGGATCGAGGTGACGACAGTGGTGGATTGCAGCCGGTCGAGCGCCGCCTTCAACCGGTCGTAGCTCAGACCGGAATCGCTGCGGCCGACGAAGGAGAGGATTTCATAGGGCGTGGCGACCATCAGACGTGATGTGCGCAAGCCGCGATCGCGCGCGTCGACGATCTGACTGGCCGCCCATATAAGAACATCCGCGTCCCAAATCGTGGCCATGCCGTGCTCCACGGTCGCCTCGACTCGGATCGACACGTCGCCCATGCGGAAGTCGATCGGCGTCACACGGCGGACTTTGGCGAGCGAGAAGAACGGCCAGGACATGAGGTCCTGCGCGTCGCGCGCGGCGATATCGCCGGCGCGCGCCCGGAACAGTTCGAGCTGTTGATCGTCGTATGGGCGGCGCGCCGACATGGCGACGGTCAGCGCGCTGCGCCGGCCAGATGGCCGGCGGCGGATTCAGCCGTGGACTGGCGCGCGCAGGCGTCGATCCATGCCTCAAGGTCGGCGATGGTGTAGACCACACGGCCGCCGAGCTTGTGATAGACCGGCCCGGTGCCGTCGCAGCGATGCTTTTCAAGCGTGCGTGGCGACAAACCGAGAAGGCGCGCGGCCTCGGGCGTGCGCACGAAACGCGGCCAAGTTTTCTCGGTCTTCTCCGGCATTGCGGGGCTCCGTCGTAACCGCCGTCATGGCGGCGAGTCGGTTGCGACGATGGCGAAGAATCCGCGGTCCGGCGGAGTGACAAAAATCAGGGGCCTCTAAGGAAGTGTCCCCCCTCCGATTAGCGGTCGGGCGGCGCGAGCCAGCGTAGATAGCCGCTGTCGATCGTGTCGCGGCAGGCTTTCAGGATGCGCGCGAGCTGGCGTCGCTCAGGCGCGCTCTTCCAGTCGATCGCGCGCAGCGCTTCGACGTTCCTGTTGAGAAGGGTGCCGGCGACGATGCGGCGCGACGCGCCGGATTCGACGCCATCCCAGGCGCGGAGCATCAGCGCGGCGCGATGGAGCTGGAATCGGGACAGGCGTTGCTCATGCGGCCAGCGGCCGGCGTGCCTTCCCTCCAGCCGCCGCACCAGGCGACCGGCATTGCGATGTCGCCACCAAAAATGCGGATCGATCGGAAGGACGATCGCCGCATGAACCGGCTCCGTGCCGATGTTGAACCAGAGCTGGTGATCGCCTTCGTCATCGGTGGCGATGGCGTGGAATCCATCCTCGGTCAGGTCGCCGAGGATGGGCAATGCGCGCGGATCAGGCAGCGAAGTAGCCGCGAAGCCGTCCGGAGCAGCAGTAACAATCAGCGTGGCAGGGAAGCATTGCGCCTGCCACACAGGATGCGCCGTCACGGCCGATGCAGAAGGGTCGGCCGGGAAACGCCAACCCCCAGCGGCGCGCGAGTCGGGTGATGGCTTCCGTCCTCGTCGTGCCGCCGGCGGCGATCTCCGTCAGCGCGGTCGCATAATCCTGTCGGTATTGCTTGTTGCGGCGCAGAAACTCGAAGCTGACGCCGCCCCGATCGAGGCGGCCAAGTTCATTCTCAAATTGCGATGATCGCCAGTCTTGGAGCGGCTCCATGTTGTTCCTCCCAGCCCGGTTTTGGGACCGATTCGAGTATCAAGGGGCTGAGAAGGGCTGAAGGCAGATAATCGGAATGCGAAGCGATTGGCGGTCGAGCAATCATGAGTTGCATACTTTATAGAAAATTTTAGAGGGAATTGCGCGGGGCTTACTGCATCCGCGGCTGGAGAAGGTGGCGGTAGCCGTGCTCGGTCATCCAACGCGCGCGCGCTAAATGACTGTCGTGCATGTGCTTCGCGCGCTGCGGATCGGCCTCGGCATCGAGGCCGAAGACGAGCTTGACTACCTCGCGCCAGTCAGCGCCCTCCTCGGCCGCATCGAGCAGCCGGAGATAGGTGGCAAGATGGGCTTCATCGTAGGCGTTCACCCGGTCGGTCAGCGGCGGGCTGTCCTTGAAGGCGGCCTTATTCATCGGCGTGTTCCCCGAACCCGTTCCCCATTTTGACAAATAGGTTATCGGCCTGGCCCGCAATAGAATTGCGACAGCTCTCCCTCGGCGAAAGTGGAATGGCGTTATGCCCCGGCGGCGATAGCGAATCGCCTGGCGAGGCGAATCTGAGATAAGAACCAACCTCCGTCTATAGCGAATAGGAACGATCATTCCTAGAACGATCGTTCCGATTCTGGCTCCGATGCGTCATGGACCTTAAGGAGGTCATGGCGATCAACATGCGTCGGCTGCGCTATGACAAGAAACTGACGCAAGAGGAGCTGGCCGAACGATCGGGCTTGAGCATGCGCTATGTCGGCTCGATCGAGCGCGGCGCGGTCTCGGCGAGCGTCAGCGTCCTGGGCAAGGTCGCGGAGGCGCTGGGCGTCGAGCCCTGCGACCTGATCCGGGCGCAGAAGCGCTAACCCTCACCATGCCGTGATCCCGCGCAAGCGCGTGATTTCTGATCTGACAATTGGAGAGTTCATGTGTGAATCGCGAGCCGGGCGCAGCCCGGCGAGCGGCGGCCGTGCCGACAGGCGCGGCCGCGCCGCCGATCCGGGTTTCGCGGATCGGCGGAAATTCCAGAAATGGAAGCCGCGCGGTCGTGGCTCCGACCGCGCGGCGTCTGTCGCTATGCCGCCTTCTCCAGCAGCGCCCTCGCCTTCCCCTCCAGTTCAAGGCGCGTGTCTTGGTGCGCTTTGGTGCGGGCGTGCGCCGTCATGCCCTGCACGAAATCGAAGATGCTTTCCGGTGGGCGGCCTTCCTCCTGCAACACGGTCTCGATGATCTTAGCCGTCTCGGCCTTACTGAACCCACGCTTGCGCAGGAAGGTTTCGCGGTCGTCCTCGGTGCGGGCAACGATCCGCTCCCGCGCCGCCTTGATGCCGGCGACGAATGGCGCCGGCGAGGAATTGGCGAAGCTGGTCAACGCGGGCGCGGCCTCATGGGCGAAACGCTGCGCGGCAAACTTGCTGTGCCGGATGCTGATTTCCTCGAACCCCTCCACGCCCCACAGATTGCGGTTCATGCAAACCGCGCGAAGATAGAATGACGCGATGCCAAGCGTCTTCGATCCGACTTCGCTATTCCAGCAATAGAAGCCCCGGAAATACAAATCCGGCTCGCCGTTCGGCAGGCGTCCCGCTTCGATGGGGTGCGTATCGTCGACAAGGAAAAGAAAGACGTCCCTGTCCGAAGCGTAAAGCGTGGTGGTGTCCTTCGTGATGTCCACGAAAGGATTGTGCGTCATGGTCGCCCAATCCAGCATGCCGGGCACCTTCCACATGGTGTCACCCATGCCGTTGCCAGCGATGCGCATGACAGCGGCGACAAGCTCATGATCCCAGATGCGGCCGTAGTCCGGCCCGGTCACGGCGCGCAATTCAATGCGGCCGTCCTCCGCTTCTAAGGTTTTCACAAGCTCGGCACGATGTGACAGCAAGCCATGCTGTAGGTTGATGCCTGCCAGCGGCGCGGGAAGCTGCCGCATATAGGTCGCGGGCGCGCCGACAAGGCTGCACAACTGCCCGAAACTCCAATGCGTGGGCGCAACGGGCTGGTCTTGCCCCGGCACGATCAACGCAAGCCGCTCCGAATTTTCCCGGCTCGCTTCCACCCGCACGGCGCGGCTCTCCACGGTGCGAGCTTTCGCACGATCCGCCCGCGTCTTCACGGCGTCGTAAAGCTCGGTGAGCGACAAATAACGCTCATCATCGGGACGCGAAAACCATTCCGACGATACGCGGCCGATACGCTGCCCGCGCGAGATATCCACGCGGAAACCGCTGTTCGCTGCCTGCTGGTTCTGGTTGCTGCTGATGAAGTTCATGGCTGTGTCCTTTCCCGTTAATGCCGAAGGCATGTCCCCCGACATGCCTTCCGGGGGCGCGTGAGCGCGCGGGGATGGAGGGGGCACATGCCGGCGCGCGGGGCCGGGCTGCGAGGCGAGCGGAGCGGATGACGATGTGATGCGGTCGATGTGATCGGCCGCTTTGCGAGGCCGCGGCCCTGCTCCGCAACAGGCGGCATTTGCGGGGAGCAAGGGGTAAGACCCCTTGGCTCCCCATCGGATCGGCAAGGCTCTCGCCGCAGCCGATCAGAACAATGCGAGCGCAGCTCACCTTATTCTCTTGTTGGTGGCGGCGGACATGAGCACAACGAAGCCCCGCTTGTGCGGGGCTTCGCTTTGGCCGGTGTCAGTCGGCAGCGCGTCGCGACCAGATGAGTGCGAACTCGCCCTCGGTGTCGGTCGCGACCAGGCTCGCATAGATCGGGGCCGGGAACGACGGATCGTCGAGCTTGACCGAGTGATAGTCGCGCAGGTCGCGCGAGGTCTTCTTCCACGCCGCCCCGAACTCGGTGGCTCCGGCGAGGATGCGGAAGGTGGGACCCTTCTCGTTGTCGCTCTCGACGGGGACGAACTTCACCGACTTGACGTTGAGCGTGAGGGTCTTGACCGAGCCAGCGAAGCCGTCGTCGGTGCGGGTGAAAGAGCCGATCGTAGCCATGTCGTAGTTTCCTTCTGCTGATCGGGCCGCGACCATCGCGGCCTCGATGGTGGTCGACCGACCGGGGACGATCGGCCCGCACCCCTCGGGGCCGGAACAACGTGGAGGGCGGCCGGCGACGGCTTTTTTGGATCGCGCTGCAAAGCCGAAGGCGGCGGAAAAAAGCTGGCGACGGACGTTGCGGGAATAAGATCGAGGCGACGCGCTTCGTCGCCGGTCTTCGGTCAGACCAAATCAATCGAGGACGCCCTTGGGTCGCGGCCTGCAACAGACAGACAGAGGAAACTGCGATATGGCGGCGGCGATCGGAGAAACGCTTTCACCGCCTCGCACCGACTGACACTTCGTGCTCGATCAAACAGAAACCCGAACCTCAACTCCGGTTGAAGTCCTGAACGTCTCCGTCTGCGACAACCCGGAAGGCGTCCCAGATCCTCCGCCCTTCGCTCGCCGTCCCACCGTGTTCAGCGCCGTGAGACCGCAGCATGGCCTGCGCGATGGTCGCTCAAACAAGCGATTTGCGACGACCCCGTCGTTCCCGGCCTCGATCGACACCATGCGGGCGTGGCCGAGAACCAGAGCCGCGAGATCGCTTCATCCGCATCCGACAAATTCGCGCCGACTGAGACCGGCCAAAGCGAAGCCGCGGCAAACCGGGGCGTTGGCGAAAGGTCCGCCGCCGCCGTTCTTCGCGTCAGATGGGATAATCGGACCCCGGACGTCTGCTACCGTCGTGCCTGGTTCGAACGAAAAGAAGGAGAACCCGGCAATGAAACTGTTTATCGGTCTGGACCTCGGCGTGAACAAAGCGGCGATCTGCGTTCTTGATGAGAACGGCGGAGTTTTTCTTCAGACAATCGTTCCATCTGAGCCCGCGCAGGTAATCGCGAAGCTGTCGAAGCTCTCAGGAGAGACCGCGCTGATCGGGATCGAAGCCTGTCCGCTCTCGGAATGGATGCACGGCGCATTGCAGGATGAAGGCTATCCGGTCTTCTGCATCGAGACGCGGCACACGCAACGCTTTCTATCGACACGGCCGAACAAGACCGACCGCAACGACGCGCACGGCATCGCCACCATGATGCGCGTTGGCCATTTCAAACCCGTGCATGTGAAGAGCCGGGAATCTCAAATGGTGCGCTCGCTCTTGATCGGCCGCAGACAGTTCATGTCCGCGATGCTGCAAATCGAGAATACGATCCGCGGCCTGTTACGGACGCAGGGGCTGAAGCTGGGGCAGGTCCATCGCTACAAATTCAGCGAACGGGTTCTCGAACTATGCGGTCGGGAGCCGATGATGCTGCCGGCCATTGAACCCCTGCTAGCGGCGCGGGATGAGATGCGCGTCCAGGTGCGCAAGCTGGACAATGCGTTGGAACGCGCATCGCGCGCCGATCCGGTCTGCAAGCTCTTCCGCACGATCCCCGGCGTCGGGCCGTTGACCGCGCTCGCCTTCAAGGCGACCATCGACGATCCCCGGCGCTTCAAACGCTCCAAGCTCGTGCCTGCTCATCTCGGCCTGACGCCGAGGGTCTATCAATCCGGTGAGATCGACCGATCCGGACACGTCTCGAAGTCGGGCGACAAGCTGATGCGGTATCTGCTAGTCGAGGCGGCCACGTCGATGCTGCTGGTGTCGAAGAAGTGGTGTTCGCTCAAGGCATGGGCCATGAAGGTGGCGAAGCGGTCCGGAACGTCCAAGGCAATCGTTGCCTTGGCCCGCCGCATTGCCATCGTCATGCACCAGATCTGGATCACGAACGAGCCGTTCCGCTACGGGGCGAGCAAGAAGACCTGCGCGGCAGCAGGCTGACAGCAGCTCCGCCGGGTAGGTCCAGCTCCCCCGAGGGAGAGGCCAGTCCGTCGCGATCCCTGTGCCGGCCAGTTCGGTTCCATCCCTGTGCCGACGCCAGAGCACGTGCTGTTAGCGTGGACGGCCACCTCGTCGAAACCCATCATGGAGCGCGGTTGCGGCGACTCCGAATAGAAGCATGATGCGGACTGGCCGGCAGAGTGATCGTGACCCGTATGGGCCGAAACCGCTGTGGCAGGTTCGGTCGAAGGCCACTTGCGGCCAGAGATAGAGCACGGTCGCGCGCAGCGCAGCAGCCTCCTCCAAACCCGATGCAGTGATCATCTGCCTGCCTTGTCGCAAAAGTCTGTCGCGTGGCCTCGATTTCTGCATCTGACATTTGCGACAGATTTTTACCTGAAAAATCGGCGCCGACGATTTGTCACGAAACTTAGGAGTTGTGCGACACTCTAGGAGTCTCGCGCGGTCAGGAGATTGGCGTCGCGTGCAAGCCGCCACTTGCCATCGGATTCCTTGCGCAAAAGCGTGAGCGTGTATCCTGATCGTTGGACGGGAGCGCCGGCGGACGGGGTAACGGTCATCTCGATACGATTGCGAGTAAACGCCCAATTCCCAAGAATCTGTAGTTCGATAATCTCGTTTGTGCCTTCTATTCGGGTATCGCCCATGCTTTCGGAAGCAGCAGCGAAAGCCTCCTTTCCAAACGGTTCCTGCCCGGACACCATGAAGACCACATCGTCGGTCATCAATGTGAGGACGGTTGCGAGATCACCCGACTTGCTCGCTGTCATCCAAGTTTCAACGACCTGCCGGATCGCCTTTTCGTCATCGGTCATCTTGTGAAATCCTCCACGGCTCAATTCCTCTTACGGTGTGCTGGCCTCCGAATGACAGTGACGGCCATTCCGAGGACATTCTTGCGGTTGTTATGTCAACCGAACTGACATACCGCCATTCCAGTTCCGCCGAGCGACGTGCGCCGAGGACCACATTGGCCCCTTCGGACGCGAACAACCGCGCCGCCGCCGCGCCGATCCCACTGCTCGCGCCGCTGACGATGATAGTTTTACTTTCCAATTCCATGATGTGTCTCTCCTGAACATTGCGTCATGGCTGTCTACCGGCGGGGTAGACGGCACGGCCACCCGATTTTTGCTCTTAAACCGTCTTTCATAAGGATAGGGCCGATATGGTCGCGAAAATCCCAAAACCCACGACAGATTTATGGGTCGATATCCTGAACGCAAGCGCCTTGACGTCCGGGGTCCGATTATAGAAGGGGATCGTCACCGAAGGCGAAGACCCGCAAGGGGCTTCGGAAGCCGCCGCAGGCGGCGCGTAGAGCCCGGCCCGAAGGGCGACGCCCAAACCCTCTCAAGAGACGTTCTGAACTACAGAGGAAGAAATGGCGATCCCTCGTCGTTATGATGACGCGGAGCAGCGACGCTCATCGAACCGCTTACGATGTTGGGCCTGCAGATGACGACTCCCATCCGTGATGATCCGTTCGCAGTCCTCGAGGACGCCCGCATCGCAACGGTTCTGCGACGACTCCACGGTGAGGCCAACCGTCAGCATCTCTCGATCATTCGTCACTTCCTGCCGCACGTTTTGTCTTATGTGCGTCGGCGCTTCATCCCCTTCGCGGAAAACGAGATGGCCGGATTCTATGCGGATAAATACATTGCCATCATCGAAGCCCAGGGCGCGTTTGCTTATCTGACGGCGCGTGCGCACGGTGGTCGAGTTCGGCACGTCCTTCGGACTGTCGACGCTGTGGCTAGCTGCGGCAGTCCACGCCAATGGCGGAGGCCGCGTCGTGACGACAGAGATCGTGCCTGAAAAAGCGCGCGTGGCGCGGCGCAATTTCGAGGAAGCGGGCCTCGCCGACCTGATCGAGGTTCGCGAGGGTGATGCGATCGAAAGACTTGCGAGCGATCCAGCCGATATTGACTTCGTGCTCAACGATGGTTTTCCGATGCGCGCGCTCGACATTGTGAAGTTGTTGACGCCGCGCATCCGACCGGGCGGCGTGGTGCTGACCGACGATGTCGGCGGCTTGCGGGGCAACTTCAAAGACTATCTCGCCTATGTGCGCGATCGCGCCAACGGCTTCGATTCCATGCTGATCCCGCTCAAGGGCGGCACGGAATATTCGGTGCGCCGGTAGCCGCGCCGGTCAGAAATGCGGGTCAGCTTTGCGAGGCGGCCGACGCCGCCAGCCGCATCGCGGCGGCAGCGCCAACCAGCGCGCCGCCTGCAAGACAGAAGATTTGCCGCCAGACGGGCGACGGCACCGCCTCGGCGGTGACGCCATGCACGAGCGCGTAGCCGGCCACGGCGGCAGGCGCGGCGAATATGAGCGCCAATGCGATCCGCAGGATCGGCGCGCGCAATGTCGCAAACAGAACCGTCAGAATGCCGAACGACGCCGCGCCAGCGACAAGGCCGACGATTCCGGCTCCGATCCATCCCGCCCCGGTGCCATAGGCAAAGCGTGCGGCGGCAAGCGCCAGCATGAACGGCAGCGCGTAAATCGCCAACGTGTAGGCGAGGACGCACATCATGCCGATCAGCATGATGGTGACGACGATCAGTGCGATCATGCGCGCCTCCCTGCTCGATGATGGCGATCCGGCGCGTCGTCGTGACGCGCCGGATCGCGGTTTCAGGCGACGATCATCCCGGCGCGGCGAGCGTTCGCGGCGTAGGTGCTGAGCCGGTGTTCTGCCTTGAAATGCAGGTCGCGTTCGACCGGCAGGCCGAGCTTGCCGCGCACGTCCTCGATCTCCGACAGCATCGCATAGCCAAGTTCGGGACAGCCCATGCCAAGATCACACAGCCCGAACAGCCGAACGTCCCCGTCTTCGGGATAGGCTTCGGTGATGAGCCATGTCGCTCCTGCGTCGGGCGTGAACAGCTTCACGACCGGGAACGGATCGAAGCCGTCGCGTTCCTCGCTAGTGCGGCCGTTCTCGACCAGCTTGGCCAGCAACTCATCGGGGATCAGGGCTTCGGTGCGGGGAAAGCGCGGTGTCATGACACGCTCTCCCTTTCGGGTTCGCTGCTCCGGTGACGCACCCGGAAGGCGGCGATGGCTCCGGCCTGCCGCGCCAGCTTGCGGGACAGCGCCTCGATCTCGCCGCGCCGCTCAAAGCGCAGCGCGGCGACGTTGGCCTGAAAGTCCCGTTCGTCGGCGCGGCTCCAGGTGGCGGAGGTCCGGCCGAACTGCCGGGTCTTGACGCGGCTGCTCGTCGTCATGCGCTCGGCGCGCGCTTCAATCTGCCGTTCGATGACGGCAAGGTGGCGTGCCGTCTCGGCGTGCGCCGCCTCCATACGGGCGAGGGTTTCCCGCCGTTCTGCATCGGTCTTCATGGTCCTGTGTCCTGCTGTCGTGCGGTCGAGGTCTCCGGCCGCGCCGATCAGGCGCGGCCGGAAATTCCTCGGGCTGTGTCGGGAAATTGGCCGGAGCCGCGCGAAGCGGCCCCGGCCGTGGCGGCTCACTCGGCGGCTTCGGGGAAGCCTTCGCCTCCCTCGGGCGCGGCGATGTCCTCGACAGGCCCGCTCTCCGTTTCCGCAACCGGCGTGGTGCGCATCAGCGGCGGCAGCCATCCAGTCCCGGCAAGAAGCTGCTCGGCGGCTTCCGCCATCGGCTGCTTCTTCATGGAGGCGAGACGATCCGCCGCCTCGTCGCTGACCGCCTCCCGCACGGCGTCGAGAATGAGCGCCTTGGTGACGCGGCCAAGATAGGTCCGCACCGTGGGCGTCCAGTGCGCGGTCATGTCGAGCGTGAGCGCGCTCGCCAGCTTGTCCGCCGTCTCAAGAACGCGCGGCTTGCGCTCCCACGGCAGTTTCACCGCGTTGACGGTCTGCGAGGCGCAATGCGCGAACAGCGCCATGACGCTCGCATGGTCCAGCCCGGCGATGAAGCCCCACAGGTTCGCCACGTCGCGCGGCATGTCCGCCGCCCATCCGGCGTGTCGATCCGCCAGCGCCTTCGCCGCCGCCGTGTCCTCGATGCCGTCCGCATGCCCGCCAAGGCTGGCGCTGATAGGACGGATTTCAAGGCAATGCGCATCAACGCCGCGATAGAAGGTCTGCGCGGCGAGCGCATAGGTGACAGCGATCAACGCCATGTCCGGCTGCTCGCCAAGAGCGAGCCGCAGGCCAAGGGTACGATGCGCGGTCAGGTCGCGGATGAGAAGGTCCGACAGCGGCGTGCTGTCGTCCTCGGCATCCTCGTCCGCCTCAAGGTCGGCAGGATGATTGCCGTCCTCGCCATCCTCGATAACCTCGCCATCATCGTTGACGCGCACGCCGTCGATGACGGTTTCGCCATCGCTGGCTTCCTCCGCTTCCGGCTTCTCGTCCTCGGGGCGGACAAACCCGCGCTCAATGCGTGCGCCGCCGTCATGGTCCAGCACGACAAACACGCCGCTGCGCGTGATGTCGTCGAGGTCGTAGGCATGGCGCTTGGCGTCGATGTGCTCGATCTCGGCTTCAAGCTCCCCGAAACGCTGATCCACATCGTCGGGAAGCTCGTCCGCACCCTCATACTCCGACGACAGGCGGTCGTATTCCTCCTGCGCGGCGGCGTAGTCGGCTGCATCCTCGGCGGACAGTTCCACCGGATGTGGATAGACGCGGCGCATGCCATGCGCATGGGGGAAGTCGATATGCGCTTCCCACCACTTCCATCCCTCGTCCCCCCGGACGCGGAACGCAATGCTTTCCAGCTTCTCCATGACAAGCCGGTCGAGCAAGGCGGCATCTTCATAGAACCCGCCGCGATCCTCCGTGAACAGATCGCGGATGATATTGCCGCCCGCCTCGATATAGGCTTCCGCGCCGATGAAGATCGCACGCCGATCCGTCGCCGGGACGTTCGCCTTGGTCAGATCGCGCCGAATTTGCGCAGGATCGCGGTTATAGGACAGGTTTGCAAAAACCTGCTCCTGCCGTGCATGGTCCTCGGTGATCGCGAAAGCCATCAACTGGTCCAGCGTCAAACCGCCGTCACGATAGACCTGCATCAGCTTGGGGCTGACAGCGCCAAGCCGAAGCCGCTGCTTCACCACATGCGCGGTGACGCCGAAGCGGGCCGCGATTTCCTCGGCTCCCCATCCGCGATTTTCGGCAAGCTCGCGGAAGCGCTCATACTCGTCGGCGGGATGAAGGTTCTCGCGCGTCACGTTCTCGTCAAGGCTGATTTCGGCCGCGTCGTTCACCGTGTCGATGAGGCAGCGGATCGGTTCGGTCTTCTCGATCTCCTTGCGCTTCACGCGGAGCAACTGCGCCAGCCTGCGGCCTTCGCCAACGGCCACGAGATAGAAGCCGGTCGGCTGTCCTTCCGCGTCGCGCTCCGGCTCCACCACAAGGTTTTGCAGGATGCCCTTCGCGGCGATGCTTGCCGCCTTCCCCTCGATAGACGCCTCGCTATGCGGAGTCTTTCGCGCATTCTTCGGATGCTTCTTGAGCTTGTTGAGCGGAATGAAAACCGTCTCGCCGCTTGCTACGACCGACGCGGTTTCCGCGCCGGTCTCAACCGCCGCAACCGTTTCCGTTTCTCCGACGCTGCGAACGTCCACGTCCGCCGCTTCCGTAACCGTCGCAACCGGGACGGCCTTCGTCTTCTTCGATGTCCTAGCCATTGTTCCAATCCTTTCTCTGTTCATGCCGGAGGCATGGCCCCCGCCATGCCTCCCGGGGGCGCGTGAGCGCTCGGCAGAGAGGGGGGCGGCTATCGGCGAGCGTGGCCGGGCTGCGCGACAAGCGAGGTGGATTGGATCGGTGGTGAGCGTGACAACGATGCGCCGCCTTGCGCGTGCGCGGCCCTGCCATGTCGCAGGCGGTAGTCGCGGGGGAGAGATGGCCGAGACCATCTCTCCCCGGCTACGATCGGCAAGGCTTCAGCCGCAGCCGATCACGACAAAGCGAGCGAAGCTCTCCGTAATTTCTGCGTCGATGGGGACGATGCTGGCGGCTCTTGGCCGTCGAAAAAATGCTGGCCTCTGCCGCCGCCGTATGCTATTGTCCTACGCTCATGAAAGGAGCCATCATGTCCAATCTCGCTCCTGTGAGCGTGCGGGTTTCCAAGAAGGAACGCGAGCTGCTTGAGGCTGCGGCCGATCAATCTCGCACCAATCTGAGTGACTTCATTCGCCGCAAGGCGGTGGAAGCGGCCGAGATCGACCTTCTCCAGCAGACTCGCGTGACGATTCCGGCCGCGAAGTGGAAACAGTTCGAGGCGTGGGTGAATAGTCCCGCCAAGGAAATTCCGGCGCTGAAGAAGCTCTCGAAGAGCCGCCCGGTATGGCAAGACTGACGCCACCGCGGCAGCTTGAGGAGACCGACGACTGCACGAGCTTCGATTGCGGGCGCGAGTCGATGAACCAGTGGTTTCGTCGACATGCTTGGGGTAACCAGCAAATCGACGTGTCGCGAAGCACGGTGATCCGTGCCGCGGAAACGGGAATGATCGCCGGCTACGTCACGCTCAGCGTGGGACATATCGAGCGTGAGTATCTGCCAAAGGCATCGCAACGGAATCGGCCAGAGAACATTCCGATTTTTCTGCTCGGCCAACTTGCCGTCGATACGCGATTTCAGGGCATGGGGATCGGACGGTCGCTGATGTTCTACGCGCTGAAAACTGCAGCGGGCATGGCAAAGGAAATCGGCTGCTACGGCGTGCTGACGCATCCGCTCGATGACGATGTGCGCGCCTTTTATCGGAGCTTCGGTTTCGAGGAGTTACCTCACGATCCGCGACGCAGCATGATTGTTCGGATCAAGGATCTGGTGCGCAATGGCTTCGACGCAGACTAAAATAGAAATGTTCTCGATTTGGGTGGCGGTGGATATCTGCCGCATGACAAACCGCGAGAAACAAGTATTTTTACGACAGCGCTCGCTGCTACTGCCGCAGAAACTACGATCATCTACGAAGCAAGGCGGCGTTGACGAGCGCTCTACGCGGGAGACCGCTGACATGACCGGGAATGCGCATTCTCAAATGTCGGTCTTGGCGGCACAGTTCGTCGTGAGCGGAATGGGCCGCTCGGCGACGAGGCGATGGCGTTGGCAAGACCGAGAAGGACGACAGCCGAAAGCGTGCGGTTGGTTCTCGTGCCATCGGAGCGCGCGGAGGCTTACGACCCTGCAAAGACCGATCCGCGCCTCGTCGCGCTCGTGCGCCTGCTTGCGCGTCAAGCCGCGCGGGAGTTCGTCGACGCGGAATGGGAGCGCGCGTCCCGCGAACGCCTCCGTAAATAGGGAGGCCGTCTCATGAAGGTCGCGCTTTACGCCCGTTATTCATCGGACAATCAGCGCGACGCCTCGATCGAGGATCAGCTTCGGCTGTGCCGCGCTCGCGCCGACCGCGAAGGTTGGAAGATCGTCGACAGTTATACCGATCGAGCCATTTCCGGGGCATCGCTTCTGCGGCCGGGCGTTCAAGAATTGATCACGGACGGCCTCAAACGTCGGTTTGATCTCGTTCTGACAGAATCGCTTGACCGGCTGTCGCGCGACCAAGAGGACATTGCCGGCTTCTACAAGCGAATGCGGTTTGTCGGCATCAACATCGTCACTTTGTCGGAAGGCGAAGTGAGCGAGCTGCACATCGGTCTCAAAGGAACGATGGGCGCGCTCTACCTCAAGGACCTAGCCGACAAAACGCGCCGCGGACTTCGCGGGCGTGTCGAAGACGGCAAGTCAGGTGGTGGGCTGTGCTACGGCTATGACGTCGTCAAGCAATTCGACGCGAACGGCGAAGCGATCCGCGGCGATCGCACGATCAATCAGGCTGAAGCCGACGTCGTCCGTCGTATCTTCGCGGATTATCTGGCTGGTCAGTCATCGCGCACGATCGCGATAACGCTGAACCGGGAGGGTGTGTCAGGGCCGCAGGGAAGCGAATGGGGACCGTCGACGATCCACGGCAATCCGAAACGCGGCGTCGGTATCCTCAACAATGAACTGTATGTCGGCAAGCTGGTCTGGAATCGGCTGCGCTACATCAAGGACCCCGACACGGGTAAGCGCGTTTCGCGGCTTAACCCGGAGAGCGAGTGGGTCATACAGGACGTTCCCGAACTGCGCATCGTTGAGCAGGATGTGTGGGAGGCCACGAAGGAACGCCAGCGCCGGCTTGCCTATGAGCCGCCGTCGGAAGCCGGGGAGAATACCCTGAATGCACGCCGGCGGCCGAAGCACCTGTTTGCCGGCCTCGTCAGGTGCGGTTGCTGCGGTGGCGGCTACACCATGATCTCCAAGGACCTGCTTGGCTGCGCGACGGCGCGCAACAAGGGAACCTGCGATAACCGGCTGAATATCCGGCGCGACGCGCTCGAGAAGTCGATCCTGACGGGACTGAACACCCACCTGATGGCGCCGGACCTGTTCAAGGAGTTCTGCCAAGAGTTCACCCGCGAGGTGAATCGTCGCCGGATCGAGCGCAGTTCAGACCTTGAGTCCTGGCGGAGTGAGTCCGAGCGGATTGAACGCGAGTTGCAGAAGCTGCTCACCGCGATCAAGACGGGCGGGCCTATCGAGGCCATTGTTTCGGATATGAAGCGCCTTGAGGGGCGGAAGGGCGAGTTGGCCGAGCTACTGGCCAACGCCCAGGAACCGCCGCCCCTGCTGCACCCGAACATGGCGGAGGTCTATCACCAGAAGATCGCCGCCCTTTACCGGGACCTCCAGAGCGAGGAGACCAAGACCCAGGCTGCGGAGACCTTCCGGTCTCTGGTCAGCCGGGTGGACCTCGTTCCGGAGGGTGGAACTCTGGCAATCATCCTGCGCGGCGACCTGGCCGCGATCCTCCGGTTTGTGGCGGGCAAGAAAAACCCCGACGTCCTTTCGGAAGTCGGGGTTTTGGACGACCTGCTATCGCAGGCATCGGTGGTTGCGGGGAAGCGCCACACCCGATCCCTGCGAAATGGTGCCGGCGGCCCCGAAAACGGGGATTCGCCGGGATCAGTGGTTGCGGGAGGGCGCATTACCCGTTCGCTGCAAAATGGCCCTGAAAACGCGAAAGGCGCCCCTTCCGGGACGCCTTCTGCGGTATCGCAAGTATCGGTGGTTGCGGGGGCTGGATTTGAACCAGCGACCTTCAGGTTATGAGCCTGACGAGCTACCGGGCTGCTCCACCCCGCGCCAAGTGCAAGCCGGGTCACCAGTCGTATCTGGCACCCGAGCGGCG